>Ga0210391_10001356_pt1 | contig 22518 bp, 16 predicted proteins | sample IncBWC12OmetaG_FD_160573 | JGI IMG/M metagenome (GOLD analysis project Ga0210391, IMG submission 160573) | Forest soil microbial communities from Barre Woods Harvard Forest LTER site, Petersham, Massachusetts, United States - Inc-BW-C-12-O ...
ACGAAAAATGGGCGCCGGCTACATGCACACCGGCTACTATTTCGGATTCTTTCTCGCCGCGCTCGCGAATCACTTCGTCGGCGAAAATCACGGCTGGCGGCCCATGTTCATCATCGGTGGCGCGCCCGCGATCCTGATCGGTTTGATTCTCTACAGCGTTCACGAGCCGGAGCGCTGGAAGGCTCCCGTGGCGAAAGTCGCCAGCCCCTTCGTTGCCATCTTCAACTCGCAATACCTGCGGCGCACACTGCTGAATTCTGCATACGTCCTCATTTCGATCATCGGCCTGTGGGCCGGGACGGTCTACGTTCCCACGGGCGTCAACGAGATCGCCGGCCGCATGCATCTGGCCGCCAGACTCGGCCCGAAGCTGGCCACCTACGCCACGATGGTGATTTCTCTTGGCACGATCCTGGGCTGCCTGCCCCTTCCGTTGATCGCCGAGCGATTCGGCCGCCGCAAGACGCTGGCCATGTATTTCGTCGTGATGGCGGTTGCGATCAGCGCCAGCTTCGGCTGGGCGTTTTATCTGCCACAGCACGCCATGATATGGTTTTTCATCGGCATGTTTTTCCTGGGTGTCGGCGGAGCGAACTTCGCCATGTACACGCTGTGGCTGCCCGAGCAATATCCCACGACCTGCCGCGGCAGCGCCTTCGCCTTTGCCACCTCGGTAGGCCGGTTTGTAGGCGCGGGCATTTCGTTCATGGTCGGCGCCGGGGTCGCACATTTCCACACCATCGGCATTCCCGTCGCGCTGACGGCAATCCCGTTCGTGCTCGGACTTTTCCTGCTACCATTCGGTCTCGAAACCACGGGCCAGCGCCTTCCCGATTAGCTCCAGGGGCTCCCAGCTGTTCACCGACCTTTGATTTGACATTTTTGGCGACTCCCGTGAAATAATCGGCCCGGCAGTCACGTAGTAAGCAGCAGAAGAAGCCCAACGCTCATTCCGAGGGAATGCGTGGACGCGCTCTCGCTCGAAAACGTCACCAAGGCCTACGACTCCGTTACCGCCGTAAACGCGGTAAACCTGCGCGTGCGGCAGGGCGCCGTGCTCGGTCTGCTCGGTCCCAACGGCGCCGGCAAGACAACCACCATCCGCATGGTGATGAATATCCTGGTGCCGGACGAAGGCTCGATCCGCGTGCTCGACAAGCCCGTGAGCGACGAATCGCGCGACTCGATTGGCTACCTGCCTGAAGAGCGCGGCCTCTACCCGCGGATGAAAGTCCGCGCGCTGATCATTTTTCTTGCTGCTTTGCACGGCCTGACGGAGCAGGAGGCCGACAAGCGCGCCCGCGAATGGCTCGCGCGATTTGACTTGGGCGACTGGTCGGAAAAGAAAATGGTCGACCTTTCGAAAGGAATGCAGCAGAAGGTGCAATTCATCACCGCCGTAATTCACAAGCCCCCCCTCGTGATTCTGGACGAGCCATTCTCCGGTCTCGACCCGGTGAACGCCGCGACGATCAAGGACGTGATGCTTGAAATGCGCGATCAAGGCTCGACCGTCATTCTTTCCACGCACCGCATGGAGCAGGTCGAGAAAATGTGCGACTCGATCTGTCTGATCAACCATGGCCGGAACGTTTTGGACGGCGACCTGCGCGCCATCAAGCATTCCTACGGCAAGAATACGGCTCACATCGAATTCACCGGATCGGACGCGTTCCTGAATCATCCTTCGATCGCCGCGATCAACCGCTTCGGCTCGGGAGTGGAAGCGAAACTGAAACCCGGAGCCGATCCGCAGGAGCTGCTCCGTGCCGCCGTTCAGTCCGGCGTCGAAATCAGCCGGTTCGAGCTGCTCGAGCCTTCGCTCAACGACATCTTCATCGAGAAAACCACCCGTGCATAAACTCTGGCTGATTATCAAGCGCGAGTACATCACCCGCGTAAAGACAAAAGGTTTCGTGATCGGCACGCTGATCGTGCCGCTGGTCGGCGTCGGATTCACGCTGTTCATCGTGTACCTGGTCGGACATCAGTCGTCGAAGGCGATGCGCATCTCGATTATGGACAACGGCGGCGGCATCGCGCCCGTAGTCGCCTCCGACCTGCAATCCCGGCAGTCGAACGGGAAGCCGCAATTTACGGTGGACCAGCTGATCGAACGGCCGGCGGATGCCAACGCCGTCCAAAAAGACCTGCGCGCAAAGATCAACGCCGGAACCCTTGACGGCTATCTCGTGATTCCCGCCGACTTGAGCCAGTCGGTCGAGCTGCATACGAAAAATTCCGGCAATTTCTCGCTGCTAGGTCCGGTTTCTTCCGCCGTGAACGAAGGCGTGGTCGAAGCCCGATTGAATGCTCGCGGCGTCCATGTGGACAACGTCCGCGATCTCGTGAAAGGTCCTGATTTGCAGGTCATCAAAGTGACGAAAGAGGGCGAGTCCGTCGAGAAAGGCCAGACGATCGGCATCGCCATCGCGCTGGTCATACTGTTGTACATGTCGCTGCTGATGTACGGCATCATCACCATGCGGTCGGTGCTCGAGGAAAAGACCACGCGGACGATGGAGGTATTGATCTCAGCCGTCACGCCCTCGCAGCTTCTGGCCGGGAAAATCCTCGGCGTGGCTGGAGTCGCCGTCACGCAATTTCTGATCTGGGGCGCGACGATCGTGCTCCTTGGCTCCTACGGCGTCGCCATGGCGGCCATGGGCGGAGCGGGCTCTCTACTTTCCGGCATCCACGTACCCGCGTCGCTGATGATCTGCGCGGTGATCTATTTCTTCTGTGGATATTTCCTGTACGCGTCGATGTTTGCCGCGGTGGGCGCGGCGTGCTCCAGCGAACAGGACGCCCAGCAACTCCAGTGGATTGCCATGGCGCCGTTGGTCTTCACCATGCTGATTTACAGCGTGGTGCTCAACGATTCTTCGTCGCGGCTCTCCGTGATTCTCTCCGAGGTTCCGTTTTTCGGGCCGGTGCTGATGCCGCTGCGCGTGTCGTTGCAGACGCCTCCGCTCTGGCAGATCGCACTGTCCATTGCCATCCTGCTGCTCTCGATCGCCATCGTCATTTTCGGCTCCGCGAAAATCTACCGCGTGGGCATCCTGATGTACGGCAAGCGCCCCACGCTGCCGGAACTGGTCCGCTGGCTGCGATACTCCTAGCCGAGCGGATGTGCGGCCACTCCTGTCTGCTCCTAGGAAGGCAAAGTGACCTCCTTCACCCACATGTTCGAGCCGTGCCCGACCGATATACGCGAGCACGAAATTCCATTGTCGAGCGGCGACAGGAGGACTACGATGCGCGGCAGCGAAGCATCGAGTTCGGCAGGAGGCACCATACCTGTTGGGGGCAGGCGACCGTTATGAAGAATCCGTTACGACGACTCATGGCGCTCGCATTTTTGGCAGCTTCGAGCGTTGCAATCGCGCCGCCGGGATTAGCGGCGCAGCAGGAGCCAGCGCCAAAGCCGTTGCCGCGCGATGGATTCCCGGTCGGGCCGTCGGCGAAGGTTTTGAGCTTTACGGCGAGCGCGATGTCGATCAAAGCCGGCCAGCCGGTCACGTTAACGTGGGAAGTGGTCAACGCCGATCGCATCGAGCTCGATCAGGGAATTGGAATCGTGGCCACGCGGGACAGCCGCACCGTGACACCGAACCAAACGACGACGTACACTCTGCTCGCGCGAGGAGCCAATGGAACCGGCAGCGACACGCGCACCGTGACCGTGACGGTTACCGGCTCATCCGCCGCCGCGGCGAGCGCACCAGAGCCAGCCGCGCGACCCGGCAGGCCCGTCGTCAGCGAAGCGACCATGCGCGGGCCCGCGCCGCGCATGCCGGACGGCAAGCCCGACCTGAACGGGCTTTACATTGCGCCGTATCATTCGATCAAGGCGATCGACGAGATCCAGCTGAAGCCGGGCGCGGAGAAATACAAGGTCGGGCCGGAATACACGTTCTCACTGGGCGAAGTTTGCCTGCCGCGCGGCGTGCCAGACACGATCGGCGAGCCGTATCCGATTCAGATCGTGCAGACGCCGAAGCAGGTGGTTATCTTGTATGAAGCGGGCGGATATTTTCGCGTGATCCCCACGGACGGGCGCGATCATTCGAAGGACCTCGATCCCACGTGGATGGGAAATTCCGTGGGGCATTGGGAAGGCGACACTTTGGTAGTCGACGTGATCGGCGTGAACGACAAAGTGGGCGTCGGCGACTACCGGCATACCGCGGCATATCATCTGGTCGAGCGATTCGAGCGTACGAGGTTCGACACGCTGAAATATTCGGCGACCATCGAGGACCCCAATGTGTTCGCGGCGCCCTGGACGGAGGTCGGGACGTTCACGCTACATCCGGAATGGGATATTCAGGAGTACATCTGCGAAGAAAACAACCACGATTATAAGAAGCTGTTCGAACAGTACAAAAAGTAGGTTACCTGAATTGCCGGCCCGTTGGCGGCGGCTCGTCAAATTCGCAATCGCAAGTAATCGGTTGTCCGTGGCAAACGGGACTTCCTCGATATCGCCGGGAGGAACGTGCAACCCACCCCCTCCAGGACGCGGCAATCGCCCTTGCCGGCCAGCCTTCGATCATCGGAACGCCGCGATAAACGACCTGCTTCTGTTGATCCATAGACGGGCTTCCTACGGCGTTTTCGCGACAGCGGGGCTTGGGAGATTTCCCGCACCGGCGGGGCGCGCCCGATTTTCGCTGAGAAGTTTTTCCTTCGCCGGGGACAGGCTGTTGAGGGTGTCAAGATATGCAGCGATTCCGCGGTAGAGACCTTCAGCGACTCGTTGCCGCTGCGCACTTTCCAACAGCAGGCTCTCGTCGCTCGCGTTGCTGACGAAAGAAATCTCGGAAAGGATCGCCGGCATCGTCGCGCCGGTGAGGACGACGAAGGGCGCCTGCTTGACTCCGCGGTTCGTTTCGCCGCGACTGACGATCTGGAGGCGGGCGGAAAGCGCATCCTGAATTTCAGCGGCAAGCTGCTTCGATTCGGTGGTCTTCACGTTACGCTCGATCTTCTGCAGCAGCGTCGGAAGATCATGCAGAGAGGTTTCCGCCAGAGCATTTTCCCGCGTGGCCAGCCGCATCGATTCAGGCGAAGCGGAAAGATTCAGGTAGTAGGTTTCCACACCGCGCGCGTCCTGCACGTCGCTCGAATTCGCGTGAATCGAAATGAAAAGGTCGGCATTCGCGCGGTTGGCGATGGCGGTGCGCTCCTCGAGCGGCACGTAGCGGTCGTCCCTGCGCGTGTAAATCACCTGGGCGCCGGAGAGATTCTTTTCGATGAGCTGTCCCAGGCGCAGGGCGACATCGAGGCAGAGATTTTTTTCCACCAAGCCGTGCGGGCCCATCGCGCCCGTATCGGAACCGCCATGGCCGGGATCTATGGCGATGCGGCTAATTTTCAGCCCGAGCGCACGCGTGAGCGAGGGACGATCCACCGCGGACGCGCCGGCGACGGACGACGCAAGCAAAGCATTCGATTCTTGCGGCGGGTTAGAATTCGACACCGTCGTCGCATTCGCCCTCGCCTGGGCGTTCAAGTCGATCACCAGCCGGTAGGGATTGCTCAGAAGCTGCGCGGAATAGCCTTTTGCACCGTCCGCGTCCAGCACCAGCCGCACGACATCGTCGGTGTTCTGCGCGGCGCGGACCCATTTCAGCAGTCCGTCTTCAGGCGGTGCCATCCGCTGGCCGACGGAGGGGCTCAGGCGCGCGTTGTGCAGGTCGAAATAAATCCGATCGGGAGAGCTGATGCGCGCCGAATCGTAGCGAACGGCGTCGTCCAGCAGGACCGTGACGCGCGCGTCATCCGGGCCGCTGGAAACCTGAATGGAGTTGACGTTGAGCATCCCGCCGGCAGCCGGACGCGCGTCCGCGACGGGATCGATTTCAGGCGCGTCAGACACTCCGTGGGTTTGAATGCGGTCGTCCGCTTCCTGACTGTGCGCGAGGCCCGCCAGCGTCCAGCGGCCAGAATCGCTGGCATGAACCGCGAGGGCGGAGAAGGCCGGTGTCACCTTCTGACGAACGGCGCGGAACACGTCGCTCGGATACTTGTGCAGCGCCATGGCGGCGACAGCTCCGGCAGCGCCCGCAAGCAGCAACGCCGCAACCGCGCCGCCCTGCCACCAATTGCGGCCGCGCGGGCGAAGGCCGGAAAGCGGCTTGTAGGTCAGCGGTGTCGGTCCTCCCGCGGACGCGGCGGCGGCCTTCGCCGAATCGCCGCGGGTGAAGTCGGGCTCGGGCCCGGTCGGGACCGACGGCGGCGCCGCGGCCATCAGCAGATCGTGCTGACGGTTCGCCTGCGCGACGATTTCCGGCGTTACCGTGCGAGCGCCCTGCGCATGCGCCTCCAGCAGGGCGTTGTAGCAGATCCGGTTGATGCTTCGCGGTACGCCGCCGCTCAGAGCGGCGATCGCGGCCAGGGCGTTGCGGTCGAAAATTTCGTCCTCGGAATTGCCGCCGATCTTGAGCCGGTGGCGAACGTATCCGGCGCTTTCTTCAGGCGTAAGGGCCTCGAGGTGCTGCACCACCGTGAGCCGCTGCAGCAATTGCGCCAGCCGCGGGTGATTCAGCTTTTCGGCCAGCTGCGGTTGACCGGCCAGCACAATTTGCAGCAGCTTGGTGTTGGAAGTCTCAAAATTCGAAAGCAGGCGGATGGTTTCGAGCACGCCGTCGTCCAGGTTCTGCGCTTCATCGACGATCAGGACAAAACGCCGCCCCGCCAGCATTTCCGCGAACAGCATTTCGTTGAGCTTGTTGTGCATGGCCACGAGGCCCATGCCGTTGGCATCGACGCCCAACTCGCTCAGCAGATATTCGAAGAATTCGCGGGATGTGCACTGCGTCTGAAACAGGTAGGCGGCGCGCGCTTTGTCGCGCATGCCCTCGAGCATCTGATATAGCAGGGTGGTCTTGCCCATGCCCGGCTCGGCGATCAGCGCCAAAAACCCGCGCCCCCTCGTAATTCCGTCCGTCAGCGCATCGAGCGCGCGGCAGTGTGTTTCGCTCGGAAACAGATAGACCGGGTCGGGCGTGACGCCGAACGGTTGCTGGCGCAGGTTGAAGAAATCCAAAAACATCAGTACTTCCTCCGTCCCCTTACGGGAGGGAATATCGCTTTATCGGCGCCGTGCTTTGGAATCCTAGCACTTTCACGACACTTACGGCTGCGGCGAACGTGAACGCTGAGCCGGTGGGCGGGAGGGGACGTCGCGCGCGTCAAACAAACATCTTACCCTACCGCCGGGCCTTACGGGACGCAATGCACGGGTTGAATCGACAGCGGCCTGCGCCGGGTTGAAAGCAACGAAAGTCCGCCTACGAGATTCTTGGGAGGCAGGCGCGGGAGATTTCAGCCCAGCGCGCCGAAAAGCCCTCGTTCCCCTGCGCGCGGATCGGGTTTGCCTGCGGGATTCCGGCATCGACACCCCACACAATTGCGCATACGACGAACGAAGGCATCCGCATGACGAAGGCAGTCTGAATCACGACAGAATCATACTCCTAATCAGCCTTTTTGGGCGCGGGCGCCGAATAGGGCTGTGCCGGGACGAATTTCGGTGGCGCCTTCCTCGATGGCGACCTCGAAATCGTGACTCATTCCCATCGAGAGGGTTGGCAGACGGCGGCCGAGACGCTCGCTGAGGCTGTCCCTCAGCTCGAGGAGCTTCCGGAAATACGGGCGCACCCGTTCGGGGTCGTCGGAGTAGGGGGGGACGGTCATCAGCCCGTGCAAATCAAGGTGCGCGAGGGTCGCGATCGACTCGGCTAGGGCTGGGAGATCCGCTTCGCCCGCTCCGCTTTTCGTCGCTTCGCCTCCCATACGGACTTCGACGAGAACCGACAGCCGTTTGCCGAGCTCGGCGGCAGCGGAGTCGAGCTTTTGGGCGAGCGACACGCTGTCTACGGAGTCGATCCGGTCGAAAAGCTGGGTGGCGAGCCGGGCCTTGTTGCTCTGAAGATGGCCGATGAAGTGCCAGCGAGCGCCGAGATCGGCGAGCTTCGGACGCTTGGCCTGCATTTCCTGCACACGATTCTCGCCGAAATGGCGAAGGCCCGCCTCGAAGGCAGCGCGGATTGCTTCAACCGGGAAAGTTTTCGACACGGCGACGAGCGCAATTGCATCGGCGCGACGCCCTGCCCGCTCAGCCGCCCGCATTACGCGTTCCCGCAAACGCTCGAGATTAGCGGCGATGTCGGCAATTTCTGGCGGCGGCATGCGCGCGATTTTAGCACGCGGCACGAAGCGCTGGTCACGCGCGGTGGCGGCTGCTAAACTGGCCCAACTTCAATGCACGCCCGCGGAAAATTGATCGTCCTGGAAGGAATCGACGGCTCAGGAAAACGCACGCAAATCGACGCGCTCGCCCGCGAATTCAGTCGCCGCGGGACGCCCTTTGCGCAGATCAGCTTCCCCAATTACAGCGGCTTTCATGGCAAGCTCGTCGCGCGCTTCCTGAACGGCGGCTTCGGCCCGCTCGACGCTGTCGATCCGCATTTTTCAGCGCTGCTCTACGCGGGCGACCGGCTGGAGTCGAAGCCGGAAATCGAATCGGCGCTGGCGGCGGGAAAAATTGTGCTTGCGGATCGCTATGTCGCATCGAATCTCGCTCATCAGGGTGCCCGCATGCCGGACGAAAATCGCGGGAACTTTCTCGCATGGTTAAAGCAACTAGAATACGAAGTTCACGCGTTGCCGTTAGAAGACTTGGTGATCTACCTGCGCGTGCCGGTAGCGGAGGCGCACAACCTGGTCGGTCAAAAAGCCACCCGAGATTACACGAAAGCCCGGCGTGACTTGCAGGAATCGGATCTCGCGCATCTGGCGGCGGCCTCGCGCGTGTACGACGAACTCGCGCGCCAGCCGAACTGGTTGACGATCGAATGTGTTGACGCCCCCGCCGGCGCGCTGCGCCCGCCGGCGGAAATTCACATCGAGATTCTGGCAGCCGTCGAGGCGCGCATTCATTCCGCGCTCGGCGCCAAAGGGTGATTACGAGTGGGCTTCGACGAATTCCTCGGCAACCAACGCATCGTCAGCGCGCTGCGCGGCATGTTGCGGCGTGGACGCGTGCCCAGCGCGCTGCTGTTTACCGGACCGCGCGGGATCGGCAAATACACGCTGGCGCGGATGTTCGCGCAAGCCGCAAATTGCGAGCGGCTGCAGGACGATTTCTGCGGCGAGTGCGCCGTGTGCGTGAAAATCGCGCGACTCAGGGATCCTGAACCGCTCGTCGAAGCGGGACTGGCGGAGCGAGGCGAATCTGCCGATTCGGCGGTGGTCGAGCGCACGCCGCTAATCCTTGAAACGCACCCCGACGTCTGGCTGATCGTGCCAGACCCGGTGCGGCTGCGTAATCCGGTGGCGCGGCCGATGATTCGCGTGGGCCAGTTGCGCGCGGTCCAGCGCGCCGCGTATTTCAAGCCGCAGGGCCGTCGCAGAGTGTTCATTCTCGACGGCGCCGATACGATGCGCTGGAACGACGCCGATCTGTTCCTGAAAATACTCGAGGAGCCGCCGGAATCGGCCACGCTGATCTTGCTGGCGGCCGCGCCGGATTCGATGCTGCCGACGATCCGCTCGCGATGCCTTCAGTTTCATTTCGCGCCGGTCCCGGTGGATCAGATTGAGACATTTCTGCAAGCGCACGCCGAAGGCAGGTCCGCGAAGCCGGCCGAGCGCAAGCTCGTAGCGCAACTCGCGGCAGGCAGTCCTGGAGCGGCTCTTTCGCTCGACCTTACAGAATCAGCGCGCCTGCGCCGGAGCGTGCTCGGTCTTCTCTTCCTCGCGGTAACAGGAGAGAAATACGGGGACGTATTCGCGGCCACTGCTCAGCTTGCGAAGCAGGAAAACGAATCCTTTGAAAACATCCTGGCTCTGTTTTATAGTCTGTTTACGGACTTGCTGGAATTCTCCGTGGACTCCAAGAGCAGTCTCCTTCGCAACCCTGACCTGCGGGGAGAAATCGAAGGCCTGAGCAAGAGAATCAATTGGGAATGGGTTTTACGCGCCACCCAAGGTTTAGACACACTGGACAGCGGTATGCGGCGAAATATCGGCCGACAGTTGGGTCTGGACGCTCTGGTCACTTCATTAAGCGCCCGTTAAGGGCCGGCCTCGGGACAATCTGAGTTTTTTGCAATTTGTTGCAACCGAACGTCTCTATACGTAGTCATATCTATCAGCACCTATCCCGAGGAGCACTTATGGTGAATCGCAAGTTGTTTCGTCCCGCCCTGAACGAGATGAAGGAGCCCGCGGCGTTTTCGCCGCGTCAGCCGCAACCTGCTCCCCAGTCCGCTCCGCCGCGGAAAAAGCCCGCTCCGCCGGATCAGACGTTCGCCGAGAATTTTTATTACGTGAAGCAGATGCAGTCGCGCACACCGGTGGCTGTGGTTCTTACGGATGGCGAGGTATTGCGCGGCACGGTCGAATGGTACGACCGCGATTGCATCAAGCTGACGCGCTTTGGCACTCCCAATCTTCTGATTTACAAGCACTGCATACGCTACCTCTATAAAGAAGGCGACGAAGCTTCACAGGGCGGAACGAACGGGCAGTAAGAGCAGCCGGTGCGAATTCTTCGGCTCTACCTGACAGCGGGATCCTTTGCGCTTCTTCTGATTGTTCCTTATGTTCCGCCTCGTTCGCAGTCCGCGAAGGCGCGCTCTATGATCCGGTCCCAGACAACAGCGAGAACGGGGTCGACGGAAGTCTCAAAGTCAGCGGAAAAAGGTTCGTTCACGACGGGCACAACACGTACGATCTGCGGCGGTTGATCAAATGTGCGCCGGTTCGAACCGAGGCCGATCCGATCTTCGAATATGATGTCGATCGATGCGCCGAAATTCCGTACGGCGATCCGGAGGGGGAACGAATCGCTGCGGTGCGCGCGGTAATGGGGAAACGCGGTGACTGGGTTTTCCTGAATTGGGACTGCGCGGAACCGCCGACGTCGTGCTCCGAGCTGATGGCAGATCCGAAATGGAAGCCGCAAGTGCCCAGGAAGCCCGAGGGAGGGATGTCGCAAGTGTCCTGCGAAATTTTCACGTGTACCCTCTAGACCCATGAAAATAGGAATCACCTGTTACCCAACGTACGGCGGATCGGGCGTGGTCGCCACGGAGCTCGGCATCGAGCTCGCGGCGCGCGGGCATGAGGTTCATTTCATCAGCTATGCAATCCCGATCCGCTTGACGCACGCGAGCGAGCGGATTCATTTCCACGAAGTCGAGGTCACCACGTATCCGCTGTTCGATCATCCGCCCTATACGTTGGCGCTGGCGACGAAGATGGGTGAAGTCGCGGAATCGGCGTCGCTCGATCTGCTGCACGTGCACTACGCGATCCCGCATTCCGTCAGCGCGCTGCTCGCGAGGATGATGGCCGCACCGCGCCGTCTCCCTTTCATCACCACTTTGCACGGCACGGATATCACACTGGTCGGCAGCGACCGCAGCTATCTGCCGATCACCCGGTTTTCGATCGAACAAAGCGACGGCGTGACGGCGATTTCGAATTATCTGCGCGACCGCACGCTGAAGGAATTCGAGATCAAGCGACCGATCGAGGTGATTCCGAACTTCGTGAACTGCGATCTCTACAAGAAATCCGACGATGCGAAAGCCCGCGCTAGAATCGCGCCGAACGGCGAACCCATCGTCATGCATCTTTCGAATTTCCGGCCGGTAAAGCGGCTTACAGACGTGGTCGAAATCTTCGCGCTGATCCGCGAAAAAGGTCCGGCGAAGCTCGTGCTCATCGGCGATGGTCCCGACCGTGGCGCCGCGGAATTCATTGTCCGTAAGAAAAAGATTTCGAAAGACGTCACGTTTTGCGGCAAGCAGGATCACGTGCAGGAAAAACTTGGCCTGGCAGATCTATTCCTGCTGCCGAGCGATGAGGAATCGTTCGGCCTCGCGGCGCTCGAGGCCATGGCCTGCGAAGTGCCGGTCGTAGCGACAAACGTAGGCGGCCTCCCGGAGGTGATCAAGCACGGAATCGACGGCTATCTGTTTGAGCCGCGTGACGTCCACACGGCCGCGAAGTATTCCCTGGATGTTCTGACTCGCCCGGACCGCGGCCGCATGATGGGAGAGATGGCGCGCGCCAACGCGCGCCGGAAATACTGCTCGAACGATATTATTCCGCTCTACGAGGCTTACTACGAAAGGATCTTGAACGCTGCCGGCTCTGCCGCAAGCACGGCGAAATAGTTCGCCCGTCCGTCGTATCTTATCTGGCCGCAAAAACAGAAGGCCCGCTTTGGGCGGGCCTTCCGCGAGAAAAAGTTCAATGGCCAATGCGCGGATGGCCCTAAAACCTTTCCCGCGCGCAGTCTATTCGGCGAGGTTCGGCAAGTCAAGTCTCACGGCGCAAATCAACAGATCCCCGCACGGTCCGGCAGGACCCCCTGCCCATGGCTGCGGCGACGATGCCGACAGCAGCCACCGCGAAGAGAATCAATCCCTGCCGAATCGCGGCTAAGCCATATCATGGCGGTTGCGCAGCCTCGATCGCGGCGTTTCAGCGGAATATCCGAAGTGCAACACGGTCGGGCAGATTTTTGTCGACCGCCGGGGCGGGACCGGATGAGCCGGTGTAGCCGTAGAAATCGTCGGAGTTGATTGGTTTGCTGCCGAGGCCGAGCTGCAAGACCTGAAGGTCGGCGCTGCGGTCAAACACTTTTCCCGGCGCGAGCCGTTTCACGATCAGTCGCAGCCCTCCGAACGAAAATCCGGCCACGAGCGCGAAAAGGCAAATCGAGAGAGCACCGACGATCGAGCCTTCGATCATCAGCTCGATGGGCGGCTCGTGCTTGGGCACAGGCTCGTTCCAGCTGCGCTCAGTTTCCATCTGGATCTGATCGAGCAGCGTGTTCGCTTCCGTCTGGCTCGTTGCACCGGCGACGATGGCCAGCAATCGCGCCGAGCGCTTGGCGAACAGAGGTGTGCCCGGCAATTGGCCCGCGCCGTTCACGTTGAAATTCTTCTGTAACTCGGCAAGTTGGGCGGCCGCGAGCTGATCGGTCGGGAAGCCCACGATCAATAGAGCTTCGTCTCGCCCGCCCACGCGATAGTGCGCAACTTCTGCTTCGGCGCTTCGTTGAAATCCGACGCCATTCCCAATTCCAGCAGGGAACACCTCATCGAGCGTCTGCGGCCCCAGTACGTATTTGTCCGACCCTCCGACCCGATGATCCTCGGGTAGATACAGCGGAAGAGTCGGCAGTGCACCGTCTTGCGCGTGCTGCTGGACGACGGCCACGAGCGATTTGAGGTCTTTTTTCAGCGACAAGAGGTTCTGGTCCTTTATCTCGAGGACCAGATTGCCGTCGAGAATCAATGCGCGCGAGTCCGAAATCGAAGAATGCTCCGTCAGGTCGGACCTGTACATGTCCGGACTGCGAAGGAACGAATAAAGCCCATACGCTCCGGAGGGATCCTTCATCTGGTAGAGCGTCACCTGAAGTGGCGCGCGATGGCTCTTTTTAGCCGCCTCGATCGCGCCCGGCGCATGGCTGGCATACCCGGTCTCTTCTTCCGAGGCGAGCCCGTATTCCCTCAGGAAGGCGTCGTTGTTCGCGGCATCCGCGGCCGAGCTCGGATAGAGATGTCGAGGATCGACGGATCTACCTTCCGACTCCGATTGCCAGGATCCGAACCTGTCGGGCAGAATTTTCTGCGCGGACGCCGGCAAAGCGGGGAGCAGCAGCGCGAAAATGGATAGCCCTAGGACGCGAAGCATCTTGACCCCGTTCTATTAGACACCAGAAATGCTACTTGGGATTCCCGGCAGATTCCACTGAAGTGGGTTCCAGACGGCCGGCCGGGACGTGGTTTTCCGAGACGAGGCGCTGCTTGTTGACGGTTATGCTGTTCAGGCTGTCCAAATACGTGGCTACGCCGCGGTAGAGGCCGTCGGCGATGCGCTGCCGCTGGTCGGGCTTGCGGAGTAATTTTTCATCGCCCGGATTGCTCACAAACGAGATCTCCGACAGCACCGAAGGCATGTTCGCGCCGATCAGCACGACGAACGGAGCCTTTTTCACGCCGCGGTTCTTTTCTGCGCGGCTGATGAGCTGGAGCCGCTCGGTCAAGTTGTCCTGAATGTCGTTCGCGAACTCCTTCGATTCCTCGATTTTTTCGTTGCGCGCGATTTTTTGGATCAAGTCCTGCAGATCGTGGAGCGATTCCTGCGAGTTGGCGTTCTCGCGTGAGGCCACTTCCATCGATTCAGCGGAGGTCGCGAAATTCAGGTAGTAGGTCTCGATACCGCGCGCCGCCGGATCATGGCTGGAATTCGCATGGATCGAAATGAACAGGTCGGCCTTCGCTTCGTTGGCGATCGCGGTACGTTCTTCGAGCGGGATGAACGTGTCGTCCTTGCGCGTGTAGATCACTTCGGCTCCGGGAAGCTTCTCTTCGATTTCCGTGCCCAGCCGCAGCGCGACGTCGAGGCACAGATCCTTTTCCATCAGGCCGTGCGGGCCGATTGTGCCCGTGTCGTGGCCGCCGTGCCCGGCGTCGATCACGATGCGGCCGATTTTCAGGCCCAGAGCGCGAGTAAGCGAGCGGTCGCCTTCCCGCGTCGGCCTGGGTTCGGCCGGCGGCTCGAGCGCTGCGGCGCTCAGGGGCTTCTTTTTCGGCACGATGGGCGTGACATCCGCAGAAGCCTCCGCAGCGGTTGTGGCAGTCGGTTTCTCAGGCCCGATCTTCTTGGCAGATTTCGCCGCGACCGTTTCGTTGACGACCGTGGAGGAAACGGACGAAGACTTATCGAGCAAAGCTCTCGTCGCTGGGCCCGTGTCCAGATTCTCCGCGACCGATGGCGCAGCAGAGAACATCGGCGCGTTCTTCGCCGGCACTGCGCCGTTGGCGCGTACGTCGATCACGAGTCGGTACGGCTTGGCGAGCAGGTAGGCTGAATAGTCTTTCGCGCCATTCACGTCTAGGACGAGACGGACCGTCGTAGGTTTATTCTGTGCGACGCGGAGCGATTTCAGCAGGCCCGTGCGGACGTCGGGCTGTTTGGAAAGCTTCGAGCCCAACTTCGCTTTGGTAAGATCGAAATAGATGCGGTCGGGCGATGCGATTTTCGAGGCATCGAATTTCACGGTGTCGTCCAGCATCACGATGATGTGCGTAAAGCCCTCGGAGTTCACGGTCCGAATGGCATTGACGCTCGGTGTGCCCTTTTCAGCCTCTCGCGGTTCGACGCGCGGTCCCGCTTCCTGCGGTATGGCCTCGACGGCCGCAAGCGGCTGAACTGGATCCTGTGCCGGCTCTCTTGTCTGCCAGGGCTGCGGCAGCGCCGATTTCTCGGGCCCCGCCTGCTTCGCGGCGATTTCACGCAGCGCCTGTCGCGCTTCGGCGGTCTTTTCCGAGCGCGGGAATTTCTTCAGGTAGTCTTTGTAGGAAGCTTCCGCGTCAGCAGGCTTGTTGAGATCGTCTTTCTGAATCTGCGCGATGGCCAGCAGGGCCTCGCCGCGGTAGCGGCTGTCCGGGTACTGTTTCAGCAGGAAATTGTACGCGTCGATCGCGGACTGAAAATATTTCGCATTGAAGAGCCGGCCCATTTCTTCATAAAGCTCGGCTTCGGCGACCAGCGACGGCGTCACCTCCTCGGCCTGCGTCGAGATCAAATAGACTTTGTGGTAGGCGGAGACGGTCTGGCGGTAATCGGCAAGGGAACGGTCCTTTTCGAGATAGCCCTGGAGGATCGTGCGCATTTTGACGGCGCGGGTGAATTGATCGCGCGCCTCGGACCGGCGGTCGGCGCCAGCGGCGGGGGCGAAAGATAATGCGAGCACGGCAGCCACGGCTGCCGCGCACAACAGGCTTCGCGTCAAGCGCTTCCCCCAGAAACCCACTCGGTTCATTCGTTGGTGAAAACTACCCGGCCATTCGAATCCACTTCGCGGCGCACCGGGGGCCGTGGCGGCTCCCAAAGCGTCGGGTTGCGTCCCGATCCGGGCTGGAAATAAGCATGCGTTACTTTTTGCACGTACTGCTGCGTCTCGCGATACCGCGGCACTCCCCTTGATTGGTCCACTGCGCCTTCGCCCGCGTTGTATGCCGCGAGTGTCTTGCGCAAGTCGCCGTTGTATCGGTCGAGGAGCCATCTGAGATACGTTGTGCCGCCTTCCACGTTCTGTGCCGGATCCATCGGATTGCCGACGCCAAATCGTTCCGCCGTTTCAGGAATCAACTGCATCAAGCCTTCAGCACCCTTGCGCGATACGGCGTGCGGATTCCAGTCGGATTCTGTGCTGATCACGGCTTTTACGAGCGCGGGATCCAGTTTGTGCCGCCGGGCCGCTTCCTGCACGATTCGATCGATCGGGTCCTGAACCGTCGTAGGCTCGATTGGTTTGACGAATGATCCGGTCGCTTCCGTGTCGGCCGTCGAAGGGATGGCATCCGGCGCCACGGGTTTTGCCGCAGCGGCGGCGACCGGAGCGCGTTTCGGAGTCGGCGGCTCGTCGACATCAGGCGTGACGGGCTGGGCCGGGACCGCTGGCGCGGGAGCAGTCATCGTACTCCTAGAATGCGCCTTTTGTGAAGTGGGTGCCGGATTGGAGTTGATGAAAGTCATCTTCCCGCTCGAGTCGACTGCGGCCGCAATTTGAGCATGGGATGGAGTGGGCAGCGCGAGCCCGACGAATGCCGCCAGCATGAGGACGGCAAACGTCGAGCGGGTCAGCAGCTGCTCACTCGACACCCTGGGGGAAGGCAGAAAGCTGCTCTGTCGAACAAGGAATTTGATCATCAGACGCAGGCCTTTTACGTGTCGGGATACACACATCCCGTCGGTAAACATCTGGCACTGCGGGGATTATAGTAAGCGGTCCACCAGGGGGTAAATAGCCCGCAAGGCACTTTCAATATTGGATGTGTCTTTTCCGCCAGCCTCCGCCAGATCGGGCTTTCCGCCCCCGGAGCCCCCTACCTGCTTGGCGACCTCTTGGACGATCTTACCGGCGTGCAGCTTTCCAGTCAGATCCTTGGTAACCCCTGCAATTAGAGCAACTTTGCCGTCCTCGGCTGAGGCCAGGACGACGACCCCGGATCCAAGTTTCTCTCGCAGGGAATCGACCATTTGGCGAAGCGCGTCGCGGCTGGTACCGGTGGGTAGCTGGGCGGCGAGAACCTTGACGCCTTTGACCTCCTTGACGCTGTCGAGCAGACCGGCGGCTTGGGAGCCGACGGCCCTGCGCTGCAACCCTTCGAGCTGTTTCTCGAGGGCTGTTATCTGATCGAGCTGGCGCTCGATGGCCGGGATCAGCTGATCTTCGTTCGCGTTCAGCAGGCCGGCTGCGGTGCGCAGCGTCGAGAGCGCCTTTTGATATTCCGCCAGGGCGCGGTCGCCGGTGATGGCTTCGATGCGGCGGACACCTGCGGCCGTGGATTGTTCGGCGACGATTTTGAAGACGCCGATGCCGCCGGTGCGGACCACGTGCGTGCCGCCGCAGAGTTCCTTGCTGTAGAAGCCGCGCGGCGAAGCGTCGTCGGGAATCGTGACCACGCGGACGTTGGCTTCCGGGTATTTGTCGCCGAAAAAAGCGAGGGCGCCGGAGGTGAGCGCGTCATCGATGTTCATAATGTCTGTGCGGATTTCGAGGTCTTTGCGGATTTCCTCGTTCACCTGCTGCTCGATTTCGGCGACTTCGCCGGGATCGACGGAAGCGAAGTGCGTGAAATCGAAACGCAGATGATCGGGCGCGACCAGCGAGCCGGATTGCTTCACATGCGTGCCGAGAATGTTGCGGAGCGCAGCGTTCATCAGGTGCGTGGCCGTGTGGTTGCGCATGTTGCGCCGGCGGCGCTCGGGATCGGCGACGGTCGACACGCGGTCGCCGACGTGGAGATCTTCCTTGGCAACGACGCGGTGCGCGATGAGACCGGTGACGGGGTAATACGCGCCTGTCACCTCGGCGACTTCGAGCGATTCGGAACTGTCGAAGAAGCCTCCGGTGTCGGCGACCTGTCCGCCGGATTCGGAATAGATCGACGTGCGATCAAGGACGATCTCGGCTTGATCGCCTTTCTTGATCTCATTGACCGGCCCCTGTTTGGTGACAATGGATTCGATGCGCGCATCGTGCGTCTTCGTGCCGAAGTAAAAATCCGGCTCGGTCTTGAAGGTTTGCGCGAGTTTCGCGTAGGCGGGGTTCGCGACGTCCTTGTGCGCGCCCTTCCAGGAGGCTTTCGCACGCGACCGCTGCTCGTGCATCGCGCGATCGAAGCCAGCCCAGTCGACTTTAGCGCCTGAGTCTCGTAAGACGTCTTCAATGAAATCGCGAGGAAGTCCGAACGTGTCGTAGAGACGAAAGGCTTTCTCTCCCGGGTACGTCGCTTGGGGCGGGAGAATCACCGAGCCCCGAACCGGCTCGTCAATCGATGCGGGGAGATCTTTTTGAAAGCGTCGAGATTCTTCGGCGTTTTTCTGAAACGCTTCAGGATCGGTTTCCTTCAGCAACGCCTTCAGGTCTTCATCCAATTTGGCGAGGCCGACTTCCACGGTCCGCTTGAACTGCTTTTCTTCTTCATCGAGCACGCGCGTGATGCGAGCAGCGTGGTCTTCGAGTTCCGGATACGCTTCCTTCATTTCCGCGCGCACGGCCGCGGACATCTGCGAAAGATATGGACTGGGCGCACCCAGCATGTGGGCGTGACGCAACGCGCGGCGAATGATTTTGCGCAAGACGTAACCGCGGCCTTCGTTTGAAGGGATCACCCCGTCAGAAATCAGGAACGTAGCAGCGCGGGAATGGTCCGCGATGATCCGGAGCGACGAACGGTCGTTCGGGAACTGGCTCGGTGCCCTTCCGCAGAATGATGCAGCTTCGCGAATCAAGGGCTCGAATAAATCCGTGTCGAAATTCGAAATCTTGCTTTGCAAGACTGCCGTGACGCGCTCGAGCCCTGCGCCCGTGTCCACGGATGGCTTCGGTAAGGGACTGAGCGCGCCGGTTGCATCGCGATTGAACTGCATGAAGACGAGGTTCCAGATTTCGACGTAACGGCCGCAGTCACAGCCGAATTTGCAATTCGTGTGGCCCTGATCGGAGGCGGCCGGGCCCATGTCGTAGAAAATTTCGCTGCACGGGCCGCAGGGACCGGTGTCGCCCATGGCCCAGAAATTTTCTTTCAGGCCGGGAACGGCGATGACGCGATCCTTCGGAGCGCCGACCTTGATCCAGAAGTCCGCTGCTTCGTTGTCGGTTCCGAGCGTGCTGCCGGGTGCCACTTCGGCGCCGCCGAAAACGGTGAAGTATAGTTTGTCGAGCGGGATGCCGTACCATTTCGGCGAGGTGACCAGCTCCATCGCAAACTCGACGGCTCTTTCCTTGAAATAATCGCTGAAGGAAAAATTGCCGAGCATTTCGAAAAACGTGTGATGGCGGTTGGTGAAGCCGACGTTTTCAAGATCGTTGTGCTTGCCGCCGGCGCGCACACATTTCTGGCACGACGCGGCGGTTTTGTAGTCGCGCTGCTCGAGGCCGAGGAAGACGTCCTTGAACTGGTTCATGCCGGCGTTGGTGAACAGCAGCGTGGGATCGTTCGTCGGGACGAGCGAGGAGCTGCGCACGACGCGATGGCCGCGCTCCTCGAAGTATTTCAGAAACATTCTCCGAATTTCGTTGCCGGTCAATGAGGCCTCGGATGCTGGCGAGCGAGCGAATCTCGCGAATTTAGCTTTGCTCGTCGTGGGGCGATCGGAACCACCCTCGTGCCCGTGTTTTCAATCGGATACGCGAATTCTGAAGTTTGGCGATTAAAGGGCCCGTGGACTTCTCGTGGGGGTCGGGATGACAGGACCTGCTGCGCGCCGGTTCTCCGGCGGCCCTTCGGTTCGCCAAACTGCGTGCAATTGTTCACGTTAACCATATTAGGGAGAGAACCGATGTGGCGCAAGGGAGTGCGCCTGTGGACTTTTCCTGGCTTCGACCCGATTTCCGACACAGCGGTATCGGCCATGGAGGGCCTTCCATAAAACCTGCGGTCGAATTACCGGCTTCGGATGGCAGAATAGAATTGTGAACCCGCCGACTACTTCCAAACCTGAACGGCCGGCTGATGCCGAGGGATTCTCCTACGCCTGGCGGGCGCTGCGTCATCGGAATTTCCGGCTGTATTACGGCGGGCAGGGAATTTCGCTGATCGGGACCTGGATGACGCGGCTGGCGACGAGCTGGCTGGTGTACCGGCTGACGGGATCGGCACTGCTGCTCGGCGTGGTGGGATTCGCGGGACAGATTCCCACTTTTCTGTTCGCGCCGTTCGCGGGCGTGTGGGTCGATCGGCTGAACCGGCGACACGTGCTGATCGTGACGCAAGTGCTGGCGATGCTGCAATCGTTTGCACTGGCCGCACTGACGCTTTCAAAGCACATCAACATTCCAGAAATTGTCGCGTTGAGCGCTTTGCAGGGCGCGATCAACGCGTTCGACATGCCGGGGCGGCAGGCCTTTGTGGTGCAGATGATCGAACGCAAGGACGATCTGGGGAACGCGATCGCGTTGAATTCGTCGATGGTGAATATTGCGCGCTTGGTGGGACCATCGCTGGCCGGCGCCGTGATTGCGCTGTCGAACGAAGGCTACTGCTTCCTGATCGACGGGATCAGCTATATTGCGGTGATTGCGTCGCTGGTGGCGATGCGCGTGAGGCCGCAGGACATGCGGCGCCACGCCGGGTCGATGCTGGCGCAGCTGACGGAAGGCTGGAGATACGTTTGCGGATTCGCGCCTATTCGCATCATCCTGCTGCTGTTTGCGATTGTGAGCTTGATGGGATGGCCCTTCTCGGTGTTGATGCCGATTTTTGCCGGGAAGATTCTGCATGGTGGCCCGCATACGCTCGGATTTCTAATGGGCGCGGTGGGTGTGGGCGCGGTGATCTCCGCGGTTTCGCTGGCCCTGCGGAAATCCGTGCTGGGTTTGGGGCGGATGCTCCCGCTGTCGGCGGGGGCTTTCGGCGTGGGGCTGATCTTGTTCGGGTTCTCGCGGCATTTGTGGCTTTCGCTGCCGCTGATGCTGGTTTGCGGATTTGGGCTGATGCAGCAGATGGCCGCGAGCAATACGATCATTCAAACGATCGTCGAAGAAAACAAACGCGGGCGCGTGATGAGCTACTACACGATGTCGTTCGTGGGTATGGCGCCCTTCGGCAGCTTGCTGGCAGGCACGCTGGCGAACTGGATCGGGGCGCCCCGAACGGTGATGATTAGCGGGGCGTGTTGTATTGTCGGCGCGCTATGGTTTGCGACACGCCTGCGGCTGGTGCGATCGCTGATCCGGCCGATTTACCGCGATCTGGGAATTTTGCCGGCGGCCGATGCGCCTGTGACGGCGATTATCGAAGATAGCGTGGCGCGGTAATTGAGCCAGCGCTAAAGCCGGAATACCTTCCAGCGCTCTTCGAGGACCTGAAGGCCCACGCTTTCCGCTAAGCACTGCCGCAATTCCCGATTCATTCTATTTTTTCTCGGCTTTGGCTTTCGCCGCTGCCTCGGCCGTCCACGGCGGGACGATGCCGTTCACGCGCGCGTAGGCGACGGACTGCCCGAGGTGTTCATGGTCGTCGGCGATGATGATATAGATGATGTCGCCGGCATTGGCCTGCGGGCCGAATTTCAGTTCCGGCTTGGCGAAATCCGCGTTGGACATGCTTTCGACGTAGGCGTGCACGTAATCGAACGACTGATTCAGCTGCGTGATGATCGCGGCTTTATCCATGGTGGAGGTTTCGTAGCCGTCTTTTTTGTAGCCGGGAGCTGGAGTGGCGCCGATCTGCGCGGGCATTCCGAAATTCATGGCGGCGACGTGCAGGAAAGCTTCGCTGACGGAGCGGACGCCCTGGCCGGGCCGCCAGGCGAATTTTTCTGCCGGCGTGGCTTCCGCGAGGCTGACGAATTTCTTGTGAAGATCGTCGAGATCGGCGAGCGATTGGCCCTTCATATCGTAGCTCGGCGGCGTTTTGTCTTCGGGCTGCGCGGCGCGAGCGCGAGAGGCGGAGCCGGATAGCGACAGTGCGAATAACGTGGCCGACAGGCAGAATTTCTTCATGCGAGATTCTCCTCTCGATTTTCGATGCGAGTGCGGCGCCCGCGCGGAATCGGGCGCGGCGCGTTGTCCGGTATAGACGCGGCTCGCGCGAAAAGGTTTGGCGGGTGTCACGATTTCGACGGACGTGGGTTTGCCGACACGCAGGGCGTATGGACGTGCGCCGGAAGTCCTGTGTTGGCGTGCCCTTTTCGCCTTGCATCGGGACTGAAGAGTGGCAGCGGACCTGCTTCCAGGCCAGCAGAGGAGCAGGCCATGGGAAGCTCGCCGTCTATTACCGCAAGCGGCGCAGTCACGCCTCAAGCAGCGCCGACGCGTCTTTCGGCAGCGCTGTTTCGATTCCGGGTGGCGTGGCATCAGCTGCGGCGCGCGGTTCAGGACTTCGCCGACGGACCGGTGCGTTTTGATCGCGTGGAAGGGCGCGAGTGCTTGTTCGTGGCGGGCGAATCGCGTACGGCGCTTTGGTC
>Ga0210391_10001357_pt1 | contig 22513 bp, 20 predicted proteins | sample IncBWC12OmetaG_FD_160573 | JGI IMG/M metagenome (GOLD analysis project Ga0210391, IMG submission 160573) | Forest soil microbial communities from Barre Woods Harvard Forest LTER site, Petersham, Massachusetts, United States - Inc-BW-C-12-O ...
GGGGCAGGTATTGTATTTAATATTAAACCCACGGTAGTTCCCCTCCTGTTGGGATGCCTGCTGCTGCTGGTTTTTTGTTTTTACTTTATCCCATACCAATTGATGGTTTCTCCCAATCGCATGCATTATGGAGATTGGGAAAATGCCGCCAAAGAATTTGGCCTGGCCAGCGGCGCGATTGTTATTTCCGGCTGCTATAGAAGGAAGCTGTTCCCGTTTGGGACCATTCTGTTTGCGCTGACGATCTTCAGTTTTGGCATCGACCATATGGTGTATGGAAAGGAAGCCATGGACTATATTCCCTCCTGGATACCGGGCCATTTGTTTTGGATTTATTTTTGCGGTGCGGCATTGCTTGGCTCCAGCCTTGCGATTCTTTTGAATATCAGGCGCCGGCTATTCGCCGCCCTTTTGGGGGGAATGATTTTGATTTGGGTTATAATTCTCCATACCCCCAAAGCAATAGCGGATACCTTAACTGATCACAACGGTGAAGTGAGCAGCGGTTTTTTGGCGTTAGCTTATTGTGGGATTGCATTCGTCATTGCAGGGCGCTCTGCTAAAGCCACCTCCTGACCGCATTCCTGTATTCATCATATTCCCGGCCAAACCTTCTTGTAAGGTATTTTTCCTCGCGCCTGATAACGAATTCCTGTACGGTCAGCAGGAGTAGGGGAAATAATAGGATATTCCACCATTTCCCTATTAAGCAGGCCAGACCAAGATAAATCAATGCCAGGCCCAAATACATGGGGTTTCTCGTAAGCCGGTAGATGCCGGTCTTTTGGAGCGATGAAGCAGCCCGAACGGTTATTACGGTGTTTTTGGTCCGGATAAATTGCACAAGGCTTCTGGAAAGGATATACAGCGCTGCCATAAGAAGTAGCACGCTGCCCGTTCGAGACCATGGGTTGTCAAAAAACGAACCCCCGATGGAGAGCCTTTTCTGGAGGTAACCCGACGCTCCAAAAAATGCCGCATAAATTAGGGGTGGAGGAATAAATACCCCAGGGTTGTCCTTTGCTGTCATCAGCAAAAATAGTGTGCTCCCTGTGGTCGCCTTGGTAAAAAAACGACATTCTTATCCGGTTGGAAATTCACTGTGCCCGCTGGTGGGTTTCAGGTAAAAGCCACCCGGCGGGAACTCCGCGAATTCCCTGAATTCCCGCAGCAGATGCGATGAATCGGTGTAACCGCACTCCAGGGCGATCTGAGCCCAGCTCTTGTCGGGGGATTCGTTTTTTATCCTCATGGCATGCTCGAATCGTACAATGCGAATAAAAAGCTTGGGAGAGATTCCAACTCTAACTGTAAAATTGCGTTCAAATTGACGGAGGCTCAGGCAAGCTTTGGCTGCCCAATCTTCCAGCTTATGATCGTTAGAGGGGTCAAGCATTTGGTGGGCGACATCATCAATTGGCTCTTTAGGCCTACATCCAGATTCAACCCTTATTTTAAGGAATGCACAAACGATATGCATCATTTCCTCATACGACTTACATAGCCTTAATTCATCCAGGGCGGCTTTCGCTTCATTGCCCCAGAGTGAAGTAGCATCCATCCCCTTGTTTATGGTTTGTCGCATATCAATGCCCAAAAGACGGTAAAGGCCTGTCGGAGAAAAGGCGACTTTTACCATCAGGTGATCCTTCCCAAAAATCAATCCAACGGGTTTGCATTTAGGGCCTGTAATCACTACTTGTGGGGCAATAATTTCCACATTTTCAGCCACTACGGATTTGATGGGATCATTGACATAGAAATAAAGATTTTGCTCAGTATTGGCGAGACAGGTAATATATGGTTGAGGGAGATCCTTTTCTTCCCGCCAATTGATATGATGCACCTGCAAATCCCGGATGAGGCCGTCCAGTGCGTGGGGGATTTCATATGATTTGAAATAAGGGATAGTATTTTTTATGAAGTTAACTTTTACTTACCGCATTTGCCCGTGCTGCTTTGAGATGGCACTCCCTTTGATCTATAGCCGGATATGGCAAAGAAACACCCACCACGCAGGAGGATCCTGCTTATCGTTCTTGGGTCTCTTTTAGTATTGCTGATCGCCTTACGGATCGCCTTACCCTATATCCTGCTAAGGCTGGTGAACCGGGAGTTGTCCCATATTAAAGGATACTATGGCCACGTCGAGGATATCGACGTGGCATTGATCCGGGGGGCGTATACCCTCAAGGATACGAAGCTGGAAAAAACGGGAGGGAAGGTGCCGGTGCCCTTTTTCTCCGCAGATGTAATCGACCTCTCGCTGGAATGGGGTGCCTTGATGCATGGGGCGGTGGATGGAAAGATCCGGGCGGAGCATCCCGTGTTGAATTTTGTGAAGGGACCGACCGAGGAGACTTCTCAGACGGGGATAGATTCGAGCTGGATCGACGTCGTGAAGAGCCTCATGCCGTTGAAAATAAATCGGTTAGAGATAAATGACGGAGAAATCCACTACCACGATTATTACAGCGATCCGAAGGTGGACATTTTTATGAAGCAGGTCCATATCCTGGCGGAAAATCTCTCGAATGCCAAAAATAATAAAGAACTCATGCCGTCGACGGCCGAGGCGACGGCCAGGATATTTGGTGGCAACGCGACGTTGCATATGCGGTTGAATGTGCTGAGCAAGATCCCCGTATTCGAGGCTAAGGCCGAATTGGTCTCGCTGGACATTACCGACCTGAACAATTTTCTTCAGGCATATGCGAAGCTGGACGTAAAGTCCGGGAATATCAGCATTTATATGGAAGCGGCGACAAAGGATAACGTGATCCGAGGGTATACTAAGCCGATTGTCAAGGACCTGAAGGTAGTGAACTGGGAGCAGGACAAAAATCAGCCCGTGAAGATCGCCTGGGAAGCGATAGTGGGATCGATCGCGTGGATATTCAAGAATCATGGAAAAGACCAACTGGCGACGAAGGTCGAATTCGAAGGCAACCTGAAGGCTCCGAACGTAAACATCCTGGAGATCATTGGACAGGTATTGTACAACGCGTTTATCCAGGCCTTGTCGCCTTCGCTGGAAAACTCCATCAATATCAATTCGGTTAAAGTAAACGCTAAGCAAACGCCGAAAAAGCGGACGTTCGTCGGGAAACTACTGCATCCCGGCGAAAAGAAGGGAACCTAGCTTTTATTCTTATCAATCAATCGTTGAACCATCCGGGGTTCCATTTTCGCCAGGGCCTTGAATTTCTTTCCTTCGAGTTTGTTGTAATCGACGAAGAACTCTTCCAGATCATCCATAGTCCGCTGGGGTAAGTCATCGGTGCTCTTTATCTTTTCAAAAATATTAGAGCATTTGGGTACGGCAAGGAAACGGTCATTCCGGATCATTTTTTTGCCTTCATCAGCGGATTGTTCAGCCTTGATACCGCCAATGATGCGGCATTTGATCATGACCCCCGGGAAGCTCTTGAATTCGGATAGGACGATTACGTCAAGGGGGTCGCCGTCTTCACCCTTAGTATCGGGGATAAAGCCAAAATCATAGGGGAAGACCATTCCGGAGGGAAGGATCTTACTCATTTTGAAAAAATGAGTTTTCGGATCATAATCGTATTTCTGAGCACTGCCTTTTGGAGTTTCTATGACGACCTCGATATTGCCCATTATTATTGTTTTATGAAGTTATTGTTAGAAAATCGGGCCAAACTTTTATTATACCTTTCGGCGACTTGTGGAAAATTTTTCTCATGGCTGCCCCGACAGGCTTTTCCCTGCATTGCGGAGTCAATAAAATCGCCTATTTTGGAGATATATGCCACACATTCCACTGGAGGATCACCTGCCCGGGATTACAGGACTGCTCGAATACCGCCAGGATAGCGCGGGGCCTATCCGGGAGCTGACTCAGGTACTGTTACGGGGCCCCTCCTCTTTAACGGAAGGCGAACGCGAATTGATCGCTACCCTCGTATCCTCCCGGAACCAATGCCGGTTTTGCACAGCAGCGCATACGGCCGCCGCGAATATCTTGTTAAATGAACACTCGACTTCGGAAGCTGTCAAGCGGGATATTGACAGCGCTCCGGTCAGCGATAAAATGAAAACCTTGCTGAAGATCGCTGCGCTGGTCCAGTCGGGCGGAAAAAATGTGACGCCGCAGGCCGTCCACGCAGCAAAGGCGGAGGGAGCGACCGATTTGGAGATCCACGATACCGTGCTGATCGCCGCTTTGTTTTGTCTGTACAACAGGTATGTGGATGGACTGGCCACGGTAGCGCCTTCGGACCCGGCCTTCTATCAGGGTTTAGGGGAACGCCTGAAGAACCATGGCTACAACCGCCTCCCGAACGGGTATGACCATTTGAAAAAGAAATAGCTTGACCTCTGCAATCACGACCGGGTATATATCTACTGACCGCACTTCAAACGCGGCCCTCTTCACGATCTGTTTCGTGAGCAGCGTGTTCGGGGGTGTCGTTTCCACCCTGATGTCGGTGTACCTTCCGGTGGCCGTCAAAGACCTGGTAGGCCAGGTGACGGCTACGAAATTGAATGCCATTGGCGCGTTTATCAATTCCATTTTCATATTCGGGTGGATGTTCGGGGGTGTCGTCTGGGGATTGATCTGCGACCGGATCGGCAGGGCACGTTCGGTGATACTGTCAACGCTGTGCTACGGCTTCTTCACCGTTTTGACCGCCCTTTCCCCTTCCTGGGAAATGGTGGTTGTTTGCCGTTTCTTATCGGGTTTCGGAGTTGGCGGGATATTGGTCACTACCACGATCATGGTTTCGGAGGCGTGGACGGGAAAGCCCCGTGCTGTTGCCCTTGGGATTCTTTCCATTTCCATTCCTGTAGGAATTTTTTCAGCCGGGCTCATCAATTATTTGTTGCCCGGATGGCGGCAGGCTTTTCTAACAGGTATTATTCCATTGCTAGCAGCTGCAGCTGCTTTATTCTTTTTGAAAGAATCGGGAAAATGGAAGACGGCTGAAAAGCCACGGCGTGGGTTCCTGGCCGCCGGCTACCGGAAAAACCTATGGATCGGCAGCCTGATCTTCGGGACCATGTTGATCGGCATGTGGGCCATTTTTTCCTGGTTGCCTACCTGGGTGCAAAGCCTGTCGGGGTCTTCTGATGCACAGCATCAGCGGGGGATCAGCATGATGATGATGGGCGCCGGCGGGCTGACCGGCGGCTTTATTTCCGGCTGGGTTGCCCACGGTATCGGTTTGCGGCGGACAATGCAACTGTGTTTTGCCGTCTGCTTTGGCATGGCCTTCCTCCTTTTCAAAGTGAACCATGCTTTTTCAGGGATCGCCTATGCGGAGATCGCCGTACTTGCCGTCTTTTTCGGCATCAGCCAGGGGGCGCTGTCCGCCTACATCCCGGAATTATTTCCAACCGCGGTCTGTGCGGCGGCGACGGGATTTTGTTTTAACGTAGGAAGGCTGTTCACGGCGATTGCCGTCTTTTTTGTCGGGGCGCTGGTCAGTCTCTTTGGAGGGTATGGCAATACCCTTTTTATTTTCTCCTTTATTTTTTTAATCGGATGGATAGCTACCTGGGCCGCCTCGGAAAAATCCCATCCACAAAACGGGTAGTATGGCATATATCAACGTCCCGGAAGGCGTTCCGGGCATCAGGAGCCTGGTGTTGTTCCGGCCAGAGACCGGCAAGCCTTTATATGAACTTGCACAGGTCTTGTTAAGGGGCGATTCACCGCTGACAGAGGCGGAAAGGGAATTGATCGCTGCCTATGTCTCTTCCCGAAACCAATGCGGGTTTTGCATGAACAGCCACGCCGCAGCGGCCAGATGCCTTTACGGCGAAGAGGGCTCCATCGTAGACGCGACGTTGGCCGATGTGGAAAAGGCTCCCCTGACCGGGAAGATGCAGGCGCTGTTGACCATTGCCGGAAAGGTACAGGTATCGGGGTCCGGCGTCACAGAGGCGGACATTGCCTCGGCCCGTGAACAGGGCGCGGACGACCGGGAAATCCACGATACGGTGCTGATCGCGGCCTCTTTTTCCATGTTCAACCGCTACGTGGATGGGCTGGGCAGCCTGACTCCCACCGACCCGGCGGTTTATGAAGAAATGGGGCGCCGGATGGCGAAAGGATATGTATTACCACAACCAATTGTATAAATAAACGATTATGGCGCACATTGATCTTGGGAATGATCTGCCGGGCATCAGGGGCCCGATGGCCTACCGCCCGGAAACAGCAAAACCACTGAACGAGTTGGCCGAGGTCCTCTTAAGAGATGACAACAACACGCTGTCCCGCGGGGAAAGAGAATTGATCGGCACGTATGTCTCTTCTTTGAACGATTGTTTCTTTTGCCAGAATGTACACGGCAGCCTCGCGCAGCACTACCTGGGTTGCGACATGCCGTGTATCGATGCGATCAAGGCTAACCCGGCCACGTCCATGCTGTCAGATAAGATGAAGGCGTTGTTGAGCATTGCCGCCAGTGTGCAAAAGGGAGGCACGTCTGTCACTGCCGTTCAGATCGAAAAGGCGAAGGCACTGGGCGCTACCGATCGGGAAATCCACGACACCGTACTGATAACTGCGGCCTTTTGCATGTACAACCGTTACGTGGATGGCCTGTCGACCTGGGCCCCCGAGGACCGGCAGTTTTATGTGGACCGTGCGCCAAGGCGGGCGGCGGAGGGCTATGTGGAATATGATGTACATAAATAACCCGTTCATGAAAAATAAGCTGCTCCTTTTGATACTCTTCGGAATTATTTCACTTCAATCCCGGGGCCAATTCCTGCAATTTAATAACGACAGTACTTACAAAATATATAATACCTCCGATTTGACATTGATCAATCAGGAGAAACTGAGCGGATATGACTTTCAATTGCGCCTCTATTTTGGAAGTGGTCCGACAATTATCTCGAAATTATATTTATTACTCATTACAAATAAAAAGGGCATTTGGAGTGCCGAAAAATACATTTTTACCAGGAATGGGATTAGAGGAAAGGTGGAAGTGGATAGCGGGGTGGTACAAATAGATAATTATAGCGCTTTGTTTGCCGCGTTGAACGCCGATAGTTTGCAAAGCATCACGTCGATGGACGATATGCAAATAACTCAAATGGTAAAGCAAAGGAAGATTGATGCGGATAAGGGTATTATGCTTGTGGCGGATGGTACTGGGTATAAGGTTGAGCTATTGTCGCCGAATGCGAAAAGGGGATTTAGTTTCCATTGTCCCAAATCCTATGCCGATTTTTACCAGCTTCCCGAGTTGAAAAGGGTGGTGGCCGTGCTCCATTTACTGATGGGGCTTATACAAATGGGCGATCCTTGTTAAAAAGTTCCCGCCTTTCACTAACTTACCGAAAAATTGCTACTATGGACTCAAATCGACTTTCAAAGACCATGCAGGCAGCCCTGAATGCACAGATGAACAAGGAGAACCTTCAGTCACAGATCTACCTGTCTTATGGCTGCTGGGCGGATAACGAGGGGTATGAAGGTATTTCGAACTTCCTTTTCCGGCATTCAAAGGAAGAGCGGGATCATATGATGAAGTTCCTGGAGTATATCCTTAAACGCGGTGGGAAAGTGACGATTTCGGAGATCCCCGCGCCTTCGGCAAATCCGACGAGTGTCAATGACTGCTTTGAAAAGGTATTCAAGCACGAAGTGGAGAATACGGAGTGGATCTATAAGCTGGTGAAACAGAGTATGGAAGAGGAAGACTGGGCGACCTGGAATTTTATACAATGGTTTGTCAAAGAACAGACGGAAGAAGAAAACCTTGCCATCGAACTGTTGGATATGATCCGGGTGGCCGGCGGGAAGGATGCTACGCACAGCGCTTTGTTCTCACTGGATAAGCGTATGGGCGAACGCGGAGATGATGCCACGCTGGCGCAGGATGTAACCACGGACAGGCCTTAATTTCATAAGCGTGTAAAATCAATATAGGCATAATTCATTTGGCCTGTTTCCCTTGTGTATAAGGTGATGATTTGAATACCCTTAATCAATTTTATCTGCGAAAAATCTTTTAAATAGTTCCAGTGGTGCCATTGCCGCCAATTTACAGGATCAGCTTTTACATAAGTCGATGGAATATCAACGGGGCCTGTTGCATCAATATCATTTACCGAAATTGACACCTTCCCGCCTTGATTTGATGTGTACATAATGCCAAGTGCGTATGTTCCCGTTTCCTTTACTAAAACGGTGTATTTTATCCACTCGCCCGGTGCAGTCCAACCGACATAAAGTTGATCCTTTGATGGCATTACCAAATTATAAGCATTGTTGTCTATGGGAGGTTCCCGAAATTTAGTGTAGGATATATCAACGCCTTCTTTCATTCGGAATTCGTTTAAATAGTCGCCGTCGGCTGGATTTAGCTTCCCGCTCCCCTGATTGATACTATCGGTGTCATGATAAGCGACACCTTCTCCTCCCAGATCATATAGGGCACATTGTAGTCGGCCGGGTATGGTTTGAATGTCATGGTGCAAGAATCAATAAATGGTTTGCCCATATATCGCTGACCATACGAAGTATTCCAGGAAAGGACCGCCAATATGACTAGTGTATTACAATTTACCATCTGTTTGTTTGTTGAATTGCTTTGATGTGGCATACTTGAAGCCTAAAGTTTGATTTGCAATTTGGATTTTAAATTCGCCTGGTTCGGCTGCTGTTTTGCCATTATCATTTACGTAGGCAATATCCCTGGCGCTAATTTTAAAAGTAACCGTTTTGGTTTCCCCGGCCTTTAGGTCGATCTTATCGAATGCCCTTAAACGCTTGGTATCCGGGGTGATGGACGCATATAGCTCACTGATAAACAGCAAGACGGTCTCCTTGCCGTCTCGTCCCCCCGTATTGGTTACATCAACATGGATGGTCAGCGTTCCATTATCCTTAAGATCGGGTTTGTCTGCCCGTAAGTTATGGTATTGAAAGGTGGTATAACTCAATCCAAAGCCGAACTCATATAGCGGATTATAACCATGCGAGTCATCCCCATTGCCATTCTCGATGTTTTTGCGGTAATAGTTGACCAGTGCATTGGGGGATCTCGGATAGGTGAAAGGCAATTTCCCGGAGGGGTTTACGTCGCCGAATAAGATGTCTGCTACAGCATTGCCACCTTCGTTTCCGGGCAGATAAGCCATCAGGGTAGCTGCAACGGCATCGTTTGCCGGCGTGACTATGCGCGGCCTTCCCTCTGCCAATACTAGCACAACGGGTTTTCCGGTTTTTGCCAGTTGTTGCGCCAATTCAATCTGAGCTGACGGCAAGTCGAGATCGTCGATATTTCCTAAATTTTCCGTGTAAGACGATTCGCCAAGGCAAAGCACTATTGCGTCCACTTGTTTTGCCGAGTCTACAGCCGTGTCTGCCCCTGCTTCATATACCACATTTTGTTTGCCGATTTTTTGTTCGATGGCCTCCAAAATCGTGTTTTTTTCGGCCGCATACTTATCATCCTGCTCGCCCTGCCAGGTGTAGCTCCAGCCGCCGTCAAGCGAGCGCATAGTATTGGCTGTCGGACCGGTTACCAGCACCCGAATGCTCTTTTGTAACGGCAGTACGTGGTTATTGTTTTTAAGCAATGTAATTGACTCAACTGCCACCTGGCGGCTAATAGCTTTGAATTTATCCGAGCCGAAATCAGGGTAGTCTTCCGGGTTTCCGATAGGCCGGTCAAACAACCCCAACTCATATTTAACATGCAGTATCCGCCTGACCGATTCATTAATCCGCGAGATGGGCACCCGGCCTTCATGAACCAATTGAATCAGATAATTGTAGAAACTATAGTCATAAGGCACTATACACATATCGAGGCCGGCATTGACAGCCAGCGCTACAGCATCTTTTTCGGTCGCGGCGACGTGATGGCGGGTATGGAGGTAACTAACATCCATCCAATCCGAAATTACGATACCATCAAACTTTAATTCCTTGCGAAGTACATCCGTGAGCAAATATTTACTGGAGTGCACTGGGACCCCGTTAATCTCGGATGAGTTTACCATTAATGTACGTGACCCCGCTTTTATCGCTTCAATAAATGGCGGTAAAAAATACTCGCGCATATAACGGTCAGGTATCCAGGCAGGTGTACGGTCCTTGCCGCTCAACGGATCGCCATACCCTAAAAAGTGTTTCATCGTCGAGGTGACATGGAACTTGTCGCCTACACTATTCCCCTGGTAGCCTTTAATAATAGCGACCCCCATTGTTTTTACCAGGTAAGGGTCTTCGCCAAAAGTTTCGTATACCCTTGGCCAGGCCTGGACCTTAGCCACATCCAAAACCGGGGAAAAATTCCAGGGGATATAGCTGGCGCGGGTCTCGTAGGCGGAGATCTCGCCCGCTTTCTGAATAAGTTCGGGATTAAAAGTGGCAGCCATAGCAATTTCCTGGGGGAACAAGGTACTGCCCAAAGTATAGGTAACGCCATGAATGGCATCGATGCCATATAATGCAGGTATTTTAAGCCTGTCCTGCATCGCTACGTGCTGTATGGCCGATATGATTTCGTACCAATGTTTACGGTCATAAGCATGCCCTGCAACGTTTTGAAACGAGCCGATGTGATATTTCAGTATTCTTTCTTCCAGTTTTTGTTCATCGATCTCGTGGGGTTCGGTGACCTTACCCGATGGACCGGTTTTTGAAATAACATCTATTACCAGGTTAGTCATCTGCCCTACTTTTTCGGCTAATGTCATTTTGGCAAGTAAGCTATCGACCTTATGGTCGATGGTTGTCTGGGCTGAAGCGTAATGGCGGCTCAGGGTGAAAGCCGCCATAATGAGCAGTATATTTTTCATAAAATGCTATTTATTCTTTCGAGCTCATCGGTTGAAAATGAGATATTTTCAAGACATTTAAGTGAATCCGAAACCTGTTCGGGTTTACTTACGCCGATTAACACGGAGGTAATGCGGTCGTCTTTTAAGATCCACGAAAGTGCCATTTGAGCCAGGTTTTGTCCGCGCGCCAGGGCGACTTCATTAAGCCTGATCACCTTGGCAATTTTTTCATCGGTAATCCCATTTTCATCAATGGCGCCGTTCCCCCTGTGGCTTGCAGCTCTTGAGCCTTCGGGGATACCTTTCAAATATTTGTCGGTCAGGAGGCCCTGTGCCAACGGAGAAAACGGGATACAGCCAATGCCGTTGCCTTCAAGCACATCCAGTAGGCCGTCTTCTATCCAACGGTCGAACATCGAATATCTTGGTTGGTGAATCAGGCACGGCGTACCAAGCCGGTTTAATACCCTGATAGCGGCTTCTGTTTCGATGGCATTATAACTTGATATGCCCACATACAGGGCTTTCCCCTGTCGTACAATAAGGTCAAGGACGCCCATCGTTTCTTCCAGGGGCGTCTGGGAATCGGGACGGTGGTGATAAAATATATCTACATAATCCAAGCCCATACGCTTCAAACTTTGATCCAAGCTGGCAACCAGGTATTTTTTTGATCCCCAATCCCCATACGGCCCATCCCACATTCTCCAACCTGCTTTTGTCGAGATTATCAACTCATCACGGTATGTTGTAAAGTCATCCTTAAAAATTCTACCGAAGGTTTCTTCAGCCGAACCGGTCGGTGGGCCATAGTTGTTCGCCAAATCAAAATGCGTTATGCCGTTATCAAAAGCCAGCTTTAAAATAGTACGTCCATTTTCCAGCGTATCGATACCGCCGAAATTATGCCAAAGGCCCAGCGACACGGCTGGTAGCAACAAACCGCTTTTACCGCAACGGCGATATTGCATACTTTTGTAACGGGTGGGGTTGGGTAGGTAGGGCATATCGTTAAACTTCGGTTGCTTTGTCAAGTGCTTTTACCATTATTTCAAGGTCAATGATGCCTCTGAAGCCGCTAAAACCAACCGAAAGCTTTGAACCGTCAGGCAGGATAAGCGGTTGGCCACCCTGCCATCCTATCAGATCAGGGGCTTCTATGCCATTGCCATTTTCTTCAGCGAGCCCGTTAAAAACCATTTTTTCGTACTCGCCGGTTTTAACGCCCGTCAGCCAAACCTGGCTTGCCTTAGTCCAGGCGATTTTATAAGATTGTCTTTGCCTGGGTTTGTTGGTTCCCAGCATTCTGCCAAACACCATTCCATTTTCGGCTATGATGCAAACAGCGACGTTGCCGTTGGCAATGTTTCTATCTTCGGGGTTTTGCATGTAGACCGGTATAAGGTTTTCGATTTCGGTAAACATTTTATTTATGATAGTTTCCATAATGTAAATTTGGACCTGCTTTAGCCAAAATCCATTGAACTGGGACAAGAAATTATCAATAATGTTTCAAAATATTAATGCATATGTTTTAAAGTGTGTTAGTTTATCAGCGTGGGAATTGGAATATTTTAATTCGATTCTGCAGTATAAAGTGATACCCAAAAAAACAATGCTCCTGCAAGCAGGCAATATTTGCAATTTTGAAGCTTATGTAATCAAGGGCTGCATCCGCGAGTATTATATCGACAACCATGGAGCTGAACTAACCCTTCAGTTTGCCATTGAAGATTGGTGGGTCAGCGATATTACCAGTTTCGAGGATCAAAAGGTCAGCAGTATGTATATTGAAACATTGGAAGATTGCGCGCTTTTAATGCTTTCGCGGCAATCAAAAGAGCGGCTTTTAGCAGAAGTGCCCAAGCTTGAAAGGATGTTCCGCCTTATGATACAACGCCATCTTTCGACGGTTCAAAGCAGGTTGTTCAGAACCGTTACCTTTTCAGCGATGGAAAAATATCTCGAATTTATAAAGCGCTATCCGACCATTCCCCAACGCGTGCCCCAGCATTATATTGCATCCTACCTTGGCATATCTCCGGAGTTCTTGAGCAAACTCAGGACCAGGCACCTGAGAAATATGGATAAAAGTTGAAGAACGGTATCGATGGAAAGGTAATCAAGTTGTAATTTTTTGGCAATTATCACAACATGAGAAAATTACTTGGGAATTGGGCTCCCCGGCTGCGCCCGGTGGTTTCCGCCCTGCTGCTACTCGGATTCACGGGTTCAGCGCTTTCACAGGATATCGATACCTCGTTGTTCGGCAACCTTCGCTGGCGCATGATCGGCCCCCATCGCGGCGGTCGAACCGTCGGCGGATGCGGGGTGCCGCAGCAGCCCAATGTGTTTTATATTGGCGTCAATAATGGGGGCGTCTGGAAAACGACCGATTTTGGCCGGACGTGGGATCCCATCTTCGATGGTCAGTCCACGGGCTCGATCGGGGATGTGGCCGTGGCACCTTCGGATCCGAATATCGTTTACGTGGCCAGCGGGGAAGGCATCCAGCGTCCCGACCTGTCCGTAGGCGACGGGATATACCGGTCTTCCGACGCGGGCAAAACCTGGACGCACCTGGGACTTGCAGCGGGTCAGCAGATGGGCGGCCTGGCAATCGATCCACATGACCCTGACCGGGTCTTCGTCGCCGTGCTGGGCCACCCATACGGCCCAAATCCCGAAAGGGGTGTATACCGTAGTTCGGATGGCGGTAAGACCTGGGAAAAGGTCCTGTACAAGGATGAGAATACCGGGGCCGTGCAGGTGACCCTTGATCCGACGAATCCGCAGATTGTCTATGCGGACTTGTGGGCCGGGCGCCAGGGCCCCTGGGAGAATGGGGCATGGAACGGCCCGAACAGCGGTTTATTTAAATCCACCGACGGGGGCAACACCTGGCATCAGTTGACGCAAGGATTGCCGACTACCGCCCAGGGTCTTTCGCGTATCGGCTTTTGTATTGCGCCGTCCGATCCCAGCCGTCTCTACGCCACGGTGGAGGCCGGCGCACATGGTGGTATCTATCGAAGCGACGACGGCGGCGAATCCTGGCAGAAATTGAATAGTGACCAGCGTTTCTGGGGTCGCGGGGACGATTTCGCCGAAGTAAAGGCCGACCCGAAAAATAAAGATATCGTTTATACTGCGGACGTCGTTGTCTGGAAATCGGTCGATGGCGGGGCCAGTTGGAATGCTTTTAAGGGCGCCCCGGGCGGCGATGACTATCATCGCCTTTGGATCAATCCCGATCATCCGGAAATTATGCTGGTCGCCTGTGACCAGGGCGCCATCGTCACCGTCAATGGCGGACATACCTTCTCTTCCTGGTACAACCAGCCGACGGCGCAGTTCTATCACGTGATCACCGACAATGCTTTTCCATACAATGTATACGGTGGCCAGCAGGAAAGCGGCTCTATCGGGATCGCTTCCCGCGGCAACGATGGCCAGATTACCTTCCGCGAATGGCACCCGGTGGGGGTGGAGGAATACGGCTATGTCGCGCCCGATCCGCTGGACCCCAATATTATTTACGGCGGAAAGATAACCCGCTATGACAAACGAACGGGCCAGATACAGAATATTGCTCCCGAGGCTGTTCGAAGCGGCAAATACCGCTTTCTTCGGACAGCTCCCGTGCTCTTTTCACCGACTGACCCCCATACGCTTTATTTTGCCGGCAATGTATTGTTCAAAACCAGCAACGGAGGCCATTCCTGGCAGGTGATCAGCCCTGATCTCAGCCGCGAAACCTGGGCCGTCCCGGCCAGTGTTGGCATTTACAATACCGAAAGTCTGACGAAGATGCCACGACGCGGCGTTATTTATACGGTTGCCCCCTCACCCGTGGATCCGTTGACGATCTGGGCGGGCACCGACGACGGGTTGATCCATGTTACCCGCGACGGCGGCAAGACCTGGAAGAACGTGACGCCGCCCGGGATTCCAGACTGGAGCAAGGTCTCGCTGATCGATGCCGGTCACTCGGACGCCGGGACGGCTTACGCCGCGATCAATGGCATCCGGCTGGACGATATGCATCCGCATATTTTTAAGACGCATGACGGGGGACGTACCTGGACGGAGATCGATGCTGGTCTGCCGGACGACCCCATCAATGTCGTCAGGGAAGATCCGCGGCGCAAAGGAATGCTGCTGGCCGGCTCCGAAAGATTTGTTTTGATTTCCTTTGACGACGGAGCACACTGGAGTCCTTTGCGGTTGAACATGCCGGCGACCTCCATCCGCGACCTCGTTTTCAAAGACGACGATGTAGTGGTGGGTACCCATGGCCGTTCGTTTTGGATCCTCGATGATATTGCGCCGCTCCGGCAAATGACGGCAACGGAGCCAACAGTTTTATATAAGCCTGCGCCTGCCATTCGCGTCCGATGGGATATGTGGCCGGATACTCCGCTGCCGGGGGACGAACCCGGGGGAGAGAATCCCCCGGACGGTGCGGCGATCGACTACTATGTGAAGGAAGGAGCCGCCGGACCGGTGACACTCGATATCTCCGATGCCCGGGGCAGGTTGGTCCGCCATTTTGCCAGCACCGACACGATGTATACGATCCCAGATGTGAATATCCCCACCTATTGGATCCGGCCGCAACAGGTACTATCCTCCCAGGCGGGGCCGCACCGGATGATCTGGGACCTGCACTATCAACCCTTGAATGTACCGGCTGAATATCCGATCGGCGCCATCTACGCCAATACCGCCCCCGCAGCCACATCGCCCTGGGCGATGCCCGGTGTCTATACCGTTAAGTTGACCGTAAACGGCAAAACGTACACACAGCCGCTGACGGTTCGGATGGACCCTCGCGTAAAAACGCCTTTGCTTGTCCTGCAACAGCAACACGATCTTGCTCTGCAGGCCTATAAAGGACGGCAGGCCGCGATGCAGGCCTATGACGAGGTGCGCGGGCTCAGGTCCGAACTGGCGACGCTGCTGCAACATAGTTCGGGTGCATTCACCACGGCATTACAGGACCTGGATGCGAAGGCCGCGCAGTTGGAAGGAGCCGGCGGCCGAAGGAGAGGTGCGGCCTCCAGCACGAAGGTGAAGACGTTTGGTCAGTTGCAGGGCGATTATACAGGAGTATTTTCCATCCTGGAAGGGGCCGACGAACCGCCGACCACGCAAGTGATCGATGGCCTGAAGGCGACAGAAATGGCGGCCGCACAAACGATGGCCGCCTGGAAACAAATACAGGAGAAAGATTTACCCGCACTGAATACGCAGTTGAAGGCTGCGGGTCTTGATTTAATAAAAATTAAATAAATGAAACGGCTGACTTACTTTTTGCTGTTGCTGTTGCCGGGCTCGCTCTTCGCACAGAAGATCGACTCCATATTCTTCGCTCCCCTGAAATATAGGCTGATCGGCCCCTTCCGAGGGGGCAGGGCGGATGCAGTTTCCGGCAGCATGACCAATAAAAATATTTTCTATTTCGGGGCGACGGGAGGCGGACTTTGGAAGACGACGGACGGTGGCAGCAACTGGAAAAATGTCTCCGACGGGTTTTTCGGCGGTGGCGTGGGCGCGGTGGCTGTTGCTCCAAGCGATGAGACCATCGTATATGCCGGAGAGGGGGAAAGTACGTTGCGGAACAATGTCTCCGAAAACATGGGCGGCATTTGGCGCACGGACAATGGCGGCCGCAGTTGGCAAAACCTCGGTCTTAAGGACAGCCGTCATATCGCCCGGATCGTAGTCCATCCCAAAAACCCCGATATAGTATGGGTCGCCGCGATGGGGCATTTATTCGGCCCCAATACGGAAAGGGGCGTATACAAGACCACCGATGGAGGCAAATCCTGGCGGCGTGTCCTTTTTGTCAACGACCAGACCGCTTGCTCGGAGATCGTCATGGAGCCCGGTAACCCTTCCGTGCTGTACGCGGGCATGTGGCGGGTGAAGCGGACGCCGTATAGCATGGAGAGCGGCGGGGAAGGCAGCGGTTTATACAAGAGTATCGACGGAGGCGAGACCTGGACCAATTTGTCCGCGCACAAAGGCTTGCCGAAGGGGGGCTGGGGGGTTGTGAATATCGCTTTGTCGGCATCCGATCCCGACAAGGTATTCGCCATGATAGAAAACGCGGAAGGCGGATTATATGTCAGTCCGGACAGGGGTGAGACGTGGACTCGCCTCAATTCGGACAATGAGATCAAGCAACGCGCCTGGTACTTCAACCGGGTGTACGTGGATCCCAAAAATGAAAACATCGTCTACTGTCCCAACGTCGAGTTGATGCGCAGCCTGGATGGAGGAAAAACGTTCATGGCGTTGCCTTCACCACATGGTGACCACCATGACCTGTGGATCGATCCGGCGGATGGCCACCGTCTCATTCTTGCTGATGATGGCGGCGCACAGGTCAGCTTCGACGGCGGGAGCGACTGGAGTTCCGTGGATAATCAGCCTACCGCGCAAATATATCGGGTATCCACCGACAATGCTTTTCCTTATCGTTTATTGGGGGCGCAGCAGGACAACTCCAGCCTTCGCATCAGGAGCAGAACCGCAGGTCCGGCTATTACGGAGCGGGATTGGGAACCGACGGCCGGTGCCGAAGCGGGCTACATCGTGGCCGACCCACTCAACCCTGACATCGTCTATGGCGGTAACTACAGCGGTTTCCTCGGGCGGGTAAACCATCGGACCGGCGACAGCCGTGCCATCGACGTATGGCCCGATAACCCTATGGGCTCCGGCGCCGATTCCGTGAAATATCGGTTTCAGTGGAATTACCCCATTTTCTTTTCTCCCCACAATCCGCACCGATTGTACGCAGGTGGCAACCGGCTCTTCGTTACGGAAAACGAAGGGCAGAGCTGGGCGGCGATAAGTCCCGACCTGACGACTGACGATAAGTTCAGAGAAGGGCCCAGCGGTGGCCCGATCACCAAAGACAATTCTTCCGCGGAATATTATTGCACGATCTATACGGCTACGGAATCGCCGTTGGAGAAGGACCTGTTGTGGACGGGCAGCGATGACGGGCTGATCTACGTCAGCAAGGACGGTGGCGGCCATTGGGACAATGTGACGCCACCGCAGGCCGGCAAATGGACCCTGTGGAACTGTGTCGAGACGGACCCCTATAAACCGGGGACCGCTTATTTCGTGGGCACGCGCTTCCGCCTCGACGACTACACGCCCTATATTTTCAAGACGGAAGACTATGGAAAGACCTGGAAGCTGATCACCAAAGGGATCGATCCCATGCATTTCGCGCGCGTCGTCCGTGCCGACCGGCGCAGGCCGGGGCTACTGTATTGCGGTACCGAATACGGGATGTATATCAGCTTTGACGACGGAGAGCATTGGAGGCCATTCCAACTCAACCTGCCGGTGGTTCCGGTGACGGACCTCACGATCAAGGATAACGACCTGCTTATTGCGACCCAGGGCCGCGCTTTCTGGGCGCTGGATGACCTGAGCCTGCTGCAACAAATGTCCCCGGACTCCCTGGGGTCACATCTGCATGTTTTTACGGTGAATGATTCCTGGCGAATGGAAGGCGGCGGTCGCCGCCGCCGTGAGCGGTCCATCCCCAATGCGGGGGAAAACCCGCCCAACGGCGTCGTTTTCCGGTACTGGCTGAAAGACGCACCGGATTCCCCCAGGGTATCCATCACCATCTTCGACAAACAACAAAAGTCCATCCGGACATTCAGCACCCGAGCGAAAGACCAGGATACGCGGCTGGAATGCACCAACGGGATCAATACGTTTGTCTGGGACATGCTATATCCGCCTGCTGAAAAGATTCCGGGCATGCTGCTGTGGACGGGTGGGGTGGGTAGCCCCAAAGCAGCGCCTGGCCACTACACCGCAAGAATCAGGTATGACCACGACTCCACGGATGTATCCTTTACGATCCGGGCGGACCCGGACTACTCCATGACCGAAGCCGACTACGATGCCCAGGTTGGGTTCCTTTTACAGGTCAGGGACAAATATGACGAAGTACAGCGGGCGATCCTTCGAATCCGCGATGTCCGGACACAGCTCAGGGACCTGAATGGACGTCTTGACAGTTCGGCCAAACCCGTGCGCAAATTATCGGATAGCCTTATCCGGCAGATGACGATCATCGAGGAAGCGCTTTACCAAACCAAATCGAAAAGCTCGGAAGACATGCTCAACTATCCGATCCGTATCAATGACAAGCTCTCGGGCGTATATGGGTTCGCCGCTGGCGGTAATACGCCGCCCAGCAAGCAGGCCCGGGAAGTATTCGGTATGCTGAGCGCCCAGGCTGATCAACAGTTGGACCGGCTTAAAACGCTGCTGGGGTCCGGCCTGCCCGCTCTCAACAAACTCATCTATGAACGACAGGTGCCCGTGATCAGCGTGAAGGATAAAGACAGCGAGTAATGGATTTTACATGGCTTGATATTTCGTCGACCCTAGGCCTGTTTGCCACTGCGGTGCTGACTTTTAACCTTTTGCTGGGCATTCTCCTGAGTACGGCTTACCGCCGATCGCCCCTGTGGAAAGGGCTGCCGGCGTGGCTGAAGAAAGTGAGCCTGGACGACCTGCACAACTGGACAGCCTATGTGGCGCTGGTATTGGCGCTGGCGCATCCGCTGTTGTTGTTGCTGGTTGCCGGGGAGCACTACCGGGTGATGGACATCGTTTTTCCCTTGCATGCGCCGCACCAACCGTTGTGGACTTGTCTCGGCGCGCTGGCTTTGTATGCGCTGATCACGGTGATCATCACCACCCAGAAAAGCGTGAAGCGTCGCATGGGTTTTCGGACCTGGAAAAATATCCACCTCATATCCTACGGCACGGCCCTCTTGTTCGTCGTGCACGGCATCGTCATGGACCCCGACCTGAAGGACCGGCCGGTGGACTGGCTGGATGCGGAAAAGCTATTGTCTGAAATCTGCGGTATCGTGCTGATCGCCGCGACAATCATCAGGTACCGGTATTATCGCCGCCGCCTTTGAAATCAAGCGGAATGATCAACTTAAAACTGATATTTCTACCCATGTTGAATACACCTACCCGATCTGTCGAATAATTCACCGGGTAATATTTGAACCGGCTCATATAATCCATATAGGCCGTATTGAACAGGTTGGTACAGGTAATATATAGGCTGCAAACGGCATGGCCTTTGTTAACGATATCACCACCCGCGCCTGCACTAAACAGGGTATAACCTTTCGTGGCCGTGGTGCTGGCCTTGTATTCAAAAGGAGTCAGGGCCGTATTCAATCCATTGTAAATGGCATATTGGCGATAAATGTCCGGTTGCTCGAAACAATCGATCATGCCGAATTTGACATAGGCGTGTTTCAATGCAGCGCCCGATGTTTGTATGGGGAATTTCACATCCGCCGTGATCCGGGTAGGTGGAACAAAGGGCAGGTATTTTACAGAATCGGGCACACCTTTTAATCCTCCATACACCACGCTCAAAGTTGAATTGAATTCCAACCAGGGTACCGGATTGACTTTCAGGGTCAGTTCACCCCCGTACAATTGCGCCTTTGTCTGGGTATACTTGTAAACCGGGGCAGCGCCAAGCCCCGCCGCATTCAGCGAATTATTGATCGAATCCCCGCCAAACACACTTTGCAAACCCTGGGCATAGATAAAATCATGGATGTTATTATAAAACAAATCGGCTTCCAGGCTCACGACAGCCGAGTGGATACCGACAGCAAAATCCTCCTCCAGGCTGGTTTCCGGCTGTAACGCGGGATCTCCGATTTCGTAGACGACCGTACCGTCATGCACCCCGTTGGCAGCACACTCGGCCACATTCGGAGCCCTCCAGCCCCGAGCAATATTCAGCTTTGTGTATAATGTCTTTGAGAGCGCATACGTTCCCCCGAAACTGAAGGACATGCCGCTAAACCGGGAAGTGAATCCCTGGAATTCATGGAATGCATTAGGTGCATCCGGGGCCGCCGGCGCCTGCGTGGTGGAATCCACCCAATGATCCAGCCCGTTGAAGGTCCGGGTGTCGTACCGCAGCCCGCCGCTCAGGTTCAGATTGCCTATTTTTTGGCTGGCAATGGCAAACCCTCCGATCTCGAAAAAGTTATAGTTGGGGATCAGCAGCAGCGTACCCAGGCTCTGAGAGGTTTGATAGACCCCATTGGTGCCGGCAGAAAAGTTGAACCCGCCTATCTGCGGTGCAACGTACCGGACGTCATACGTGGCCCCGTTGGAATAATAATATATATCCGGCGTATTCGGTATGGTAGGGTCATTCGTTTCCTGCCTTTGATTTTTCTGCCAGGAAAAAATGGCATTGATATGACCCGTACCCACCGCCACGCTGTTGTCCCAAACCAATTTGGTATGCCGGATCCGCTGGTTGATCACAAAAGGGGTATAAGATATCTGCTCCTGGTGGGTCGGCAGGACATAAGTGGCCGCCCCCCCGTTAAGCCCCGGATAAGCCACTTGCCGTTCCATCAGACCGGTGGCCGAATCCCTTGTCCCGTCGACGATCCCGGTGGCCATATCGAAATAACTGGCGTGAAGCTGCGTGTACCCCCATTTGCGATGCAGACCAATGGTTCCGTCCGCATTGAAATTGCTGAATTGCGTATTCAACGCATATCCGTCATAAGGGTCCTGGTAGGCGTGGGCCATGATATTGTCCACGCGTGCACTCCAGGATATGCCGTTTTTCGTTCCCGCCAAATGGCCCATGGTATTGATCAGCCCGTTGTTGGTTTGGTAGTTGACCAGGATATCCCCTTTGGTCTGGCCCTCGGGCAGCGGGTCCTCGGGTATCAGGTTGACAACGCCCGCTATCGCGTCGGACCCATAGGCCAGTGACGCCGGCCCTTTGACGATCTCGTACTTGTGTACGGCATCGGGGTCCGCTTCAATACCGAATTCATCGAACCACGCCTGATCTACCTGCTCCACACCATCATTCACGGTGAGCACGCGGTTATATCCCAAGCCCCGGATCACCGGCTTGGAGATGCTTTGACCATCTGTCATGGCGGACACGCCTGGTTCTTTGGCTATCGCATCGATGACGTTGGTCGAGGTGTTCTCCAGAAGCTCCGCGTAGCCTACCGTAGTGACAGAAATAGGATTCTTTTGCTGATCCGTTGCCACGGGAACGCCCGTGACGATGATATCCGCGAGTGTTGGGGTGGCCGTTTTCAGGGCATAATTCCTTATGACCGGCCCTTTTATAGTCAGCTTTTCCCATTGTTTGGCATAGCCTACGATGGAAATTTCGATTACGTAGGTACCCGCCGGGATGTTTTGAATGCGGAAGTTTCCGTCGGCAGCCGTTGCCGCACCGGTTTTAAGGTCGGGAATATAGACACTGGCGCTTTTCAGCGGGGCGCCATCACGGGCATCCGTTATTTTGCCGGATATGGTGTTTTGAGCGTGGAGGGCATGACAAAGGAATACGGAGGTTAATATCAGTAACCAGCTTTTATACATAAAGCAGCACATTATTTTTTGAGGAATAATTTACGTTCTCGGTCTCGCAGATATGTTCAGGCTAGTTTGGGGGGAGGAAAGGGCGTTTCCGGGAAAGCCGTGGAAAGGGGAGATGTATTCGCTGCAGTGCAATTCTTGATTTTGTCATCGTGCTGCGACAACGTTAGCTGAAATTTTGGGGTATGCTCCGTATCGATAACCGTGACGGCCATTTTTGGCGCCGTCAGTTCATGCCCCCCAACAGATATGGCACCGTAATTGGTTAGGACAT
>Ga0210391_10001358_pt1 | contig 22506 bp, 22 predicted proteins | sample IncBWC12OmetaG_FD_160573 | JGI IMG/M metagenome (GOLD analysis project Ga0210391, IMG submission 160573) | Forest soil microbial communities from Barre Woods Harvard Forest LTER site, Petersham, Massachusetts, United States - Inc-BW-C-12-O ...
CGCCATTACGGCCGACATCCAGACCGGCATTACCCAAACGCTCAGCCAGTCCGGCGGGGCAGCGGTTGACCTCCAGTCCATTCGGCGCAGGCTGATCGGCCGCGTCGTGGCGCTTGATCCTGCGGTAGACCACGCCTGCGGGGAATCATCCGAGCTTCGCTATCATTCGTCCGTGCTTGCGCGGGCCTCGCAGGGTCTGTTTGATGCGCTGGTTGGATGGCAGGCACTCGCCAACCATCTGGCGCGACTGCCACTCAGGCTCTCGAGCGAGCAGGCGGAGCAGGTAAAAAATCTCGTACCAAGTGCCCTCTGCGTCCCGCCTGATGAATCTTCCACAGAGTTTCCCCCGCCGACCCCGCTTCAGCTCAGCGAGCTCGGCCGGCGCACGGTCCATCGTCTGGATTCAGTGGCGACGAACATTCCCTCGCTGCGGCTGCTGCTCGACCAAACCGCCTTGGCGCTGACCGGTATCGCAAAGGCTTTCCTTGGACTGGCGCTCCTTGTTGGCGATCCGCGCATGCCTGCTCTGCGACGGCGCCAAGTCCGCCCATACATCGCCGATTGGCTTCCATCACTGACAAATGGGGGACGCGCATTCGTCACCATCTGCGCAGCAGAAATCCTCTGGGTCGCGACCGCCTGGCCATCCGGCACAACCTGCATTACCTGGGCAGCCATTGCAGTGGTGCTGTTCGGACCGCGATCGGACCTCGCCTATGCGAGCACCATCGGCTATTGCGTGGGCGCGGCTATAGCTGCCATGTTTGCAGCAACGGTGAAATTCTCGATATTGCCGAACTGCGAATCCTTCGCATCCCTGTGTGTGGTCTTCGCGTGCTTCCTCATCCCGGTCGGCGCCGTAGGATCACGCGGCCGGCTCCCCGCGCTGTTTGGTGTGATGCCGGTGGCTTTTATCGCCCTGGTGTCACCGCAAAATGTCATGGTTTACGACACCGCGGCTTTCTATAACGGCGCCGTGGCGCTCATTACCGGCACCGCGATTGCAGCGCTCGCTTTTCTCCTGCTGCCACCGCTCTCGCCGGAGATCCGGACGCGTCGTCTACTGGATTCAACATTGCGCGATTTGCGCGAAATGGCATCGGGACGGCGACCCCTTCGATCAAGGGAGTGGAAACGTCGAACCTACGCGCGCCTGGTCGCGCTACCGGATTCTGCAGGACTCCTCGAAAGAGCGCGAATGACAGCAGCCGTAACGGCAGGCACGGAGTTGATCCACTTACGTCGCGCCGGTCGGCTTGTGCCACTCGGCCCGCAATTAACCGCAGTGTTCGACGCATTTGCTCACGGTCAGTGCATGGCCCTCATCGAAGCCCTGGCGCTCCTTGACCGGCGACTCGCGCTGCTTCACCTGCCAGGCCACCACCTCAGGCGAAAGGTCCGTACTCGTTCATCGATTCTGGCCCTAAAAGAACTCGTGTCCCAACATGCATCTTACTTTTGCACCGAGGTTCAGCAGTGAGGCTGTCTGAAATAGACCTTCTTGGGGTGTACGTCGCGCCCCTCTCTGTGATCCTGGCCGTCGCGTGGCTCATGCTTCTGATCTTCCGGCGAGCCGTCGTATTCACCGGGCTGTCGCGTTACGTTTGGCATCCCGCCCTGTTCTCTCTTGCCGTCTACGTCATTTTGGTGTCGGCCATCGTGCTCTTCATTGCGCGTTAAGTGCTGAAGATGCTGGCGACACCCAAGACAAGAGAACGCGAGGTTCAGGATCCGGACCCGATGCCAGGACCCGGTAAACAGCGCCGCCGGATCCGCGATTGGCTCTTGGGCGCACTTCCGGTACTGCTGACCCTGGTGAGCGTTGCAGTGGCGATGACATTGGGGCGCGCGATGTGGCGGGCTTACATGGAGACGCCCTGGACCAGAGATGGCACTGTGCGCGCCTACGTTGTCACAATGGCGCCCGAAGTGTCCGGACGCATCGTTGAGCTGCGTGTGACCGACAATCAATTCGTGCATAGAGGTGATCTCTTGATGGTCATCGACCCTACGGACTACCAGATCGCCGTCAGCCGTACGACTGCAGCGCTGCGAGAGGCCCAGTTTGACGCCGGGAATGCCGCCAGCCTGGCACAGCGTCGCGATAGCCTCGCAAAGGTCGACGCTGTCCCTTTCGAGCAGGTCGAGACCTATGGAAACGCCGCGGCGGTTGCGCAGGTGCAGGTGCAGCAAGCTGCGGCCAATCTTCGTCAGGCGCGCACAAACCTACAGCGGACTGAGATTCGTTCCCCGGTCAACGGCTGGGTCACTAACCTGCTGGTGCAGCGCGAGGATTTTGCGACCGTCGGTCAGAATGAGATATCGCTGGTCGACGCAGATTCATTCTGGGTGGATGCATATTTCGAAGAGACGAAACTCGGTTCCATTCACGTGCTGGACAACGCCACGGTCCAACTCCTGGGCTACGCTCCGATTGTCCGCGGGCACGTGGAAAGCATTTCGCGTGGCATCTACGTCGCCAATGCGCAGCAAAGCCAGCAAGGCCTCGCCAACGTCAATCCGATTTTCACCTGGGTGCGCCTGGCGCAGAGGGTTCCCGTGCGAATTCACGTCGACAAGGTTCCCCAAGGCGTGCAGCTCGTGGCGGGAATGACTGCGACCGTGCACATCGAGCGGCCGCCGACGGCGCCGTGAAATCCCGGCGCGGATTACCAGCGGCGCCGGCGCTTGGCGCCTACTGCTTCATATCACCGATTGGATTCTCTTCGAACAGCCGTGCTACCAGAGCGGAATCCAGGTACGCGCGGACTTCCACGATCTTACCGGCGACGAATCGACACACCCAGCAGTAACGATTGTCGAACCTGAGGCCGTTTGCTGCCGTGGCGAGCGAATGCAATTCCACTACCGCTCGATCGGCGCTGACCAGTACGTGTTCCACATGAAGTTGCGTCCCGTGCGGGAGCACTCGATTGAGCCTTTCGAAGGTGTGAGTGCGAAAATCACTCTTGCTTCGGTAATGACCAGCAAGAGGATGGGTTCCCTCCACCGTCCAGTCGACGTTATCGGCAACATTCTCAAAGAACGCCGCACCATCTCCGTTTTCGAGTCCCTTGAAGATTGCGCGAACACGATCAAGTGTAATTGCCATGTTGGTTACCTGCCTGATGTCGTATATGATCCGCGGCGACAGCCTGGGGATCTGCGTGAGCCCTTTCTTGCACAGGAGCGGCCCCATTGAACCTCTCCCGCGCGGGCTGATAGTCCAAATCCCGGCTCACCGCCAACCTCGCCTGCTCGCAGCGATGGGCGAACGGCAGCCATTGCCGATAGCGTGTGTAGACCTCTAGAGAATCGTTGGCGGGCGGGAGCTTCGCCAGCCGCTCCATATTTCGGGTCAGGCGCAAGAACCGCCCGACCCACAAGTCCGGGGACTCTGCCGTGCCGTTGTGGGCCGCGGAGAACTCCTCAAATGATAAGTGTGGCGCAATGTCACCGGCCCAGCCCAGTTGACCGTGCAGATAGTCGACGAAGCGCCCGAATTGGGACGTCAGCCGGGCCAGCAGCGGCTGCCGGGACACGGAGCTGCCCGCAGGCGTCCCCCAGCGTAAGGCCCCCAGTGTCTCGCCGAACGCGAAGAGGACATAGGGCAGGGAAAATTGGTCGCGACCGCTTTGGAAGAAGTACGCAACGTGATGCATGCGCACTCCGTCGGCGTAGGACCAGAAGCTGTCGCTAATCGCCTGGAGGTATCCATCCAATCCATCGCCCTCCGGAAAGTAGGGTGCAAGATTCGCCAGTGGATCCCCTAATCCCTGTTCGGCGTCGGAAAAGTTGGACGCGAGGGTCCGTAGGTCCCGTATAACCTGGTACACGCCCAGCAGGAAGGTGAGAATCAGTGTGATCAGCAACGGTGCACAGAGAGTCTCGGCGATCGTCAGCATGCGCATTAGGTCGCTTTGGGCGTTGACCTGCGACGTCCCGACAGTGGATAACTGCGCGGCACTCAGGTACATGGCGCTGAACAGGCCCGGGCCTACGCCGCGGCCCTCATAGTCGAAGTTCTCTCCGGCCATGAAACCGCGGTATATGAATCCGAACCCGACAACGACGAAGCCAAGCCATATTCCCACGGCCAGCAAGATATTCAGACCCGTAACCTGGCGAAGTGCGAATGGGCGCCAGCGTCGTGAGAGCCGTCGGGTCACACTACGCAGACAGTACCACTGCCACCGACACAGGCGGGTGGCGAGGAATCCTGACTCGTCGTAGTTCAATACGACCAGGAATACATCAATAAACCCAATCAGCAATACTATGGTGCCGAGGACAACCCATGACTCAGGCATGGTCAGAACATCGGATCAATCGGGGATGCAGGCACCCCGCGCGCCTCTATCGCCTTGCCTGCGAGCAGGCACAGATCCTCGCGGAATTGACTGGCGAGAATCTGGACTCCGACCGGGACGGAGCCGATGAGATTCGTCGTGATCGCCAATCCTGGCAGTCCCAGGGCTGGCGGCGCTCTCAGTGGCAATTGCGCGTCCCACACGCGCTGGAATCCCGCGGTCCCTTGCAGGTCCAGCCCATCCGGGAACGGCAATTCACCTGAGACCGGGAGCAGCAGCACCGGATAGTTCCCAAAAAACTGGCGCCATTTGCGCTGTATGGTGGTACGAAGCACCATGGCATGGCTGACGACATCGCACGGGAGCGACTCCGCCATGCCACGAACGGCCGCGACGACGGCGATTGCTGCGGCATCTCCATCGCGCCTCGCGGCATCAACAAGCCCCGCGAACCCATCTCCGAGCCAGAGCCTCATCTGCACGTCGGCCGCCTCGTGTATCGAGGGTACATCGTCGATCTCCTCGACCATCCAGCCCGCATCAGACAGCCTCCGTCCCGCGTCCAGCACGGCCGCTTCCACCTCTTTGGCAATCTGCATTCCGCCCGGACGAAGGCACATGGCGGCGATCCGTGGCATGGAAGGCCCCTCCAGGGGAACCCCCGCCCACCACGGATCACGCGGATCAGGAGCCGACATGGCCGCAAGGCCGATCCGAAGATCCTCAATGGTACGGGCGATAAGCCCTGTGGAGGACATCATCTGCGCGCCGATTGCGCGCTCGGGTGAAGAAGCGTTGTAGGCTGGAACACGGCCAAGGGTCGGCCGTAACCCATGGATACCGCACGCATAGGCGGGATAGCGCAAAGAGCCCCCGATATCGGTGCCAACTGCCAAGTGGCCAATTCCGGCGGCGACCGCGGCAGCTCCGCCCCCGGTTGAGCCTCCCGGCGTCAGCGCCGGATTGCGCGGGTTGCGAGTAGCCCCGTTCAGCACATTGCTGGTGAACCAGCGTAGAGCGAAGGTCGGTGCATTGCTGCGGCCCAGAAGCACGGCACCCGCCCGCACCAGATTTTCAACGGCCGGGCTATTCACTTTGGCGACCCAGTCCTGCTGAAGGCGGGTGCCGTTCGTCGTGGGAAAGCCCGCCATGTCGGTATTGATCTTCACCGACACCGGAACGCCGGCGAGCGGTCCCGGATCCTCGCCCCGCGCCAGCCTATGGTCCAGCAAGTCAGCCTGTTCCAGTACCAGCTCCGGTGTATGTGCAACGATCGCGTTGATCTGCGGATTGACCGCATCGAGCCTTTGAAGCGCGGCTTCTGCAGCCTCACGGGCTGACACCTTGCGACTGCGGATCAGATCCGCAAGTTCCGTGGCCGACAGGCGCCATAACTGCACTCCAGTAGCCGCCGTCCCGCTCCTGTCAATGCCATTGGACGTGGCCTTGTTCGTAACACATGCGGTCATTTGCGTTGCTCCTGGAGAATCTATTGAGAGCGCCTGGCGCGCCCGGTTGATTCAACACCGATCGTCTAATCCATCAATGGACTCGGGCAATCCGACGGCAGGGGATGCTCGCCGCGAACACTGCCTGCTACAGCAGAATGTGGATTGGATCTGCTCGCCGCCGATTGGATAAGTCGATTCGGCTTTGTCACTGCACGCAGGCGAAAAATACAAAGCATACGGGCCAGTCCAATCACTCCGCAGCTCTGGTGGGCACGATCCATACGCGATGTGACAACTCGCCGCTGGAAATTCCCGAAACTCCGCACTCATCACTGGAGCGTTATGAGCAAGCAAATCGTATCGAGCACCAACGCACCGGCAGCCGTCGGCATCTATTCGCAGGCTGTCCGGGTCGGAAACACCATCTGGCTATCCGGCCAGATTCCTCTGGATCCCAAGACCAACAAAATGGTCGAACGCGACGCGGACACACAAATTCGACGAGTCTTCGAGAATCTCAAGGCGGTCATCACGGCCGCTGGCGCAACCTTCGACGCCGTGGTGAAGGTCAACGTGTATTTGACCGACCTCTCACACTCCGCCCTTCTGAATAAGATCATGGCGGAGTACTTCCGCGAGCCTTACCCGGCTCGCGGCGCGGTCGGTGTCGCCGCGCTGGCAGGCGGAGCACTGGTTGAAGTGGAATGTATTGTCGCGCTCTGAGGAACCTTCCGGCAAACGCATCGGCGCAAGCAGCGGCCTCGCCCAGGTAGATTTGTGGCGCTAACAAAGGACCAATCATGCACATCACGGCGCTCTTACTGTCGCGGTTGCAGTTCGCCTTCACCATCTCGTTTCACATCATCTTTCCGTCCTTCACCATCGGCGTGGCGGCATGGCTGACGTTTCTCGAAGTGCTGTATCAGGCGACTGGACGCCCGACTTACCGGGTGGTCTTCGAGTTCTGGCTGAAGATCTTCGCCGTGGCGTTTGGAATCGGCGTGGTGACGGGAATTGTCATGGCCTTTCAATTCGGGACGAATTGGAGCGTGCTTGCTCGCCTGTTCGGGCCGATTCAAGGTCCCCTGATCTCATATGAGACCTTCACCGCCTTCTTCCTGGAGGCAAGCTTCTTCGGAATACTGCTTTTTGGCCGGGCCCGCGTCCCGCCGTGGTTCTATCTGCTATCAACCGCCATGGTGGCTCTGGGCACCACGCTGTCCGCCTATTGGATCATGGTAAATAACAGCTGGATGCAGGTACCCACCGGCTACCTCGCCGCGCATGGCACCTTCATACCCGTAGACTGGCCCCGAATTCTCTTCAATTCCGTGGTCGGGGTGCGTTTCCCCCACATGTTGTTTGCCTCCTACCTTACCGGGACGTTCTGTGTGGCAGCGACCGGCGCCTGGTATGTACTTCGCCGGCAATTCAATGCCGAGGCGCGCGTAATGCTGCACATGGGACTGTATCTGGCAGCCCTGCTCATACCCGTCCAGCTTTTCTTCGGACACCTGGTGGGTGACTACGTGCACGATCGCCAGCCAGTCAAGTTTGCCGCCATTGAAGCACGCTGGCATGACGAGCAGCCCGCCGGCGAAGTCCTGATAGCGCTTCCAGACCCCGCCAGTCAAACCAACCGCTATGAGATCAAGGTCCCCGTGCTGGGCAGCCTTATCGGGAGCCTGAGCCTTCATTCCAAAGAAATTGGCCTGACCGACTTCCCACGTGCAGATTGGCCACCGATGCTCGTTCCATTTTTCGCCTTTAGGATCATGGTTGGTTGTGGGATTGCCATGCTTCTCGTGGCATGGGTCGGAACGTATCTGAGCCGCAAACAGCGGCTCGAGCAGAACAAGGCCTTGATGTGGGTCACATTCCTGAGTTTTCCGTTGCCCTTCATCGCCATTTTGACCGGCTGGTTCACTGCAGAGGTCGGTCGACAGCCATGGACGGTCTATGGGCTTCTGCGCACGGCGGACGCCGTGACGCCGATTTTGACGACTAACGCCGCCTTGATATCGCTTCTGGTGTACTGCGCAGTCTACGCAGTGATCGGCGCATTCGGGATTCTATTCATATTCCGCATGTTGCGCCGGGGGCCCGGTGGAGCAATGGCTGTGCCACCTCTCGCCTTTCCCCGTCGACCAATGTCCCTCGCCAGTGACCTTGTCGCGGGTCAGGAGTTGCCATGATCACCTTCTGGGTGTCGGTACTCGCCTTGAGCATTCTGCTGTACGTGCTGCTCGATGGCTTCGATCTCGGCGTCGGGATTCTCTACGGCTTTGCCCGCGATGATGGGCAACGGCGCGCCATGATGGGCGCGGTCGCGCCGGTTTGGGACGGCAATGAGACCTGGCTGGTGGTTTCCGGCGTCGTACTTTGGGGCGCGTTTCCGACTGTCTATGCAACGTTGTTTTCGGCGTTTTATCTGCCGCTGCTGTTCTTGCTTTCAGGCCTGATCCTGCGTGGAGTGGCCTTCGAATTTCGCAACAAGGCGCGGCATCTGCCATGGGTCTGGGATGTGGCCTTCGCTGGAGGATCACTCGTTGCGGCCTTCATGCAAGGGTCCATGATCGGCGCTCTCGTTCGAGGACTTCCGCTGCTGAACGGCAATTATCAGGGTGACGAGTTCAGCTGGCTAAGTCCGTTCGCGATACTTTGCGGCGCCGGCCTGTGCCTTGGATACGCACTTCTTGGTGCGTGTTGGCTGGTACGCAAGTCGGACGGAAACGTTCAAGTCCGCGCCTTTCGGCTGATCCCGGCCCTGTCGTTCGCGTCGCTGGCGGTTCTCGCCGCGGTGTTGCTCATTGCACTGAACGAAAATCTGCAGGTCCTGACCCGATGGCTCGAGCGGCCGTATTTGTTCGTCTTTCCGGCAATTGGCATCATCGCCAGCATCACACTGGCATTGAGCATTCGCCGGCGACGGGAACGGGAGCCATTCTATCTGGTGGCGGCGCTGTTCGCGGCGGCGTTCGGTTCGCTTGCCGTATCGTTCTGGCCTTACATGATTCCATTTTCGGTCACGATCAAGGAGGCCGCGGCACCGCAGAGCAGTCTCACCTTCATGTTCTGGGGAGAAGGTCTCTTTGTTTTACCTCTGATGCTGCTCTACACCGCCATCAGTTATCGAGTTTTCCGCGGCAAGGGCAGCCCCACTGCGGCCACTTACTGATGTTCATGCCCTCGAATCCTAACCAGCGGCTACGGTGGTTCAGGAAGCGGCTGCGTCCGATCGGCATTGATCCGCCGACAGTCCTCAAATGAACGCGAGGGTCTTCATAGCCCTGAAAGCGCCTATGTTGCCATGCGCGGCCTGGATGCCGAACTTGAGGTTGTACGCGCCGCGATCGTTTCCTATGGGAAGGCAGTCCAAGTAACGCAGCTTCGAGCTCTAGGTGCCATAGCTTCAGCGTTGGATCTTGCTCGGGCCCTCAGCCAGCTGCATTCCGCACAGTCGCAGGAGACTGACACCGAACTGCAACGTGACCCGCTTCCGCATGCGATCGCGGTGCTCATCGGAGAGATGCCGAGCCCGTTCGCGATCGCGCCCGCACCCCAATTCGGGCGGCTCCCCCGAATATTCCCCCCGGACTCCCCTCTGAGCCATTGGAGCGACGTCCGGACATCATCAGCGCCGAGCGCCAGATGGCGGCCGCGAATGCCGCGATCGGAGTATCGCGCGCTGCCTTTTACCCCAACGTGACATTCAGTCTCGCAGGCGGGCTGCAAGACCCGGGGTTCAATCTCTTGAGCCTACCCAACAGTCTGTGGTCGATCAGGGCCGGCGCAATGGCGCCGCTCTTCGAGGGCGGGTTACAGCGCGCGAAGATGCAACGGTCGTGGTCGCGCTACGCCCAGACGCGCGACCAATATCGCGCAACCGTCCTGGCAGCCTTCCTTGAGGTAGAAGACGGACTTAGTCTCACACAACGTCTTGCAACCGAGGTGACGCAGCAGCACGCCGCCAGTGACGAGGCGGAACGGGCTCTTTCGATCCCAACCCGCCTCTATCAGGAGGGACTCGGCACCTTCCTGAGTGTGTTGGTCGCGCAGGTGCAGGCGCTTGCCCAACAAAGCATCGGGATCGACGCGCAGGTCCGGCAACTTCAAGCTGCCATCTCGCTAATCCGTGCGCTCGGTATTGGCTGGAACGTTAGCGCCCTGCCAACAGAGGCGCAGACACTGCCATTCGGCCCATTCGAGTACCACAAGGCGGCACCAAGTCCCGAACCCGAATGGGTCACCATCCTGAAGCCAGGGCTACCGGCTGCCCGGTGCCCGGACGAGATCATCGAGTGCGAGATTAAGCGCAAGAACATTCACCCGCGGTTCACCGAACACCCCCAGCCAGCGACTTCGCACCTGGGCGGAAATCAGGGCGCGAACGGTCTGCAGGTCCAGGCCGCGGGCACGCGCCACGCGTGGCGCCTGGTAAAGCGCCGCGGCAACACTCTCCTCCGGGTCCAGACCGCTCGCCGATGCCGTGACCAGATCCACCGGGATGGGGGCCGTATTGCCCGGATCGGCGGCCCGCAGCGTCTGGATATGCGCCTTGATCCCGTCCGTCAAGGCTGGGTTCAAGGGACCCAGGTTCGAGCCGCCAGAGGCGGTACCTGCATAGGGCTGAGGGGTGGTGGCGGACGGACGGCTCCAGAAGTACTTTGGATCACTGAAGTTCTGACCGATCAGGGATGAGGCGATAGGCCTGCCGTGGCGCCACACCAGGCTGCCCGAGGCCTCCTGAGCGAATGCCACCTGGGCGATTGCGGTGATCGCGAGCGGGTAGAGAATCCCCGTCAGTAAGGTAAAAAACGCAAACAGTACAAGTGCGGGACGTAGTAATGAACGCATGCCGCGACCTCAGGTCAGGTGGAGGAGTGTGAGCCCAACATCAATGATCTTGATTCCGACGAAGGGCACGAGCACCCCTCCGACACCATAGAGCAGCAAATTGCGCCGCAGCAGTATCGCCGCGCCCAGGGCCCGATACCTGACCCCCTTCAGCGCCAGAGGAATGAGCAAGATGATGATCAGAGCGTTGAAAATCACGGCGGACAGGATCGCTGAGAAGGGACTTGCCAGATGCATGACGTTGAGGGCATTCAACTGCGGATAGGTGGTCGCGAAGGCTGCAGGAATGATCGCGAAGTATTTGGCCACATCATTGGCGATGCTGAAGGTGGTCAGTGACCCTCGGGTCATGAGCATCTGCTTGCCGGTTTCGACCACTTCGATGAGCTTGGTGGGATTGGAGTCCAGGTCCACCATGTTGCCCGCTTCTTTCGCGGCCTGGGTGCCGGTGTTCATGGCCACCGCGACGTCGGCCTGCGCCAGGGCTGGCGCGTCATTGGTGCCGTCGCCGGTCATGGCAACCAGCCGACCCTGGGCCTGATGATCGCGGATCAGAGCCAATTTCGCCTCTGGCGTGGCCTCGGCCAGGAAGTCATCCACGCCCGCCTCGGCCGCAATGGCGGCCGCGGTGAGTTTGTTGTCACCGGTGATCATGATGGTCTTGATGCCCATCCGCCGCAGCTCGCCGAACCGTTCCCTGATTCCGCCCTTGACGATATCCTTGAGCTCGATAATGCCGAGCACCCGCCCGCCATCGGCAACCAGCAGTGGCGTACTGCCGCGGCGGGCCACGTCCTGCACGGTGGCCTGAATTCCCTTCGGGAACACACTGCCAGTCGCCTCCACATGCGTCATGATCGCATCGGCGGCACCTTTGCGGATCTGGCGCGGCCCAATATCCACGCCGCTCATGCGTGTGTGCGCAGAAAAGGCGATGAAGGTCGCGCCCAGCGCACCCAGATCGCGCTCGCGCAGGTTGAAGCGCTGCTTGGCCAGCACCACGATGCTGCGCCCCTCAGGGGTTTCATCTGCCAGCGACGCGAGCTGAGCGGCGCTGGCAAGCTCCTCCTCGCTTACCCCGCCAGCCGGTATGAAGGCCGCGGCCTGCCGGTTGCCGAGGGTAATCGTGCCAGTCTTGTCCAGCAGCAGTACATCGACATCCCCGGCGGCCTCCACCGCCCGTCCGGAGGTGGCAATCACGTTGGCCTGCATCATGCGACTCATGCCAGCCACGCCGATGGCAGAAAGCAGCGCTCCGATCGTGGTGGGAATCAGACAAACCAGCAGCGCCACCAGCGCGGTAATAGTCACTGGTGTGCCGAGCTTCGCGACCGCCACGCTGAATATCGAATACGGCAGCAGGGTTGCGGTTGCAAACAGGAATACCAGGGTCAACGCCACCAGCAGAATGGTCAGCGCGATCTCGTTCGGCGTCTTTTGCCGTTTGGCGTTCTCCACCATCGCGATCATGCGGTCAATGAACGTCTCACCCGGATTGACGGTGACGCGCACGACGATCCAATCCGACAGTACCCGGGTGCCGCCGGTCACCGCCGAGAAGTCACCACCTGATTCGCGGATGACCGGCGCGGACTCACCGGTGATGGCGCTTTCATCCACCGATGCGGCTCCTTCAATGACCTCCCCGTCCGCCGGCACCAGGTCGCCCGCCTCGACGAGCACCACGTCGCCGCGCCGTAATTGCCTGACCAAAACCTGGGTCACTTGCGAGCGGTCCGCGGCATCTGCGAGTTTCTTGGCCGCCGCCGCCTGCTTCAGGCCGCGCAGTGCCGACGCCTGCGCCTTGCTGCGCCCCTCGGCCAGCGCTTCGGCAAAATTTGCGAACAGTAGCGTAAACCACAACCAGATCGCCACATTGATGATGAACCAGGCTGGAGCCTCTCCACGGCTCACCAGCGCCTGGACACCCAGCACCGTGGTCAGGATCGCTCCGATGTAGACCACGAACATCACTGGATTGCGCCACTGCGTGCGTGGGTCCAGTTTCGTAACGCTGTCCATCATCGCGGGCCCCAGTAATGACCGGTCGAACATGGAGAGTCTTGGATGCGTCATGATGTTGCCTTCAAATCGAGCGGTCAGTGCCAGAGCATCAGGTGCTCAACGACCGGTCCCAGGGCCAGCGCCGGAACAAAGGTCAGCGCGCCAACCAGGAGAATGGTGCCGATCAGCAACACCACAAAGGTCGGGCCATGCGTGGGCATGGTTCCGGAGGTGACCGGCACGCGCTTCTTGGCCGCCAACGAACCGGCGACGGCCAGTACCGCAACGATCGGCCAGAAACGCCCAAACCAGACCGCCAGGCCCAGCGCCACGTTGTAGAAGGGTGTATTGGCAGACAGGCCGCCGAAGGCACTGCCGTTGTTATTGGACGCCGAGGTAAATGCATAAAGAATTTCTGAAAATCCATGGGCGCCGGGATTGGCAACACCGGCCTGCCCCGCGGCCAGCGATACGGCAACCGCGGTACCCAGGAGGACCAGGACCGGCATGACGAGGATCGCGATGGAAGTCATCTTCATCTCGAAGGCCTCGATCTTCTTTCCCAGGTATTCCGGCGTGCGTCCTATCATCAGCCCCGCGATAAAGACCCCGACGATGGCAAACACCAGGATGGAGTACAGGCCCGAGCCAACGCCGCCAAACACGACCTCACCCAGTTGCATCAGGAATAGTGGGACGAAGCCACCCAGTGGAGTGTAGGAATCGTGGGCAGAATTGACGGCGCCGGTGGAGGTGGCAGTGGCCACGCCGGCAAATAGGGCTGAAGCGCCGATGCCAAAGCGGGCTTCCTTACCCTCCATGTTGCCACCGGATTGCAGGGCGCTGGCGCTCTGGTCGACGCCCAGATGGGCAGTGAGTGGATTACCGGCCTGCTCGCTGTACTCCACCAGCCCCACCAGCGGCAACAACAGGATGACCATGGCCGCGAGCACCGCCCACCCCTGCCGGACATCTCCCACGCAGCGTCCGAAGGTGTACGTCAAGGCCGCTGGTATGAGCATGATCGCAAACATTTCCAGGAAGTTCGTCGTCGCATTGGGGTTTTCATAAGGGTGGGCAGAGTTCGCATTCATGAAACCACCGCCATTCGTGCCCAGCTCTTTGATGCTTTCCTGGGAGGCGACAGGCCCCATGGGTAGCGTCTGGGTACGGGTAGTAACGGTCTCCTGCGCGGCATTGCCTGCGGCATCCTTGACCGGATTGCCCTGGGCATCCACCTTGGGCTGCTGGTACGTCAGCGCCTCCAGTGTTGTCACATCCTTATAGGCACTGAAAGTCTGAACCACTCCTTGGGATGCCAGGGCCAATGCCAAAACGACGGCAATCGGCAGCAGCACGAATAGTGTGGTGCGCGTCAGGTCCACCCAGAAATTACCGATGGTGGTGGAACTATGCCGTGCAAGGCCCCGAATTAGGGCGAACGCCACTGCAATTCCCGTCGCCGCCGAGACAAAATTCTGTACCGCCAGGCCCGCCATCTGGGTCAGGTAGCTCATCGTCGATTCGCCCGAATATCCCTGCCAGTTGGTGTTGGTAACGAAACTCAGCGCGGTATTGAAGGAAGAGTCCGATGAGACGTTGGCAAAGCTCTGGGGGTTCAGGGGCAGCCACAGTTGCAGACGCTGCAGTGCGTAGACGACCAATACCCCGATGGTATTGAAGACGAGCAACGCAAAGCTGTAGCGCTTCCAGTCCATTTCTGCGGCCGGATCGACACCGCCAATACGGTAGGCGAAACTTTCGATCGGCGCGCCTGCGCGCAACGGCCACATAGAGTCGCCGTTCATCACGCCCGCCATATACAGGCCCAACGGCTTGACGCACAGAAGCACCAGTCCCAAGAAGACCACCAACAATGTTGCAGTTGAGGCAGTCATTAGAATCGCTCCGGCTTGATCAGCGCGGACAGCAAATAGCCAACGAGCATGATACAGAGTAGGCCGCTGGTCACGTAAATCACGGTCATTTCGCACTCCTCAAGCGATCAATCGCCCACACCAGCCAGTGCGTCACGGAGTAGAGTCCAATGACTAGCAGTACGAATACGAAGTCCATGACGTTATCCTTCCAGTAGTGGTGGTGGCTCTAGAAGTGCAACGGCGAGCGGATGTCGGCGCGGTCACGCTCCAAGAACCGCACCTTGAGTTGAGTGGGACCTCAAGGTCGACAATTGCGGCCCATGGCACAAAGTACCTTCTGTCGCCGTGAATCTCTGCCCGACATGATTGCCATCTGCAACGGAACAATGACAACCCGCGCGTGCGCCCTCTTGCACAGGAACGCACTGATTGCATCTAAGCGCCGCCCAAAAGGCCGGGGCACTCGATTTTCTGACGAATCCGTGCCACACGGAAGATCTGCTGCGCCTGGTCCGTGCCGCGCTCAGTCTGGATTTTCAGCGTCGCGCCAGGCAAACCGAACTGGACGGCCTGCCGCGACGCTTCAAGTCGTTGACGCCGCGTGAACACGAGGTCCTGCCACTGGTGGTTAGCGGCCTGCTGAACAAGCAAGCCGCGGCACATTTCGGCATCAGCGAAATTACCCTACAGATCCAACGGACCAATGTGCTGCGGAAGATGGAAGCGCACTCATTGGCAGAGCTTGTGCGAATAGCGGACGCATTGGAGATTCCTTTGGCACAACTGCGGCGTCTGCCGCGCCAGACAGCCAAATTCGGGCTGGCAGTGGAGGCAGGACTCGCGTAGGCGCTAGATTCAAGACGCGGCCGCCCAGTTCTTCGGGAATCCGACTACCTACTGCCGATCCGACCAGACCTCGCCAGGCTCATCCGGCTACCCGCCACCGCCGCAAAGCTACCGCCGCCCAAACCGCCTCCACAGCGCCGAATGGCCACGCCCCTTGCAGGAAGCCGTAGGAGGAACCCAGGAGGCAGGATCCGGCAAAGGCCAGAATCCAGATCCGGCCGCGGCTCTCGAGTGCGTAGCAAATCAACATGGCGGAGACGGCAAGCAGCCCGTAGAGCGTCAGCGCATTCACGCCGTCACGCAGCTGCCGCCTCGGCGAGTCTGTCGAGCCACATTTCGAGGCAGCGGCGACCGCATGCCGCGCCGGCCTCCGCCATCGCGTGAGACTGCTGCCTCAGCTCCGTAACGCTGACGCCCGGCGTGACCGCGATCTCGCAGGCATGTCCGATTAGCCAACGCTCGAACCCCGCACCTGCGGCCTCGGGATGGAACTGGAAAGCCAAGACCTGCCGGCCGACGGAAAACGCCTGGTTGGCGCAGATACCCGTTGAGGCAAGGCGTACCGCGCCGACAGGCAAGTCGAAGGTATCCCCGTGCCAATGCAGCACCGGAATGCCTTCCAATGCCGCCAGCGCCCCGCGACATCCGGCATCAGTCAGGGTCACGGCCGACCATCCGATCTCCTTGGCCGGGGCCGGGTACACCCGGGCTCCCATGGCACGGGCAATCAGCTGGGCGCCCAGACAAATACCAAGCAGCGGTTTCCGGCTTGCCAGACGGCGCTGGATGGCAGCAAGTTCCTCCAGAAGGAAGGGATATAGGTCGTCCTCGTAGGCCCCGATGGGGCCGCCGAGGACAACCAGCAGATCGGCTTTGTCCAACGGATCTGCAACCATTTGGTCAACGCCAATGTCGAGATAGGCAACGTGGTATCCACGACCTTCCAAGACGGGAGCGAAAACGCCCAGATCCTCGAAATGAACATGCCGGATGACAATGGCGGACTTCATGGATCCTTTTCCGTTCAAGCCTGAAAGTAGCTGTCGGCCAGCAGCATATCTTCATAGAAAGCGCCGAACCGATTCTGAGGATCGCGGATGTGGATTTCCAACACCCACAGTAATGGCTTCGGCTTGAACTCTACCTCGGCCAAGGGGCCCTTGTAGATCGCCTCATGAGGAAAGTCCGAGATCCGATGCCCCGACAAATCCATATTCAGCTCCCAGCCCATCTTTCGGGCCTCAACTATGGCAAAGTCATAGAGCGCCTTGCCGCTCACACCCGACGTCGCCCACTTGCGCCGCACGATGTGGAAGAGCTTGCGTGCGCTCGTGGCACAGCGCTGCATCTCGCTTTGCTGTCCGACCACAAAGGTGTCGCCGCCATCACCCTCCCAGTCCTTCCAGACCGGGCCGATGTCAATGAAGAACATGTCATTCTCGCCGAGAATCACACCCGGATCGGAGGCGGCGCCGAAGGTCTTCAAGGTATTCGTGCCAAAACGAACGTAGACGTCGTGCCAGCCCTTCAGCATGCCCAAACCGGCAAGCAAGTCCTTGGCCATCTCGACTGCGTCCTCCTCCACCATGCCAGGCTTCACACGTGAGGCAATTTCATGAATCGCATCACGGGTGCGTTTGCGCACGAAGAGCATTTGTTCTTCGTTGAACGCCGCGCCAACCGCCTCCAGATCCGTCGTCACAGCCAGATCAGTCTTCATTGCAAGCTCACTCATTCACTCTCTCCAGTTGATGTAGAGGAATCACGCCGGCCATTTGGCCGTCGCATGGCAGACCAGGCTGATGGCCAGACCATCGGTTTCCTGGGTCAGGGGGATTTGGCAGGCCAGGCGATCGCCGGGACCAATATCATCGAGGTTGGCGAGTAGGCGCCGCTCAGTTCGCGCCGGTTGGCGCAGCCGATCCCGCCAGGGTTCGGCGACCGTGATTTTGCAGGTGCCACAAGAAGCCTTGCCGCCACAGACACTGAGAATGGGGGCGCCAGCTTCACGGAGCGCGGACAAGAGCGTGGCGCCGAGAGGTCCGCGAACGGCGCGGATGGTCCCGTGAATATTGACGAAGAGCTGGACCGATGGGAGACCGCTGCTGCGAACGACGGGCGCAGCCGGCTCAAACGCATCAGTCAGAAATCTATCCTCGTGAAAACCAGGCAACTGACCAAGCCGCGCGCGCGCGGCATCGATCATCGCGCCTGAGCCGCAGGCGTACAGGTCCGCATTGTGCAGATCGGCAAAGTCCTCAGTGACGGCGTCCTGCACGTAGCCGCAACGTCCCGCCCAGCTGGCGGGCGGCATCGAAAGAACGGGTATGAAGCTGAAGCGAGTGTGCTCGAGCGCCAGCTGACAAAGGTGCTCGTTTAGGTACAAGTCGTGAGGCAAACGCCCACCCCAGTAAAGTCGGATCGGACGATGACCGCCGGCTGCAAGGCCGTGTTCAAGTAACGCCTTAAGCGGAGCGAGCCCCGTGCCGGTACCCATCAGGATCGCCGTGCCCCTACCCTCGCGCCAATTGACCTGTCCGAAGGGGCCCTCAAACGTCAGCTTGTCGTCCACCTTCAGTCGGCTGAGCGCAGTTTCTGAGAAACGGCCGCCGGGTCGCCGACGGATGTGAAGCTCAATCGGCCGGTCGATTCCGCAGGCGTTTGCCATCGAAAAACTGCGTCGCTGACCGTCAGCGAGAATTAAGCTCAGGAACTGCCCGGGTCGATAGCGAAACCTTGCCTGGGGCGGCGGAGCCAGCACCAAGCGGGTGACATCAGCGGCAAGGCGGTCCAGGCGCTGAACCGCAGCCTCAAAGCGATTCGCCGCGGCGGAATCCTCATACATCGGCAACTGATTCATGGTTATGGTCGATGACCAAGACATAGCGGATTGGGGCGACCAAAGGTCTTGGTCGCCCCGGGCTCGCTAGGTCACTGGCTGGGCCGGCTGGTGCCGCGCATGGACCAGGTCAAGATCCTGGCGTATACGCACTTGCGCGCTCGGCTTGGTGCGATGGAAGACGATGATCCAGGCCACCCCTGCCGCGAGGTAAGCGAGGAACAGATACGGGAAGTACAGGACCGGCGCGGGGGGCAATGGGTAAACGCTGCCGACCGCCGGAATGACCAGCATCACCAGCGATGCGACGCAAAGCCCCACGTCCCTGGTCTTGAGCTGCCCAAGCTGCTTGAGGTAGGCCGGGGCGGCCAGGCTGATCATGAAGTAAGGGACGATGAAGCCGAAGGCCGCAAGCGTTCCGACCCAGTTAAAGATATCCAGAGGAGCGTTGTGCAGGAACACGAGCACGCAGGGCACGGCGAGCGCGATGGCACTCATGAGCGTGACTGCGATGTGAGGGGTCGCATTCCGGGAATGCGCGTCTGCCGTTGAAGAATGAAAAATCCCGTGGCGGCCCATGGCAAAGATCACTCGAGCGCCGGCGTTGATGCACGAGAGGCATAGAGCAAAGAAGCTGATCATCGCGCCAGCCGAGAGTGGCGCCTGAAGCGACGGCATGTGAGCCAGTACGGCCATGACATTCAGCGGAGCATCGATCTGGTCCAGCGAAGTCTTATAGCCTTGTGTCGCCTGCACCATCACGTAGGTGACAAAGACGAAGAACCCGCCCGAGATCAGCAGACTCATCCAGACTGCACGGGGAATCGAGCGCAATGAGTTTTTGGCTTCATCGCCGAAGGCAGTGGCGCACTCGAAGCCGACCAGGCTGAATATCGCCACGACCACGCCAAGACCCACTTTCGACCAGGGCAGCGTGCTGACGGCGAATTGGCTGTGATCGACCTGAAAGCCATGCTGACCGAGGGTAATCAGGCACAGAATGAAAATCAGCGCCATGGAAACGCCTTCGAAGACCAGCATCAGCATGGCCGACAGCTGGACATTCTTCCAGGCACAGAACCAAGCGGCGCCGACGCAAACCGCGAACAGGACGACTGGTGGGCAGTCGATTCCGACCATCAACAGCAGCTTGCCGGCGAAGATAGAGAAGCCAGTGACGCCCGCCATTGCTATCCCAAGATAGGCCCAGATGAGCGCCCAGCCGCCAATGCCGCCGGCGGTCAAGCCCAGACCACGCGAGATATAAGCGTACATCGAGCCCGAGCACGTCGACCGGCGGGCGAATTGATTTAGGTTCAACGCCACGAATAACAACATGGCCGTCCCGATCAGATAGGGCAGCCAGCTCCAGCTTCCGGTATTGGAATACATGACCGGGATGATGAGTGCCGCAGTCATGGTCGGGGAGATCAGTGCCACGCTTTGCGCGAGCAGCTCCCCGAATCCTAGACAATTTGTCTTGAGTGTTGCCTTCGACATGTTGTGAGTCCTTTCTGTGCACACCGTGGTTGGACAATAAGTTCCCGCCCGGTCATTCCTGTCTTCTGATTTCTTATGGAGGACTACCGGTCCTTGGGTGCCATTGATACAGTCGCAGCTGGCTGCTTAGAACCGCCAGTTTTTGCAATTCTTGCTGGTCCAGTCTTGGGAGACGATGGAATGCTGCGACCCTGGGCTCCGAACATCATCATCCGTCGTAAGGCTGATGCCTCCGTGCACCAGCAAATCGTCCACGCACTGATCGAGGAGATCCGCAGCGGCCGCCTGGTGCCCGGCTCGGCACTGCCCGGCAGCCGCAAACTCGCCGAGCAGCTGAAGGTGAACCGCAAAACGATCGTTCAGGTCTATGAGGAACTGATCGCACAGGGCTGGCTCACGGCAGATGCGACCCGGGCGACATTCGTATCCGGGGAGTTTCCGGTGATGGATCAACCGCCTGCGGGGGCCCGCGGTCGCACGGAGCGCGTGGTGGCGCAACCGGACTTTCCATTGCACCGTCGTACACCAAATCTTGACTTCGTTGCGCCAACAAAGGGCATGCTGTGCTTCGATGACGGTTTGCCCGACACCCGTCTGGCTCCCATTGAAGTACTGGCGCGCGCCTATCGCCGGGCCCTCCTGGAGGCAGTGAAGACCAACCGTCTGGGCTACGGTGACCCCAGAGGATCCCTTCGATTGCGCCAGGCAGTGGCAACCATGCTGCATATGGATAGGGGTTTAAGCTGCACACCTGAAAATATTTGTCTCGTTCGCGGCAGTCAGATGGGCATCTACCTCGCTGCACGCCTGCTGGTCCGTCCCGGCGATGTGGTGGTTATGGAGTCATTGAGTTATCCGCCGGCCCGCGAGGCGTTCATTGCCGCTGGAGCTGAGATCGCCTGCGTGGGCGTCGACGCGCAGGGTCTGAGGTTGGATGAGCTTGAACGCCTCTGCCGCAAACGCAGGGTACGGGCCGTCTACATCACACCACATCATCAGTTCCCGACCACGGTGGTGCTTAGGCCGGAGCGCCGCCTTTATCTCATGCTATTGGCGGAGCAATTCGGCCTGGCACTGATCGAGGACGATTACGATCATGAGTTTCAGTTCGACCACCGGCCCATGCTGCCGCTCGCCAGCGGGGATCAGGGACACAAAGTCGTCTACATCGGCTCGATGTCCAAACTCCTCACGCCGAGCCTGCGCGTTGGTTATATGCACGCCTCGACCTCGGTAATCGATCGGGCGGCAGCGGAAATCATGGTTATCGACCGGCAAGGTGATCCCGCGACCGAGGCCGCCGTCGCCGAACTGATGGAAACGGGAGCCGTCAAGCGCCATACGCGTCACGTGCTCAAGTGCTACGCCGAGCGTCGGACGGTGCTGGCCGATTGTCTTAGAGATTCCTTCGGGGATGATGTGGAATTCACGCTTTCAGCCGGCGGGTTGGCGATCTGGGTTGAGTTCAAAAGCGGGATCGACGTTTCCGCGCTGGCCGAGGCGGGTCGCCAACGCAAGGTGGGACTTACGCCGGGGTCCACTCATTCGATGTCGGGACAGATCGTGCAGGCCGCCCGCATGGGGTTTGGATCACTCGACCGGACAGAAATCCGTAGAGCGGTCCATCGTCTGGCGCAAGCCCGGCGTGACCTCTGATAGCACTCGGCCTGCTTGGTTCGGACAGCTTCTGGAGGTAGGTGTCGCAGGTTCAAATCCTGTCATCCAGAGCATTGAAAATAGGGTCCATTCCGGACACATGGGTAACACTTTAGCGCCAAACGGGTTTGGCACGGACTCCACGCGACCGGACTGATCATCGAAGAAGCCCAGGTCATAGAGCAGAAGCTGATCATCCATGTCAGCTTACGGGACCCGTAGAACGGCCACTTCAGGTGCAACTCGTCCAGGACCCGCACCAGCTTCACGTCCCGCTCAGGTAAGTTCCGCGCGACGAAGCACACGCTCGAGCGGCTCAGGTCCAGCAGCTGCGCCTGGCGCTGCGCCCCACTGTGACGAGACCATCCTGCGCTTCAGCAAAGGACAGGCCACCTCCTTGGATATTGCAGCCACCCTGCGACCCTCCGCCTATTTCAGTCACAGCACGGCGGCCTATTTGAACGGGCTGACGGCACACCTTCCAACCGCTCGATTCCTCGACCTCGAACAAAGCCGAAAGCCGAAGCCATCCGCCAGCCAGGCATTGCGGCAGTCCATTTCCTTGCGTGCGTCCGAATTAGGGACACCAATCAATACGACCCGCGCGCGCCAAGATTTCGCATCGACTAACTTCCTGAGTGATTAGGATTAGAACCGAAACGTACCACCCACGCCAATGGTCCGCGGCCTGAAGGTCGTCGCGTAGAGCAAGCTGTCCGTGGAGACGTGGTTCCGGACCTGAAGTGTCGGCTGCGAATCCAGCACGTTATTGACGAAGAAAGAAAGCTCGAATTGCGTCCAAACTGCCGTCGCCCTGAGATTCAGCAAGTTGGTAGACGGGTCCGCCTGGCGGATCGGCGCGTACGTGACGGCCATCGGGTTGTCGGACGCAAAAGGGCCAGGATTGCTGCTGTGAAACGCATCGTACGCAGAGAGGGTCACGCGTGCACCGGCAATCGCCATCTCGTATGCCGCCGAGGTGGTTACGCTCCAAGGTGGAGTGACAAGGGGTAGAGCGCCTATCGCATCACCGCGTGCAACGACGACCAGATTGTTCAAGGTGACGGTCTCATCGTAGTGCGCATCGGTATACGCCGCGGTGAGAGCGATCTTGAGGTGTCCCGAAAGTGCTGCCTGCAAGCCGAGATCGAAACCATCGCTGG
>Ga0210391_10001359_pt1 | contig 22492 bp, 16 predicted proteins | sample IncBWC12OmetaG_FD_160573 | JGI IMG/M metagenome (GOLD analysis project Ga0210391, IMG submission 160573) | Forest soil microbial communities from Barre Woods Harvard Forest LTER site, Petersham, Massachusetts, United States - Inc-BW-C-12-O ...
TTTCTGGAGGGTGCAACTGACAAAGGTTTGATGTCATGCGATAGAGCCGGGGCGCGACATGTAACATTCACGTTGCTGAGTACCGGCTTCTCGGAACTCGACTCCGAACCTCCTCAAAAGTCGGCCTATCGAACCTCCGCCTCAGAACGTCAAACTGACCCACAACCCTATTCCGTCCCCCCTTTTCCTCATTCCTCCCATCTTCTCCGCTCTCGAACACCCTCCCGCGCGAAGACTAAAATTGAATCAGCACAATGGCTGAATTCACTCACCTGCACCTGCACACCGATTACTCCCTCCTCGATGGAGCCTGCGACGTAGAAAAGCTCGTTCAGCGCGTCTCCGACATTGGCCAGAAGGCCGTCGCCATCACCGACCACGGCAATATCTACGGAGCCGTCCACTTCTTCGACGCCGCCAAGGCTCGAGGCATCAAGCCCATCCTCGGCTGCGAGCTCTACATCTCTCAGAAAGAAGACCACCGCGCCGATCCGCAGGGTGACGACAATAACCATCTGCTCGTGCTCGCCGAGAACGAAGAAGGCTACCGCAATCTCGTGCGCATTACGTCCGAAGCCTCGCTACATGGCTTCTACCGCAAGCCCCGCGTCAGCAAGAAATATCTCGCCGAACATTCTGCCGGACTCATCGGCTTCTCCGGCTGCCTTGCCGGCGAGCTCTGCGAGAACCTGATGAAAGGGAACTACTCCGCCGCTCGCGCGACCGCTGCGCAGTATCAGGACATCTTCGGCCGCGGCAACTTCTTCCTCGAAATCCAGGACCAGGGCCTCGAGCTCGAAAAGAAAATCCACGCCGATCTCTTCCGTCTTGAGAAAGACCTCGACATCCCGCTCGTCGCCACCAACGACAGCCACTATCTCTGCGAGGACGACTCACACGCGCACGAAGTCCTGCTCTGCGTGCAGACCGCCGGCTCCATTCATGATCCCAAGCGTTTCAAGTTCGACTCCGACCAGTTCTACGTCAAGTCCGCGGCTGAGATGGATCAGCTCTTCTCGCACGCGCCCGAAGTCGTAAGCCGCACCATGCAGTTCGCCGAGCGCTGCGACTTCAAACTGAGCAAAGTCGACAATCCCTTCCCGGAATTCTCTGTCCCTCCCGGACACACCATCGACAGCTACTTCGATCAGGTCTGCCGCGAAGGCCTCAAGAAGCGCCTGGAAACGACCGTCCGGAACCTCGACATTCGCGGAGTGCTGCGATCGCCGGTGCACGAATACGAGACCCGGCTGAACTTCGAAATCGGCATCATCAAGCAGATGAAGTACTCCGGATACTTCCTCATCGTCTGGGATTTCATAAAGTACGCGCGCGATCATGGCATTCCGGTCGGCCCTGGAAGAGGTTCGGCGACAGGTTCGCTGGTCGCCTATGCGATGGAGATCACCAACATAGATCCGATGCAGAACGTGCTGCTCTTCGAGCGCTTTCTCAACCCCGAGCGCGTCACCATGCCGGATATCGATGTGGACTTCTGCCAGAATCGCCGCGGCGAAGTGATCGATTACGTCACCCGCAAATACGGCCGCGAGCAGGTCGCGCAGATCATCACCTTCAACACCATGGCCGCCAAGGCGGCGATCAAAGACGTTGGCCGCGCCCTCGACATGCCCTATGGCGACGTCGATCGCATCGCCAAACTCGTCCCCACCACCATCGGCGTCACCATTGAGCAGGCATTGAAAGACTCGCCGCCCCTGCAGGAAGCGTACGACAGCAATGCGCAGATAAAGGAGCTCATCGACACCGCCAGAAGACTCGAGGGCCTCGTCCGCGGAGCCGGCGTACATGCCTCAGCCGTCGTCATCGCACCGCGCCCGCTCACCGACCTCGTCCCCGTCAGTCGCGCCAAGAACGACGAAATCGTCACCGCCTACGACATGAAGGCCGTCGAAAAACTCGGCCTCCTGAAAATGGACTTCCTGGGCCTCGCCACCCTCACGGTCATCACCGATTGTCTGAAGCTCATCGAGCAGACCCGCGGAGAGAAAGTGGATATCGAGATGGTCCCGCTGGACGATCCCGAGACCTTCAGGCGGGTCTTTCACACCGCGCTCACCTCCGGCATCTTCCAGTTTGAATCGCCCGGAATGCGCGACATTTTGCGCCGCTACAAGCCCGACACGGTCGAGGATCTGACAGCGCTGAATGCGCTCTACCGTCCCGGACCGATGGATATGATCGACGACTTCATCGAGCGCAAGTGGGGACGCCGGAAAGTGGAGTTCCTGCTGCCCGAGCTCGAGGGAATTCTCAAGGACTCGCTCGGCGTCATCGTCTATCAAGAGCAGGTGATGCGGATCGCCAACGTCCTCGCCAGCTACTCCCTGGGCGAGGCCGATCTGCTGCGCCGCGCCATGGGCAAAAAAGATCCAGCGGCTATGGCCGAGCAGCGCGACCGCTTCATGAGCGGTGCTGCGGCACTCGGACATCCCAAAGCCGCAGTCGGCGAAATCTTCGATCTCATGGCCAAGTTCTCCGGATACGGCTTCAATAAGTCGCACTCCGCGGCCTACGCACTGGTGGCTTACCAGACGGCTTACCTCAAAACCCACTACCCGATCGAATTCATGGCGGCACTGCTCTCGTCTGAAATCTCGAAGCCTGAGAACGTCGTCAAGTACATCAAAGAATGCCGCGAGATGAACATCCCCGTCGAGCCGCCCGATGTGCTCTTCTCCGACGCCGACTTCACCCCACACGGCAACGCCATCCGCTTCGGTCTCACCGCCATCAAGAACGTGGGCCGCAACGCCATCGACTCCATCCTCGCAGCGCGTAAAGATCTCGCCGATCAGAACAAGTCCTTCGCCTCCTACTGGGAATTCTGCGAGAAGGTCGACCTGCGCCTGATGAACAAGCGCGTCCTCGAATCGCTCATCAAGGCCGGAGCCCTCGACTCACTCGGTCGCCGCTCCCAGCTCATCGCCGCTGCCGACAAGGCCATCGAGCGAGCGCAAAAAGCCCAGCGCGACGAAGCCGCCGGACAGCACGGCCTCTTCGGTATCTTCGACGATCACCCCGCTACATCCAGGCCAGACGCACTGCCCAACGTCCCCGACTGGGACGAGAACCAGCGCCTCCAATCCGAAAAAGAAGTGCTCGGCTTCTTCGTCTCCGGCCACCCGCTCGACAAATACGCTGAGAAGCTTCGCAATCTTCCCGGGGTCGTCGATACCGCGACCGCCCTCGAGATGAAACCTGCGCCTTCCAATGGCCGCCGCGGCCAGGCCCCCGAAAACGAGATCGCCATCGCCGGAGTCATCGTCGGCCTCAAGGTCGCCAAGTCCAGGCGCTCCGGAGAACTCTACGCGCAGGCCGCCCTCGAAGACACCGTCGGCAAGATCGAACTCATCTGCTTCCCCAAGGACTACGAACGCCTCGCCGCAAGCCTCCGCATCGAAGTGCCCGTGCTGGTGCGCGGCCAGCTCCGCGCCGAAGAAGACGCCGCGCCCAAGCTCGCCGTTTCCTCCGTTCAGGCGCTCGAAGACGTCAAGGTCCGTCTCCCGCAAAACGTCCGCATCCGCATCCCGCTCGAACGCTCCAGCGAGGCTACCCTCTTCGAGTTGAAGAGCATCATCACCGCCGCGCCCGGTCCGGCCAAATTTATGCTCAACCTCGAACAAGCGGGAGAATTCTGTGTTGTCCTTGAGCCCGCCGGCCAAGCCATCGCCGCCGACCGCGCCTTCATCGAACGCGCCGAACTCCTCCTCGGACGCGGCATGGTCCAGGCCCTCGACTGAGCCCTGTGCTCTGAGCCCTGTGCTCTGTACAATCGAACGAGTGGCCGAACTCCCCCGCACCCACCGGACGGAGTTCCATGTCCAACTTCAGTTATGACCGATCAAGCTCCAGGCGCTCCACACCAGCACAACACAGCAGAACCAAAGCCTCCCGCATGGATCAAGACAGAGTTGGCCCGTCACCCGCAACGGCCCGATCCTATGAGTTTTATTGAAAGCATCTTCACCGACTTCAGCGAGATTCACGGCGACCGCGCCTTTGGCGACGACCCGGCCATGCTCTGCGGCTTCGCCCGTCTCCCCGGCGAAGAGGGAGCAGCCGCCGAAGAAGTCATGGTCATCGGCAACCTCAAGGGCCGCTCCACGAAGGAAAAGGTCCTCCGCAAATTTGGTATGCCCGACCCCGAGGGCTACCGCAAAGCTTTGCGCGCCATGAAGCTCGCCGAAAAATTCGGCCGTCCTATCTTCACCTTCATCGACCTCATGGGAGCCAACCCCGGCATCGGTGCCGAGGAGCGCGGCCAGGCCGAGGCCATCGCCCGCAATCTCCGCGAAATGTCCCGTCTCCGCGTCCCCACCATCGCCACCATCACCGGCGAAGGAGGCTCCGGAGGCGCACTCGCCCTCGCCGTCGCCGACCGCGTCCTCATCTTTGAGAAGGCCATCTACTCCGTAATTTCGCCTGAGGCCTGCGCGTCCATCATGTGGCGCGACGCATCGAAGCGCGCCCAGGCCGCCGTTGCCCTCAAGGCCACCGCCGCCGACGTCAAGGAGCTGCGCTGCGTCGACGACATCGTTCCCGAGCCCGGCAACGGCGCGCACGAAAATCCCGAAGAAGCCGCGAAGATACTCGCCGAAAAGCTCCGCTGGCACCTCTACGAACTGAGAGCGTTATCCATCGACAGCCTCCTCGCCCAGCGTTACGAAAAATTCCGCAACATCGCGCAGTTCTATACCGAATGAGTCAGCTCCAAATCTTGTCATCACGAATCTGCTCCACGAATGGTGATCCCGAGCGAAGCGCTGAAAGCGCGAAGCCGAGGGACCTGCTTTTCCCGGAAGGTGGCACAACTTTGGGTGCCCCATCCTTGGCGCGGCCAAGGGTGGAAAGCAGTGATACTACTCCCTGGTCGCTGTTCCCCGATCCCTGCTTCAGCGGGGCTGAAGCATGAACTTCTCCGCGCGCATCCGCGCCTTCGCCTGGTTCTTCGTCGCCGTCGTCTACTTCGTCTTTGCGAAGGCCGTTGCCGAGCGCGCCGCCGCCGGCCTCGCCGCCGGGGACTGGCTCGAGCTCGCGAACCGTTCCATCCTGCTTTTCCTTCTCGTCTTCGGATACGCCGGCATGGGCTACCTCGGCCAGCACCAGCGCCAGCCCATCCGTGCCATGGGCCTTGACCGCCGTCCCGCCTGGTTTCGCGAATTCGCCCTCGGCTCCGCCCTTGGATGGGCGGGCATGGTCGCCTGCGTCCTGCCCATCGTCCTCATCGGCGGCATGGTCGTCACCTTCTACACCACCCGCCGCCAGTTCGCGCTCATCTTCCTCGATCTCGCCCTCCTCGCCGTGGCCGCGCTCGCCGAAGAAGTAGCCTTCCGCGGTTATCCTTTTCAGCGCCTCATCGAGGCCACCAACCCCACCATCGCCACGCTCGCCGTCTCCGTGCTCTTCGGACTCATCCATCTCGGCAATCCCGGCGCAACCTTCGCCAGCACTCTCGTCACCATCTTCGCCGGATGGCTCCTCGCCATCATGTATCTGCGCACCCGCGCCCTCTGGGTCGCCTGGGGATTCCACTTCACCTGGAACGCCACCATGGGCATCCTCTTCGGACTCCCCATCAGCGGCATCACCAACTTCTCGCCCGTCGTCGCCACCAACGCCGTCGGTCCGCTCTGGATCACCGGCGGAGACTACGGCCCCGAGGGCAGCCTCATCTGCGCCCTCGTCATCATCGTGCTGATCTTCGTGACCTTCTCCGCCACCCGTGACCTGAAGTACCGCTACGCCCAGCCCGTCATCATTCCCGGCGGCATCCCCGTCGACCTCGACGCCATCTCCCGCCGCCAGCACGAAGCCGCCATGGGCCCCGCCGCGCCCACCCCACCCCAAATCGTCCAGATCAGCGGCGTGCAATCGCCGAACAGCAGGGAAGAAGTCCCACTCGCCTCAGCGCCTCTTGAAGACGAAGCAGTCCCCACGCCCAACACTTCTGCGGAAACTCCCCCGCAAGAGAGTTAGCCCGCATCGCTCCCGCTGACTTGAACCTGCACAAGCCGCTTACCGGGACTAATCTGACGGGAGGCGCATGCCGCCTAAACCGGGTGAGAGAGTGCCTTGGCCCGTCGGCAATAGCTGACAAATCGTAATTACTCAAAAGGGGACTTTTCCGGCAATCGATCACGACTGTTAGACTGCCGTCACCTGCCCGATTCACGCCGGGCTTTGCAGTCTTAGACAGTGCTACCTGTCGCAACTGACAGTTGGCGCGCGATGTGAAATCCGATGAACTGATCGAGTGAATGGTTATCGACGGCACTGACCCATTCGCGGCGCATATTCGTGGGGAAGGGGAATGGAATGAATTGGAGATTAGCTATTCGAAAACCGATACTGGCGGTAATCGTGGCTTCCAACTTGTCTTTTGGAGTATGCGCTTTTGCTGCGGATATCAAGGGTCAGGTACTGGGCGGAGGTGCGCCCATTGCCAAGTCAACCGTGACATTATGGGAAGCAAGCGCAGGCGCACCAAAGCAGCTGGACCAGACAAAGACCAGCGGTGACGGCCGGTTTCAAGTGCGCCTCAAAGGTGCTCACGGCGACGCCATCCTCTATCTCATCGCTTCCGGAGGCGAGCCCCAGGCAAATAAGGGCGGCGGCGACAACCCCGGCATCGTCCTCCTCTCTGTGCTGGGGAACCAACCCCCGGAGAGCGTCGTCGTGAACGAACTCACCACCGTGGCGTCCGCGTTCACCAATGCGCGGTTCATCAGTGGCGATGCCATTTCCGGAAATTCGCTTGGACTGCGCATCGCTGCCGGAAACGTTCCGAACCTGGTCGATCTCGCGACCGGCGGATGGGGCAAGGTGCTGCTTGACCCGCTCAACAGTTACATGACGACGACGCTGGCGAACCTGGACACACTGGGCTCGCTCATTACGGCGTCGTTCACGGTAGCCAATGACGATTGGCGGGCCCGCTTCTACAAGGCCGCAACCCCAACCGGCGGAGCGACGCCCAAGAACACTCTGGAGGCGATGGCCGGCATCGCGCGCGAGCCGTGGGCCGACCCGAAGGACCTCTACGCGCTGTTCGACGAAGCCTATCCATTGCCGGCTCCCGATGGGCGTCGCAGTGCGCCCTTCGTACCATATCTCGTTTACGTCCCCGACGATTTCGCCCTCTCGCTGCGTTTCTCAGGCGGGGGGAACTACGCCGCTGGGCGGATCATCTTCGATGCGGAGGGTAATCTCTGGAGCGGCCAGAACTGGCTGCCCGGCTCGCAGTCCGGAGTCAACAAGAGCACGGGCGGCGGTGTGAGTAAATTTAGTCCTAACGGAACGGCGCTCTCGCCGCCGATCACCGGCTTCACCGGCATGGGCATCGACGGCGTCGGCTGGGGCACGGCCGTGACCAAAGACCGGGTCTGGATCTCCAGCTTCAACGGGAAAATCCTCGTGATGGATTTCAACGGCAAGCCGGTCGCCAGCGAAAGCGACTTCCCGTTCAAAGAGAAACTCCTCGGCTTGATGGGCATCGGCGTTGCCCCGAACGGAGACGTGTGGATTGCCGATGGCTCCAACAATCAGTTGCTGTACTTTCCCGGGGGACGAATCAAGGACGGCAAGATCGTAAAACCCGCGGGTTTGAAGTCGCCCTTCGACATCGTTATCGACTCCCAGAATCGTGTCTGGGTCTCTAACTCTTCGGGGGACACGGTGGTCAGGTTCCCCATGGACGATCCCAGCAAGGCGGAGAGCTTCCGGGCCGGGATCGGTGTCCGTGCCCTCGCCCTGGACTCGAAGGAAAACGTCTGGGTGGTGAGCAATATGGACCTGAAAACCCCGGTGCCGAAGATTCCCGATGGCATCTCAATCATGGAGCAGTTCAAGCTCATTACTGAGGCCATGGTCAAGTACATCATGGGACCACCCCCACGGCCGACGGGCGCGGTCAACATGATCCGCCCGGATGGCACCCAACCCGCGCCGATGGGCTACACCGGCGAGGCGATGAACATTCCGTGGGGCGTGAACATAGACGGCAACGACGATGTCTGGGTCGGCAATATGTGGGCCCGTTCGGTGACGCTGCTCGCCGGAGATAAAACGAAGGGGCACCCGGCTGGCACGAAGGCCGGCGATGTCATCCATATGTTCCAGAGCGGCAGCATCCAGATGGTCACCGACGCCGCGATCGACCCGGCGGGCAACGTCTGGGCCGCTAACAACTGGAACCTACTCGAAGCGGCCGCCGGCGAAAATCCGGCCCGTCCCACATCGACTTGGGGCGGCGGATCGGGAATCACCGTGATTTATGGAGTGGCGGCGCCAGTGAAGCCGCCGTCGCGCATCGGCAAAATGCAGATGTACTAGTCGCGTCGCGGATCGTCGGTTCTGGCTCCCGGACGCGAGCTGCCTGTCGACGTCTACTTTCGCCCGAAGCCGGGTGCCCCACTCAAGCCTTCTGTTGGCTTGAGTGGGGTAGTTACGGACTCAACCATCCTGCCGCAAATCGTTCAGATCACCGGCATCCAGACACCGAACAGCACGGAAGAAGCTTCACCTTCCCCAGCACCACCCGAAGCCGAACCAATCCCCGTGTCCAGCACTCCCCCGGAAACTCCCCCGCAAGAAACCTAGCCCACATCGTACGCAGATCGGGATTGCCGCCGCTTTGAGTTCTGCCGCCACATTTTGGATACCGATCTGGTAGTTTTACCAGTGTTCTGCGCGTTAAGAAATTACTACAATCACTTCCGCACCCTCGAACTTAAACACTACAGGCGTCCGTACAGTCACGGCCCGCGACGCGAGAATGTGGAGGAACTTATGAAGATAAAGTATTTGGCAGCCTTGCCCATCACAACCCTTATGTTGGCCATGATTGGCTGTACCCCAAAGCAGGAGACGGGTGCAGCGACGCCCGGGCTTGAAGCGGCCGTAAGCACAGCAACCGACGCCTACATCTACGGCTATCCGCTGGTCACGATGGACATGACGCGCAAGCAATTCACGAATGTAGCCGCCGCCGACGCGGCCCACGCACCCATGGGCCAGATTCTTAGGTTCCGGACGTATCCCGCAGTCGATAACCACGCCGTTACCGCCCCCAACGCCGATACGCTGTATACGAGCGCGTGGCTCGATGTTTCCAAGGAGCCCTGGATCCTCAGCGTCCCTGACATGGGAGATCGCTACTACCTACTGCCGATGCTGGACGGATGGACGGATGTGTTCCAGGTTCCCGGAAAGCGCACCACCGGCGATAAGGCTGCGAAGTACGCCATCACCGGACCGGGCTGGTCTGGTACGCTCCCCGCCGGAGTAACCGAATACAAATCCCCCACGAGCATGGTATGGATCCTCGGGCGTATCTATTGCACCGGCACTCCGGCCGACTACGCTGCGGTACACGCCCTCCAGGACAAATTCTCCCTCGTTCCGCTCAGTTCCTATGGCAAGCCCTACGTCCCTCCTGCGGGCCAGGTTGACCCCAGCGTTGACATGAAGACCGCCATCCGCGACCAGGTCGATCACCTGGATGTTGTCGCCTACTTCACTTACCTGGCGCAATTGATGAAGAACAATCCGCCAACGGCTGAAGATGCACCGATGGTTGCAAGCATGGCAAAGATCGGCCTGGTACCCGGCCAGGATTTCGATCCCAGCAAACTCGGCGCATTCGACAAAGAGGCCATCAAGGTTGTGCCGAAGCTGGCTCAGGCGAAGATTATGGAGCACTTCAAACAGGTTGAACCCACCAACGGATGGATGTTCACCACCAAAACGGGTATCTACGGCACAGATTATCTACAGCGCGCGTTAATAACCGCCATCGGACTCGGTGCCAACCGTCCCCAGGATGCGATTTATCCCACTGGGGAAAAAGACGGGAGCGGAGGCGACTTCGATGCCTCTTCGAAGAAGTATGTCATCCACTTCGATAAGGGCCAGATGCCCCCTGTCGATGGCTTCTGGTCCATCACGATGTACGATGCGTCGTATTTCTTCGTACCCAACGCGCTCAACCGTTACACCTTAAGCCAGCGCAACAAATTCATCACGAACGCAGACGGTTCAGTGGATCTTTATCTACAAGCCGACTCACCGGGCAAGGCGAAGGAAGCTAACTGGCTGCCCGCGCCAAAGGCGAAGTTCATTCCCATGATGCGTCTGTACTGGCCGAAAGAGACTCCACCTTCCATCATTGACGGAAGCTGGAAACCGCCGGCGATTGACGAAGCAAAGTAGCCGGGTGCCCCACTCAAGCCTTCTCTTGGCTTGAGTGGGAATCCTGATCACTGTGCTCGTCCCTGTGTGGAACTACACGGGTGTTTGTGTAGTGTCCTCTATTCTTTTTGTCGACCGTCTCTCCTACTCTCGTTCTTAAGGAGACGTCATCATGATTATCAAGAAGGACATGCTTATCGGAACGGCCCTCGGTTTGATCGTGGGCTGCAGTGGAGCGCTCTTTGCGCAGGCTCCGGTTGTAGACATCGGCGGCAGGCACGGCAATCTGCGGGCTGCTCAGCAGGCTATCGTTTCGGCCTGGCAGCGGATTGACGAAGCACAGCAGGACAACAACTACCAGCTCGGCGGCCATGCAGGAAGAGCCAAAGATCTGCTCGTCCAGGCAGATGAAGAGTTGAAGCAGGCTGCAATCACGGCGAACCAGCACGGGCGCTAGGAGCAGCCGGGTGCCCCACTCAAACCGCTGTTGTTCGGCTTGAGTGGGCTAGCTTCGCACTCTACTTCCTGCCAAACCCTGCCCAGAGTAAAGCCGCTTCTAATCAAGGGAACCCACAATTGTTAACGCACTGCCCTTCCGGCAGACCGACACCTTCAACCTGATAAACTTGACCCGCGCCGACCGCCCCTCAACACTTCGAGCAGACGTACCAACGCCGGCGCTGAGCGGCGTCGCTTACTTGGCGAGTCCCTGCGACGCTGCCCGACCAATTACGAAGTGCTTGGATCGTGAAGGATCGTGTCAACTGACCGCCAATCCGGTGGCTCCATGCTGATGCCGAATTGGGTGTCCGGCTACCGGAAGGACTGGTTGCGCTCAGATATCCTGGCCGGCCTCACGACTGCGGCGGTCGTCATACCCAAGGCGATGGCCTACGCCACCATTGCCGGACTCCCGGTACAAGTGGGACTCTACACGGCCTTCCTGCCGATGGTGATCTACGCGGTGCTGGGGACCTCTCGCGTGCTTAGCGTGAGCACCACCACAACTCTTGCCATTCTGGCCGCGACCGAGCTTGGCCAAGTGGCGCCCGGTGGCGATCCGGCATCGCTGCTGCGAGCTGCGGCCATGCTGACCCTGTTGGTTGGAGCCATGCTGGTCGTGGCTTCCGTGCTGCGGCTGGGCTTCATCGCCAACTTCATTTCGGAGCCGGTGCTGATCGGGTTCAAGGCTGGAATCGGCCTGGTCATTGTCTTCGACCAGCTCCCGAAAATCCTCGGAGTACATTTCCCTAAGAGCACCTTCCTCCAAAATCTGCTGGCCATCGTCCACAGTATTCCCCACACATCTCTGCCAACATTAGCCGTTGGAATCTTCATGATCGTGCTGCTGGTGGGAATGGAGCATCTCGTGCCGCGGGCGCCCGCTCCCCTGATTGCGGTGGCTGCGGGAATTCTCGGCGCAAGCCTTCTTGGCCTGCAGGCTCACGGTGTGGAGTTGGTTGGCCAGGTGTCCAGTGGATTGCCGCCGATCACCGCACCAGACTTCTCTCTCGCCGCTCGGCTCTGGCCAGGAGCTTTGGGGATTGCGTTGATGAGCTTTACTGAGACCATCGCTGCTGGGCGGGCCTTCGCCAGGAGTAGCGAACCACCTCCCCAGGCGAACCGGGAGTTACTGGCGACTGGGCTGGCAAATGCGGGTGGCGCTTTCCTCGGAGCCATGCCCGCCGGTGGCGGCACCACCCAGACCGCCGTCAACAGCCTTGCCGGCGCTCGCACGCAGTTGGCAGAGTTGGTGACAGCCGGCGCCACCCTCGTAACCATGCTTTTCCTTTCCCCGCTCATCGCCATGATGCCGCAGGCGACGCTGGCCGCCGTTGTCATCGTCTACTCGATCGGGCTGATCCGTCCGGCCGAGTTCCGCGACATCCTCAGGGTGCGCCGGACGGAGTTCACCTGGGCCCTCACCGCTTTTGCCGGCGTGGTGCTGCTGGGGACCTTGAAAGGAATCATTGTTGCCATCGTGATGTCGCTGGTGGCGCTTGCGTACCAGGCGGCCAATCCGCCGGTTTACGAGTTGAGGCGCAAGCCGGGAACCAACGTATTCCGGCCACGTAGCAACGACAATCCCGGCGATGAGAGCTTTCCCGGCCTGCTATTGCTGCGCCTGGAAGGCCGGATTTTCTTCGCCAACGCGGCGCACCTTGGACAGAAGATAATGCCGTTGATCGATGAGGTGAAGCCCGAGGTTGTAGTGCTCGACCTCAGTGGCGTGCCCGATCTGGAATACACGGCCCTCAAAATGCTGACCGAAGCCGAGAAGAGACAGCGCGAGCAAGGCGTATCGTTGTGGTTGGTCGGACTCAACCCACAAGTTCTAACCATGGTCCAGCGGTCATCGCTGGGCAAGAACCTCGGGCGTGAGGCGATGCATTTCAATCTGGAGGTGGCTGTCGCAAAATACTTAACCCGGCCCGCCACAACCAGCATGCGCGACGATGGCACGCCAGGAGTTCTCTAGCACTGCAAATTCTTCCGTCCTTCTCATGTCTGTTGCGAATCTTCCGTGGACACAGGGGATAGCAGACAACGCCAAGCCACGCTGAAATACAACGAAGATTAACGTGAATGCCCCCCTGCATTAACCCAGCGTTGAATTGGCGTGAGTATATTTCCGCACTGCCCCGGAAAGTCTGCAATTGGGCTATCCCAACCCAGATCGGCATTGAAGGAGAATCATGAGAAAGCTTCTCGTCGTACTCGCGTGTGTGGCAGCCATCGGCTGGCCTCTGTGTCAACCAGCCCTCAGTCAAACGGATGTCGCTGACGATTCGCATCCGTCTCAGGCGAACTCGAATTGGAATCACGACCGCAACTCACATGTCGTCCCCATTGGGGCGATACGTGTTCCTGGAACTTCCGTCGCGAACCCCTTTGTCAATTTCGACCAGGCTCGCGTCGATACCAAGTTACAGTTGCTATTCGTCTCAAGCCGCTCGTCGAAAGCCGTCGCCATCATTGATGCATTCACAGACAGGAAAGTGGGCGAGACCCCGGCCATTTTCGCCGGCGTAGGCATCGACAGCCCTCACTCGGGTCCCGACGGAAACGTGGTCGCCGGTCATTACCTCTTTGCCGGAGACTACCCGAGCACAGTAAGAGTATTTGACCTCAGCGCAAGTCTTTCTTCACCGCCCGAAGTCGCCGAAATCCAGACAGGCGGCGAGTTTCGCGCCGACGAGATGGACTATGACCCGGTCGATCATGTCGTCATAGTCTCTAACGGCGATTCAACTCCCGCCTTCGTCACTCTGATCGATAGCAAGACATTTAAGATCCTGGAGAAAGTGACCTTCGATGGGACGAACGGTACGCCCGACACCTCGCAGGGCGGCATCGCCAGTGTTCTGTATAACTTCCGCACCAACAAGTTTTTCATCAGTATTCCGGAGGTTGGATCGGACTTGACCGCGGGCGCAGTCGCCGTGATGGATCCGGTAACTGGGAAGGTGACGCAGGTGTTTTCTGGACTGGACAACTGTATGCCCTCCGGGATGGCGCAGGGGCCTCGCGACAATGTTCTGGTCACCTGCGACCCGGGGTTCCCGGCGCCTGATCCGGTTCAGTTCGCGCCGCGCACCTATGTGATCAACGGAAGAACGGGAGAAATTCTGGCCAATCTCACACAAGTCGGCGGTGTAGACTACGGCGCGTACAACCCTGTCGATCATCACTATTACCTGGGAGCACGCGACTATTTCACGAGCCCAACCGCAACCACAGCCTCTCCGGTGCTGGGCGTCATTGATGCCGATACGAATGAATGGATCGAAAACTTTCCTACGGGAACCGACGCCCATTCGGTGGCGGTCAACCCCGTCAATAACCAGATATTTGTGCCGATCGAAAATCCGAATCCGCTCTGCGGAACGCTTCCCGGATGTGTTTCGATCTTCACCGATGCCCACCGGGGAGACCGTTGGTAAGAGATTCAGAAAAGCAATCCAGGGCTATGGGATCCGTGCATTGACCAGCGGATCTCACATGGCCCTGGAGCTTCAGTGCCTGTCACGAAGCATGCGCCTCATTCCTTGGCGCTGACGAGAGAAAACATGGCTCCCTGAGGGTCCTGGCCGTTAATGATCCAGGCGCCGCCGGGTACCTGCATCGGACCATTCAAGACCTTGCCGCCGCCCGATTTGACGCGTTCGATGGCTGCCTTGATGGAGTCGACGTGAAAGTAGAAGCTCCAGGATGAGACGGGAACATTGGCAGGTTTGGTCATCATGCCGCCGTCGCCCATTTGCTTGTGATCGCCCTCATCGAAAATGCGATACACGCCAATACCCCCCATGTCCATATCGGTGACTTTGGTCCAGCCAAAGAGCTTGGTGTAGAAGTCAAACCCGCCTTCGAGGTCGGTGGTGTAGAGCTCGTGCCAGCCGATAGTGCCGGGAGTGGGGGGTGCAGGGCGCTCCGGCGAGGGCATGGCAGGGTTAGGGGTGAAGATCGCGATGGCGGCGCCCTGGGGGTCGGACATCACCGCGAAGCGAAGGATGCCGGGAACGTCTGTGGCGGGTTTCCATAGCTTGCCGCCGGCTTCGACGATCTTTTCGATGTGGGCATCGACGTCATCGACGGCTATGTAACCGATCCAGGCTACGTGCCCGGGGATGGTCAACATGCCGGCCATGCCGACGTTGCCGATATTGAAGATGGTGTAGGGGACACCGTCACCACTGGGCATTTCCTGGGTGGTCCAACCCACTACGTCAGAGTAGAATTTGCCGGCGGCTTTTGTGTCGCTGGTCATGAGTTCGTACCAGCCGAATTTTCCTTTTGGCGTAAACATTGCGAGATTTCTCCTTGTTGGGGAACACAGCACCGTGACGAGTATCCCGGTTGCCTGGCCACGTTGACATCTCGATCGAAGAGATGTCAAGCCAACCTTCAGTCAATTTCGATGCGATGGCCCGGTGGTCGGCAAGCCGTACGGCTTTCCGTGTTTGGATCTGACGTGGGCCGTCACCATGTGCGGGGTCCTGAACCAGGCATTGCCGTCCGCCGTGGCCGGCATCCATGCAGCGCGGGGAGGCATCCGACTGACCAAAGGGGTAGACATGAAACAGCTCATCACAGCAGTTTTGACTCTGGCATTCGCAACATCGATGGCTTTCGCGCAGGACCAGGATTGGTATCACGACCGGGAGGCACGCTACCAGGGCGACCAGTGGCGGGGCCAGATATTCGCTGACGTCCGGTCAGATCTTGACCATATCTGGAGCGCTCGCGGCGCGGGCGAAAAAGAAAACACGCGTCTTGACAAGACCAAAGGAGAGCTCACCACAATGCAGGCCGATCTCGATCAAGGCCGTTTCGACAACGGCCTTCTGAACGACGTGATTGATTCGATCAAAAAATCGGCTGACGATCAGCGGCTCTCGCCTCGCGATCGAGAAGTGTTGAGCGACGATCTCGCGCGGCTCCACGACTACCAGGTCAATCACAACCACTGGAAATAACAGTCGCGATTGAGTCAGTTTCACATCCCCCTGATTCACATCCCCCTGACTTGGGCGCTCCATATCTGACTCGGGCGCCCCACATCCGACTCGGGTGCCCCATATCTGGCGGCTTCATCGCCAGATGTGGGCCGTCGCCAGATCTCTCGCGATCACAACCGCCGAACGTGATAAAGTGCATCTGTCCGGATTGCTGAAAGCGATCGGGACCCAGGACGCAACCTTGGCTCAAACCCGCCCCACACAGGCAAAAAGCTGGAGTGGGGACACCCGTCAATGCGGCAATCACAACTGAACGGAGGCTACCCCAATGAAATGCCGGCTTGTTGTCGTTGCGGTCACCATGCTCCTGGTGACCGGTATCCCGCTATTTGCAAAAGGTCCTTCAGGAGCATCCGCTGATGCTGCCGATTGGGTTGCTTACTGGGCAAAACCAAGAGTGATTCTCTTTGGTCCGGAGGAGCAAGCCTTCTACCAAAACGTGCACGAAATCACCTTTGCCCATGATCGCTTTGACCATGCTTTGGACGAGGCTACACTCAATGCCGATGTCCAATGGTTGAAGGATCATCCACAGGATCGCTTTTTCATCGAAGGTTATGCCTCGGTGACGGGCACCGAGGCCTATAATCTGCACCTCTCTGGACAACGAGCGTGGTGGGTCAGGGAACTTCTGATACGCAAGGGCATTCCGGCGGATCAGATCCTGCTGGCGGTGCCATGGGGGATGTTGTATCCAGCCTGTCTCGAAGACACCGAAGAGTGCCATGCAAAGAACCGGGTCGTCCGCTTTGCTTACTCTCCAAATTTGAGCAATACAGCCAATTGACGCCGGGTGCCCAAACGCCCCGTCAGCCCTCCCGGTGCCCCACTCAAGCCTGCTGTTGGCTTGAGTGGGCACACACAAACCTGTCAACCCCTGCCAACCAGGAGTTGAGCCCGCTCTCAAATCACCTCTTTGCCGTGAAGAGTACCGGCACGTGCGACTCAACGCTGCTATCGGTCAGCATTGAAAATCGGATCGTATTCCCCTCAACTGTGCCGTTGTAATAATGCTGGTCCTGATAAGTCTTATCATCCAGCTCTGTCAGAGACTTGGTCATGAAGCGGATCTTGTCTCCCTCGATCTTGCCATCAAATATTCCGTGATCTGCTCCAAGAAGTGAGGCGGTGCCGGAGAGTTCTGAACCGTCGACCTCAAAGTTGAACGTCTCGTCGTAAACAGCTCCCGGCCAATCGTATTTAACCGTTGCTTTCCATTTGCCGTTAACATCCGCGTGTCCCGTGCCAGGGCTCCCTGACTTAGCTTCAGGGCTTTTTGACTTATCCGTCGCAATTGGAGCTTGAGCAGGCGCAACGGGTTCATCAGCGGGTGCAGAGCGCTTCTGGGCAACCGCGTCGGGGTTTGGGTGAGCGGCCGGCTTCATTTGCCGAAACACCAGAATGCCACCCACAATTACGGCGACCGCCACGACGGACAATACCGCCAGAGTCAATCCCCTTGATCTCAGCTTTCGCGGTTGACTCGTGATGCTGGGAACAGTCTTGCTCAGCTCATCCATCAACAGGTCCGCGTCCGCGTGGAAATGTGCGTCCCGGAGATCCATCGCCTGGTGGAGAGACAACGGACGCAAATCGTTGGGCAAATCGTCCGGGTGTGGCATGGTTGCCCCGCCCACCAGAACCGGAATCACCCGCACGCCGCGTTCGAGTGCCTTGGCAATCTCCAGCCGCACGAAATCGTCCGCCATATCAAGGCGGCGACTTCCATTCGCGCCAGCGATTGTCACCCACTTTTCGCCGATTACAGCAAGAAGCACATCGCATTGACTGGTCTTTTCCTCGATCACGGTCTCAAAATTGTCGCCACCCTTGATCGTGTCGAGGTCCATGTATATGTTCTCTCGGCCAAAGCGGGCACTGAGGATATCGAACAGCCGTCCCGCATACCCGCTGCTGTCTTCACGACGATAGCTGATGAATACTCCAGACATTCCAGGTCCCCAGCGCCGAGCGTTAAGAATATATGCGCAGCCTTATCTTTGCTGCCGTTCCCCCGCCTCTGCAGCCACTCTCACTATCGTAGGCACTTGAGAAAGAGTCAACAATTGTCGCCACATCCAAAGGCTGAGCAGGGAAGAAGCGTCGCATTCAGCGCGGCTCGAAAGGGGAAGCAATCCCCACGGCCAATAACCCCGCGGCCCCGCGAGAAACCCAGCCCACACCCCGCGCGCCGCTGTGTTGGCGATTCAACTTCAACCTTGGTCGTGGCCGGATTTCGCAGTTACGCGTCGGTGTAACGGTTCAGAGATCAGGGAATGGAAATCCGGCTCGCGACAATATCAATTGACATTCAACCGAAATCCACAACCATATGGTTGTGGATAGGTTAGGTACGACATTTGCAGCTTTGTCTGATCCGACGCGGCGGGCGATGATCGAACGGCTCTCGCGTGGGCCTGCCTCAGTGCATGGATTGACGGAACCGTTTGCGCTTTCGCAGCAGATGATTTCAAAACATATTGCCTATCTGGTGCGGGCGCGGATTGTGATCAAGACGAAGCGTGGACGGGAGAGTGTGTGCACGCTTAGGCCAGAGGCGATTAAGACGGTCAGCGACTGGGCGTTTAGCTATCGCCGGTTTTGGGAAGAAAGTTTCGACAAGCTGGAAGAGGTTGTGAAGCAAATGAAAAAAGAGGAGGTCAGAGATGACAAATAACACGGTTAACGAGACAGAGCGGATGACGATAACGCGAGTTTTTGATGCCCCACGCGAGTTGGTTTGGAAGGCGTGGACCGACCCGAAATACGTGATGCAGTGGTGGGGGCCGAAAGGCTTTAGCTGCCCCGCTTGCGAGATTGATTTTCGCGTGGGAGGAAAATTTCGCTATTGCATGAGAATGCCGGATGGCCAGGAGGGGTGGAACGGCGGGGAATACCACGAGATTGTTCTGCACGAGAAGATTGTTTACTCCATGTACTTCTCCGACCCGCAGGGAAACAAGATTGAGCCTGAGCAGTTAGGAATCGAACCTGAGTCCATCGACGGCGCGTACGACATGGCCATCTTTGAGGATCTCGGGAACGGCCAGACGAAGCTCACCTTGATTGGAAATGAACCCATGGAGAGCGCAAAAGAGAGCGGTCAATTCGAGGGCTGGGTTGAGACACTCGATAAAATTGCGGCCGTTGTTGCAGATCTGGCGCAGGCGAAATAAGAGGTTGAAGTTTTGACGATCGTCATGCGCGAGATACAGCTGAGGCTGGCGGCGAAGGCTTGGTTAGAACAGGCTTCTCGCCGCTCGGCCGAATCGTTGCTCTTTCGGACAAGTGATGAACCATCAGAGCAAGCTCAACAGAAGAGGGGAGCAACATGGCATTCCTTCGCGATATCAGAGTTGCGGTCCATTCATTAGCTCGTACTCCCGGACTGGCGATCACGGTGATTCTCACGCTGTCGCTTGGCATCGGCGCTAACGCAGCGATCTTCACACTGGTGCGCGGTGTCCTTCTCAAGCCCCTGGTCAACCGTGACGAGAACCGTCTGATCTATATCCGGCAGAGCGCGACCGGCATTCACGAGAGCAACGCCGCCTTTTCCGTACCCGAGATCCAGGACTTGCGCGCTGGTGTCAAAACCCTGAACGCATTCGGCGACTTCTCCACTATGGGTTTCACCATGGTCGGCCTCGGTGAGCCTCGTTCCATACAAGGTGGCGTTGTCAGCGGCACGTTTTTCGATGTGATGGGCCTTCATCCTGTCCTCGGGCGTCTCATCGGACCGCAGGACGATGGCCCTAACGCTGCCGGAGTCGTCGTTCTCACTTATCGTTTCTGGGCCACCGCCCTTGGCAAGGATCCTTCGGTCATCGGCAAGACTGTTCGCCTCGGCAGCATTGGTGAACGGTCGGCGAAGATCATTGGCGTTCTCGAACCCTGCGTCCCATACCCACAAGATACGGAAATCATCTCCAACATCGTCACCAGCCCGCATCATCTTTCCGCGACCATGGTCACCGGCCGCATTCATCGCATGACTGAGCTTTTCGGCCGTCTCGCGCCCGGAGCCACTCTCGACCAGGCTCGTGCTGAGTTGCGCACCGTCTACTCCGCGATGAAGAAAGACCACCCCGACGCCTATTCGCAGCAAGCTGACTATCGGATAGAAGCCCGGATGTTTCGCGACGAGATTACGTCTGGCGCAAGGGATGTGCTGCTGGTGTTACTCGCAGCCTCGGCGCTGGTGTTCGTTATTGCATGTTGCAACGTCGCCAACCTGATTCTGGCACGAACGGTTCGCCGCGAAGGTGAACTCGCAGTCCGCGTGGCGCTTGGCGCGAGCAGAGGCGCGCTGCGCCGCATGCTTTTGGCTGAAAGCCTTGTGCTCTGCGGCGCAGGTGCTTTGATCGGTGTAATAAGTGCCCCGCTGATGGTCTCTGTCCTTGCCCGCTATGCCTCGAGGTTTTCGGTCCGTGCCCTCGACTTAAAAGTGGATTTCAGCCTGCTTTGGGTAGGAGCAGCACTGGCCATCGTCGCAGCGGTGATTCTGGCGTTTGTCCCACGTCTGCCATCGTCCGCCTCATCGAGTCGGCTGGGCCTTTCCAGCGGGACTGTGCGTGTCACCAGCGGCACGAACCGCCGCCAGCAGATCTTCGCGGTGACACAAATCGCCGCGTCGTTCGTGCTGCTGGTCGGCGCAAGTGTGTTGATCTCGACTCTGATCGCGCTCCAACGAGCGCGGACGGCCCTGGACACGCAACGTGTTCTCGCTATCGATGTTCCGGCTATGTACTACGGAAAGACACCACAGCAGGTTGTTGATTTTTACAGGGAAGCGATGCGTCGCATTGATGCGTTGCCGGGTGTGAATCGGACGGCGTTCGGCACAGTGGTTCCCTGGCGGGAAGGCGATCCCACCGGCCCCGGTCTGCAATTTTCTGCCGACGGTCACATTCATACCCCTGGCGTGGAGGATCCCCGTGCGGGATGGCGCACTATCTCTCCCGGATATTTTGCAGCGCTTGGCGTTCCCATCATCGCCGGTCGCGATTTCAACGCGCTCGACGATCAGAATAATGGCGACCCTGTCGTTATCATCAGCCAGACGCTCGCACAGCGCATGTTCCCCAATCAGGATCCCATCAATCGGCATGTTTATTGGACCGATCCTGTATTGCAATTCGCCTCCGGAACGGATGCCGACAAGGCACGCCTGATGTCGCCGCACCGCATCATCGGTGTCGCGGCCGATATTGACGATAATCACATCGTTCCTGAGCCCACAGTCACTGTCTACGACCCCATTGCGGGAGATCTGATCTTTGGCGGTCGCCTGTTCGTCCACACAACCAGAGATCCGTACGCGCTGGTCACGCCAATCACGCGCATTATTCGCTCGATGTCCGCCGATCAGCCCGTTGAACACGCGGCCACGCTTGAAGATGTCCGCGCCGAAGTGCTCACGCCGGATCGCTTGAACTCCGTGGTGTTCGGCGTGTTTGCAGGTGTCGCGTTGACCATCGCGGTGGTGGGAGTAGCAGGCGTGCTGGCATTTTCGGTCAGCTCGCGCACGCGCGAATTCGGAATCCGGCTGGCGCTTGGATCGCAGCCTCGGCGGATCCTTAAGGGCGTCATAGCAGAGGGCGCCGTGATGGCCGCATTGGGCGTGCTCGCTGGCGCGGCGTTCGGATTCGTGGCAGCACGTTTAGCGGGTAGCTATTTTGCTGAAATGAAGATGCCGGGCGCTTTGCCCGTCGTCATTTCGGCGTTCCTGCTGATGACGGTTGCGGTTGTCGCCTCGCTTCTGCCCGCGGCTCGCGCTGCCCGCGTCGACGTAATGGAGGCACTGCGCTCCGAGTAACAGTTCGCCGCCTCACAGGAAGTTGGAAGGAATTCTCAGCTGGCGAGAACATGGCCTTACCGCGTTTCCAGCCTGAGCGAGTTCAAATTGATACTCGGCGATTTAGCGCCAATGCAGAATCACCAATTTTCGTCCTGAGAACTGACGTACTATTAAATCTGCTGAGTGGGCAAGGCTGCTCGCTGGCCTTCGTGACCGCTTCTCAACCAAACAGCTTCCGCCGCTTGAACTCACCTCCGCGCCGGTGGCCGTCGAGGATCCAACAAAACAAGAGCCGGTATGGAAGACCCTGGGCGCCAGCGTTCAGGACATCTTCTTCCCCAAAAAGCTCCCACCGCTGGAACTAAGTTCCAAGCCCGTTGCGGTCACAGATCCATTAGCCGTAAAGCGTGCGCTATACAAAGCCCAAGTAGACAATCTACCTCCATTGGGAGTAGAGTGTCTACATCTATGAACGAGGAAGACCAGTATAAGAACCGGATTGAGCTGCTGCATGGAACACTCGACATGCTTATTCTTCAGACGCTGCAATGGGGACCGCAGCATGGATATGGCATTGTCCAGGCTTTGCGTTTGCGATCCGGAGATGTGCTTCAGGTGGAGACTGGATCTCTGTATCCGGCTCTCCATCGATTGGAGCGTCAAAGCTGGGTGCAGTCTGAATGGAAGCAGTCAGAGAGCAAGCAAAGAGCCCGATATTACCGAATCACGGCCAAGGGGAAAAAGCAGTTGGCCTCGGATCTGGGCCGATGGGAGCGGATTGTCGAAGCGATTGGGTCGGTGATGTACGTCAAGCCGGAGGAGAGTGAGTCATGAAGTGGTTCCCGAGCTTTGGTTTTCAGCGGCGCAAGCGCGAATTGCAGGAAGAGATTGATGCGCACCTGCAGATGGCGATTGCAGATCGAGTGGCGCGAGGCGAGACGGCAGAGACGGCGCGACA
>Ga0210391_10001360_pt1 | contig 22492 bp, 20 predicted proteins | sample IncBWC12OmetaG_FD_160573 | JGI IMG/M metagenome (GOLD analysis project Ga0210391, IMG submission 160573) | Forest soil microbial communities from Barre Woods Harvard Forest LTER site, Petersham, Massachusetts, United States - Inc-BW-C-12-O ...
GCGGTGGACGAGCGATCGAGTCAACTGGCTCTGGCTCGTGTTCATCCGGCGTTCTGGTGCCTGGCGGGAGACAAGCGCTACGTAGACCTGCTTAACCGATTGGGCCTGCCCCCGCTCGCTCCAAAGCGTGCCCAGGGCGGATATTCTGATTAATCCGGAAGAAGTTATCCGGATCAAACTTTGTTTTTAGCGCTTTGAGCTTGGCGAAGTTATCCCCATAGGCCGAGCGAACCCGCTGATCCCCCTCGTCGCCAAGATAGTTCACATATAGGCTGCCGTCGCCGAAAGACTGCATTGCGGCACTGGTGTCCCGCACCCACGCAATGCAGCTTTCGTCCTGGTCCGCTGTCTCCCAGGACGCCATGATATTCAGACTCCAGTGGTCGCGGCGTATTCCATACGCAGTCTCGTCAGATGCGATCCGGCTCGCGGCACCGTGTACGTGCTCAAGAACAATGATCGTCTGAGGCGTGGGTTTGAGGGCCGCCCATCGCAAGAGAGTGGTCAAGGCTTCTTCTGTCCAGCGTTCGACGAAAAAGGCACGCCAATAGTATCTGAGGCCGGAGGGTGCGGTGAAATCAAGCATCTGCTGAAGGGTCGTGTACGGAATCGGATTCACCATGTCGGCAACGGGAGGGCCAAAAGATCGCAGCCTCCTCAAGTCCTGTTCTGCTTGAGAGATCGCACCGCAATGGCAAAGTGCGACGCCACACATGGCGCTCCCATCGTGCCCGGTCATCAGCGAGAAATAGGTGGTCAACTCATCCAATCCCCGAGCTGTGGTCGCCAGAAGCTGTTCAAACAACGCACGCGCGGATGAGAAGGGGTGAAGAATCATGCCTCCGGTAACGATAGAAACAGGATGAAGCTGGTAGCGAAGCGACGTCACCACTCCGAAGTTGCCGCCACCGCCCCGCAGGGCCCACAGCAGATCCGGATTTTCCTCCTCCGAGGCAACCAGGAAGCGGCCGTCGGCGGTAACCACGTCCGCTGAGGCCAGGTTATCGCAGGCCAGCCCGAACATACCCATGAGCCAGCCGATCCCGCCGCCCAGGGTGAGACCCGCTACTCCAGTCGAGGAAATGACTCCCCCGGTCGTGGCCAACCCAAAGCTTATGGTTTCGTGGTCAAACTCGCGCCAGGTAAGGCCGGCCTGCGCATCAACGCTGCGCCGCCCTTTATTGATCTTGATTCCTTTCATAGCGCTCAGATCGATCATCAGGCCACCGTCACACACACCGTAGCCAGCCACACTGTGACCGCCTGCACGAACGGCGACCGAGAGATCGTGGTCGCGTGCGAACAAAATGCAATGCTTGACGTCTGCCGCACCTGCGCAACGCACGATCACCGAGGGGCGCCGGTCAATCATGCCGTTCCAGACCTTTCGGTACTCATCGAAGGATTCGTCCCCGGGGCAGCTTATCTCCCCGCGGATCTTATCCCGGATCCCCGATACAAAGGTTGCTTCTTGCATGTCCGGAAGCTTATCCCAAATGACCGAGGGACAACAGAGTGGAGTGGTGAGTATTTGGTGAGTGAGGTCTCTCACCTAATTCTTATCGGATGCACCTTGCATGCCTCGCCTTTGGGTTGCAAAGTGAGGCACTACCGCACCTGCGGCCTGGAAGGGAATCAAAATGGAAATCGCTATCAATGGAATTTCACGGAGGGCAGTCGTAAGCCAGCGTACTTCGATAAACGAAAGACGCTCAAAGGTGAAGGCACGACAACGGTCAACGGGACTTCTTTCCGTCGCATTGCTGGCGGCGGCTGTTCTTCCCACTAGTGCGGTGGGACAAGCGTTGCCGGCGAATGCTTCGATCTATGCATCGGGCCTGCAGGCGCCGAGAGGACTTAGATTTGGACCCGACGGCTACCTCTATGTTGCAGAAGCGGGGACTGGCGGGTCGAACAGCACGGGCAAGGCATGCACGCAGGTTCCGGCGCCAGTGGGGCCCTATAAGGGCGGAAACAACGCGAGAATTTCAAAGATCAGTTCCAAGGGGACCCGAACGACGGTTGCGTCTGGCTTTCCTTCGACGCAGGATGCAATGGGCGACCTGATCGGGGTGGCGGATGTCGTATTCCTGGATGGCTCGCTGTATGCCGTAGTCGCGGGCGGCGGTTGTTCCCACGGCAATCCGAACAGCCCGAGCGGCATTGCCAGAGTGAACCAGAAGACCGGTCAGTGGGAACTCATCGCAGATATCGGCGCCTTTCTGAAAACCCATCCAACGAAGTACGAAAGTGCGGATGACTTCGAACCCGACGGCACTCTGTATAGCGCGATTGCAGTCGACGGTACGTTGTACACCGTCGAACCAAATCATGGAGAGGTGCTGTCGGTCAGCACCAACGGTGTGATCAAACAGGTCATCGATATCTCCGCATCTGAGGGCCATATCGTTCCCACTTCGATCGCCGAACTGAATGGATCTTTTTATGTGGGGAATCTCAATTTGTTTCCGATCGACCCACAGTGGGCGCGGATACTTACGATTTCGGGCGGAGGCTATGAGGACCATTTCGTGCCTGGCTTCGACACCGAGGGCTATCACATAGTGAACTCGAAGGCTGGTTTTACAACCGTAGTAGCTGTTGATATCGGACCGGATGGCCTGCTCTATGCCCTCGAACTCTCCGATGCAGCTGGTAATCCCGCTCCAGGAAATGGGAAAGTGGTTCGGGTCAAGAGGGACGGGGAAATTGAGGATGTGGTGACCGGCCTGGTTGTTCCCACCGGAATGACGTTCGGCCCTGACAAGGCACTGTATGTGTCGAACTTTGGCGCTGCCCCTGCTGGAGCCGGCCAAATACTTCGAATTCCTATTGCGCTTTGCTGGTAGACCGTTCGAGGAGATAAGACGATAGGTAGATGTAGCGGGTGGTGAGGGCTTACGGATCGGCTTCATAGCGATTTTCCGGATCGCTCCGTCGAAAATCAAACTGCAACCTCCAGACGTTGAGTGGGTGGCCCAGGTCTCAAAAGCGAGACCCGGGCCACCCACTCAATGGAGGCAGCCCTTGCAGGGGCTCTGTTGAAATCCGCCATGCGCCTTGGGTAGCAGGCGCAAAGATTGTAGTTGAGGCCTGCACTCTCACACGCAGTGAAGCAACCTGCGATATCAAATACTTCATGCCCTGGCTTTTCGACCGCCCGTATGAGAATCCGCATCGCTTGGCCGTTACTCGGTTCGTAGCGCCGCAATAGGGTCCACCCTGGACGCGTGCCACGCGGGTATGGCACAAGCAGCCCCGGCTACGAGAATCAGCAGAGCTATTCCCGCAAGCAGAATCAGAGGATTGCGGGAGTTGCCTTCGGCCCATTTCGTCAGGATCGAATGCATTGCAAAAGTCAGAGCGAGACCGGCCGCAATCCCGCCGCCTACACTCACCGCAGTGGAGGCAAAGAGCAACCGCAACACATGTCCGCGCGGCGCCCCCAACGCCATGCGAATCCCGAATTCATTCGTCCGCTGCGCCACCGTATAAGAGACAACGCTGTAGAGTCCGACTGCAGCCAGCACCAGGGCAAGACTGGCGAATATGCCAAAAATCCAGGCCGTCAGATGTTCCTGCCCCCACTCGGGCTCCTGCGGTATCCAGGTTTCCATGTCGTCCACTTCCGCCGGTTGTGCATCGCTTACCGACTTCACCTGGTCACTCACGGCACGTTGCAGGGTGAGCGGCGGCACTTCCGTTCGTGCCAGGACCTCAGTGAAGTTAACCAGCCAAATTGTATACGGTATAAAAGCTGCCGGCCGCACAGGCTTGCGCAGGCCGCTATTCACGTTGTCTTCCACGATCCCGATGATCTGCAACCATGACTGCGCGGCATTCTCGACCGTAAAACTGGCAGGCGGCCGGTTCTCAATGGTCGGAAACTTGATAGAGTGGCCGATCGCATCTCCATTGGGAAAATACAACCTCGCCATGGTTCGGTTAATCACGGCAACGCGGGCGCCCTGCCGGTTCTCGGCCGCATCCCATATTCTCCCTTGCATCAACGGTATGCGCAGTGTGGCGAAGAATTCAGGGCTCACCAGCTCGATCAGAGCCAACTGCTCTTCAGCCGGAGGCTTGCCGAGAATCTCGAACCTCCCGTTCCAGACGTTTTGCGGCGGCGTGGCACTGGTGGAGATAGCAGCCATGCTAACCCCCGGAATCGCAGCTATCCTGGCGCGGAGCTGCTCGAAATATGCGCCACGCCCTGCCCACGATGTATACGTACCGTCGTGCAGGGGAAGCCCGACCCACAGGATATTATGCGGGTCGTATCCCAACGGCTTGTGCATTAGCTTCACGAAACCTTCCATTGCGAAGCCCGCGAGGGCCAGTAAAAGCAGAGTGAGACCAATCTGTCCGGCGACCAGCAAATCGTAAGCCCTGCGGCCGCCAACACTGCCTTTCACCACGCGGGTGTTCAACTGCATGGCATGTCCCGGTTGCGCGCGTGAGAGCCGCAACGCCGGCCACAGGCCGAAGAGAACTCCAGTTGCCAGCGCAACCGCCACGCTGAACAGCAGCACAGGAAGATTGATGCGAATCGACACCTCGGGAGCGAAAGCCCAGCGGGGCAGAAGAACCTTGAAGCCGGCCAGCATCAAAAAGGAGGTGAGCACGCCGAGCGCCGCACCGATCGAGGCCAGTAGGAGCGCCTCAGTAAGTAACTGCCGGACAATGCGAAGACGCTGCGCGCCGATGGCTGAGCGGACGGCCAGTTCATGCTGACGCGAGGTTCCCCGGGCCAACAGCAGGATTGAAACATTTCCGCAACCAATTGCCAGCAGCAGCGCCACAGCGCCAAAGAGCAGATAAAGGGTTCCACTAATGCTCTTGACCACCCAATCGTTCAACCCCTGGACACTAACTGTGAACTTCTCCGGAAAATGATTGGGCATGTCGCGGCCAAACTGTTCAAAATCCGGCTGGAGTGCAGCGTTTGCCATCTCGCGAGTAACGCCTCGCCTGAGCAGCAGGTCAGCCATATACATATGCGCCTGGCCCTGATCAATCTTCAGCGGCAGATAGACATCGCCGCTGTACCAGTTGAACCGCGGCCCGGCCACGCCAATGATGGCGTAACTCTTGTGATCCAGTTGCACCACTTTACCCAGCACATCGGACCTTTTAGAGAAGTACTCTTCCCAGGTCTTGTACGACAGCACGACGACCGGTTCTGGATCGTGACCATCGACTGAATCCGAAGGAAGAATTCCGCGGCCAAGGGCCGGAGCAACCCCCAGATCCTGGAACCCAGTTGAGATCAAACCGATGGCATGGATGGGTTGCTGGAAGCCCTGGGTTGACAAGGTCAGAGCCTGGAAGTCCATGGCAAGCACATCTTCGACGACGGTCTTCTCTCGCAGCTGCCGGATCTGAGGACCGGTCAGTTCAGCCATGTATTCTGGCGACGATTTGCTTGCCAGTACTGGGCGGACGATACGGTTGGCCGAAGGATAGGGATACGGGTTCAACAGAGCAGCATAGATCACGCTGAAAACTGCTGTGGTGGCGCCGATGCCAAGCGCAAGAGAAACCACTGCTGTCAGCGTGAAACCTGGGTTTCTAATAAGTTGCCGCGATGAATAGCGGAGATCCTGAAGCAAAGTCTGCATAACTCGCTCCCCAGGCCGCGAAATTTGAAGAGCCATGATCGCACGAACAAGACTGTTGTGGGAAGCGGCGTCCGCTTATCACGAAGCGCACAGGATGGCAGCGCGCCGGCTCGCGCTCAAGTAGAATCTTCGGGCAGACCGGCCCAGTAAATTCCATGATCAGGAGAAGCCTATGTTTAAAGGATTTCGCGACTTTGTCTTGCGCGGCAACGTAGTCGATCTTGCGGTCGCAGTTGTGATCGGTGCCGCATTCACAGCAATTGTGAACGCGTTAGTTGCTGATATCATCAACCCGCTCATCGCGGCTATTGTGCACAAACCGGATTTTTCGTTCCTGGTGTTCAATGTCCACGGCGGCATCATCAAGTACGGTGAGTTTCTCAACGTCCTGATCGCATTTGTCCTCATTGCCGCTACTCTTTACTTCCTGGTTGTGGTGCCGGTCAACACTCTGATGGCTAAGTTTCACCCCGCGCCCGTTGCCGCGCCCAAAACCAAGCTGTGCCCGGAGTGCCTTAGCGATATACCGTTGGCCGCGAAGCGCTGTTCTCATTGCGCTCAACTAGTGGCGTAGATTCGTTGCCTGGGGTATGTTGCACACAGCCGCAGCCTGCCCCGGGTGCCGCGACTCCGCAGCATGCCGAAGAAGAAACGTCGATTCGCTGCGGCAGCGGACTTCCCTGAACGAAATGGCATCTTCGCAGCAAAGGGGCACCGTCCCATGGTTCTTGGAAGGGCGGTGAGCGATCTGGAAACCTACCTCGCCGCTCGTCTTGCTCTCTGACGAAGGGCCCTCGCAGCATTAAACCGGAGTTTCTGAAACCCTCCGTTGCGCTCGGAAGTTACTACCTGAAAACGTCGGCCAAAACTGGACCTGCCTCCGCGTCTTCAATCACCATATAAGATTCGATGAGCAGCAGGTCGGACCAGAAGGCAAACTCTTTGTAGAGTGCAGCAAGATCATCGCTCTCCCACAAGGTGAACCCACCAGGGGAGCCCACCTTATGCCATCTGCCGAGCAGCTTGAGTCCGGCCGGCACAGTTTGCGTCGCGAAAAACCGCTGCACCGCCTCCGGAGCTTTCCCCGGTATAACCGCCCATGTAGCCATCACTTTCATTGCCCAACTCCTTCGCTTGGTCTTCCGAGGTTTCTTTGCCGCCCCTTGTCGGATGGCGGGATCATACACTAAACGGGTCGTCTTCATGGACGGGCTCTGGCGCGAAATCACTGTGCTAATTAGTCTCGCGAGCATGGTGCGCCGACGGATGTCCATAGGTGCACCTTCGTGAGAAACGTGTGCTCAGACATCGGCACCGCTTCACGACCTTCGCCGGGGTGCCATCCCCATAACACGAGTGGCGTGTGCATGTGCGCTTCAATCGCCTTCGCATCCCGTCCACCATTGCGTTTGGGATCAGTCAGCAACTCACATAGCTGCCGGACAGAGAGGCCTTCCCAGATCATTGGGTTGTCTGGCGGAGGAAGTTGCCAGTCAGGCGCACCGGGAGGCATATGCATGCCCACGAGGTTATGGTCCTGATGACACGTGCTGCAATGCACGGGCGCTGAACCCTCACCCGTCGGCCCTCGTCGCACATCCATGATGTGCTGATGCAGATCATTCCCCTGGCGCGGATAATCGCCTGCCGAGTGACAGACGAGGCAGCGGGGATGATGCAGCACGGGCATAATTGCCTGAAAGGCTGCGACCCCTGCGGTGCGGCTGCTGTCAGCTCCGGGAGATTGGGCGACTGCATAGAGGATCGCCGCGTAGCTCGCGATGAGTGCAGTGAAAACGCGCTTCACGCTGAGCTCGCGCCAGAGTGAATGTTATTAATCGCAGCAAGCACGCTCGCCGCAGTAAAAGGTACGTGACGCAGACGCACCCCAGTTGCGTCGAAGATCGCATTGCCAATGGCTGCCGGAGTTACAGTGATCGAAGTCTCTCCAGCACCGGTCGCGCTCACATTGTCCGGCACAACGAAGATGGTTTCGATAGCCGGGACTTCATAGTCGAGACGAAGGCTGGTATAGCCCTCCCAGTCCACCGAGGTGACTCGCTTTGTGTTCCAGGTGACCTCTTCAACCAAAGAACGGCTCATGCCTTGCAACAGTCCGCCTTCGACCTGGTTGCGCAGTCCATCGGGATTCGAGATCGGCCCGCAGTCAATGGCGATGGTAAATTTTATTGGCCTCACAACGCCGCTTTGCAGGTTTACAGCCACGTCTGCGATCAGGGCGGCATAACCGTTATCTCCTTCATAGGCGACACAGGCCAAGCCCCGTCCCGTCACTTCTTCACTCCTGGAAGCAGATTTTTGCTGAACTGATCGAGTACGCCAGTTCGCGGCCTTGGCCGCGGCCTGAAGAACCCCGCGGACTCGCTCATCATGGAGATGGCGCAGCCGATATTCCACAGGGTCCGCGCCGGCAGCAGCGGCGAGTTCGTCCATGAAGCATTCATTCGCAAATGTGTTTTGAATACGCAACGGAGAACGCAGAGGCCCTGTGTAAAACGGTGAGGCGACCGTATGCGTCAACACGCGCTCGCTCTTTACAGTGCCGCTTCCACTACATACTCCGCCGGCGCAGCCCACGACATATTCCGGAACCGTGTTGCTGCCGTTGCGTAGCTTCCTGGTCGGAGCTTTCGCGGGCGCAGCCCTGAGCGGCTCGGGATCATAGCCAAGCAGCATACCGCTGATGACGTTCCCCGGCTTGTCGTATCCGGGGCGGCTGCCACGATTGGCCACCCAGTTCTCCCGGTCCCACACAACGATCGAACCATCAACATCAAGACCCACGCGATGTTCTATGACACACGCGTTCCCGAAATTCTCCCACATCATCTCGTCCTGCCGCGTGTACTGAAGCCGTACCGGCTTTCCGACCGCTTGCGACAGCACGGCCGCATCGAATGACACAGCGTCTGCTCCGTTCAGCCCGTAACAGCCCGACCCGCGTACGAAGATGACGCGGACACTGTCGGGCGGCATATTGAGCAGCATCGCAATGCAGTTTCGTGTCGGATAGACCGACTGCGTGGGGGACCACACTTTCGCGTTGTCTGGCTTTACGTCGGCGACAGCGCAGGAAGAGCCGAGCGATCCATGCATTTGATACGGATATGTGTAGCGCGCACGAAGAACGCGATGTGCCTTTTCAAGGCCACCGGCAACATCGCCGGAGTCCACACTCAACTCGTCGTGCGAGGCCTGCTGCTGCATGTGATCGAAGAATTTCTCCTGCGGCGGCAGGGCTGGGCCCGGCTCCCACTTGCAGACCAGTCTGCGAGCCGCCTGTCCTGCGGCAAACTGAGTCTGCGCTACGACCCCAACAAAATCCTTGCGGACAACAACCGAGACCAGACCTGGGATATCGCTGACAGAAACCTTATCCACCGAGAGCAGCTTAGCCCCCATTTCGGGAGGCCGCACAACCCGGCCGTGGAGCATTCCGGGAACCCGGACATTCTGAACGAACTCGAAGCTCCCCGTCATCAGTGCAGCATGATCAAGTGCGGGAACAGGTTTACCTAGAATTGTCCATTCTTCCGGGGTGCGGCGCTTCGCCCGTTTGTTTACGGGCAGGCTGAACTTCTTTGCGCCGACGAGCCTGGCATACGTGATCTGTCTGCCGCTGGGAGATCTCACCGCTCCGTCGATCGCTGTAAGCCTGCTCGCGTCTTCTCCAAACTGCTGCGCAGCCATGCTTATGAGGGCTTCACGTGCCGTTGCGGCTGCCAACGCTAGGTCTTGCACATTGAAGTTGGTAGGCGTGGATTGGCTACCCGAAGTGCTGCCCTGATCGGGCGTGACATCCGTGTCGCATTGAACCAACTTCACTGCGTGTAAAGGCACGCACAGCTCTTCCGCGATCAGTTGCGTTTGCGCGGTGAAGATGCCCTGGCCGAGGTCGCATTTTCCCGTGAATGCCGTCACCGTTCCGTCGGAGTTCACGGCGATCCACGAATCCAGCTTGTCCGGATCGACATGCGACCGGTGGGTTCCAAACTGTCCCTCCTGCGCAAAGGCCTGCAAGTTCGAAGACAAGCCGACGATCAACGCCCCGGCCCCCTTGAGGAATTCGCGGCGCGAGGCTGTCATGCATGCCTCCCGTCTCTATAGCGGCGAATTGCGCGCAACATTCGAGTGTGTGCAAAGCAGCGGCACAACACACCACCCAGAGCCTCGCGAATTTCCTCATCTGTTGCTTCTGGTTTTGCGTCCAACAAAGCTTTTGCGGTCAGAATCACCCCGCTCAGGCAGTACCCGCACTGTGTGGCGCCTTCCTCGATAAAGGCCTGTTGAATCGGATGAGGCTTTTCCGGCGAACCCAGACCTTCGAGTGTCGTAATCGGCTCGCGGCCAACGCTGCCAACAGGTTTCACACAGGAACGAACAACCTGCGATCCGATCATCACTGTACAAGCGCCACACTGCGCCATGCCGCACCCGAAACGAGGCCCATTCAGGTGAAGCTCGTCGGCCAACACAAACAGCAATGGGGTCTCGGGGTCGATCTCGACTGTTTGGCTCTTACCATTCACCAAGAGGACCTGTTTCACAGAACGCCCGCCCTTCGTCTCCTTTCATTAGACCAAAAGCCTCAATTCATTGATGCCTTCTATTCATTGCGTAGCGCTTCCATTGGGTCGATAGTGGCTGCACGGCGGGCCGGAATCCAGGCTGCGATAAGAGTCGCGACGGCAAGAGTAGCGGAGACCCACGTGAGGACCGAGAGATCCCAGGAGCTGACGCCGAAGAGGAGACTCCTGAGGAGGCGGCCAATGAAAAAGGAGGCAGCGATGCCGAAGACCAGGCCGAAGAGAACGAGATACGCTGCTTCACCCAGGATGAGCCGGCCGATGGAAGAACGTTGCGCACCAAGGGCCATCCGGACGCCGATTTCGCGCGTGCGCTGACTGACAGAGTAGGCGATGACTCCGTAGAGACCAATGACACCGAGGAGGAGGGCACACGCGGCGAAGCCTCCCACAAACCATGCCGCTGAGCTGTGAAGATAAGAGGCTTGGCTATCGTGGATGTGCTCGATCATCGTGAACTCGTTGCGAACCCCGATACCGCGGTCGAGCCTGTGAATTGCCGCCACAAGTACTGGCAGAGCCGTCGTGGGGTCCTGCGCGGTGCGAACGACAAGGAAGAAACCGTTATCAGGATTCTGGTTAACGGGAAAATAAACAGCAGGGCCAAGGGGATCGTCGAGCGCACCCTCGCGGATGTCGTCGACCACTCCAATGACCTGATGGAGCGAGCTGGGAGAGAGATCCGCGTCGCCGATGGTTTGTCCGATTGAGTCTTCCCCGTGAAAGAACTGCTGCGCCATAGTCCGGTTGATGAGGACCACGGGTGGATGCGAGGTGTCGTCCGTTTCAGTAAAGAACCGCCCTTTGAGCAGGCGGGCCTGGAGGGTCGCGATGTAGTCGGAGCTTACGGTACTGGACCCCGCCACCTGCTGTGTGCCATTCCACGGGCGGCCCAGCACACGATAGGGAACTGCGCCGCAATCGCAATTGACGGGAAGGCCGCTGACGATTCCCGCAGATTGAACGCCGGGGACGGCGGAAACCGCTTCCATGACTCCGCGAGAGAGCGCGAGCTGGCGGGCCGGAGTGTCGTACCCGGTATTGGCGTCGATCTCAAGGGTGGCGAGGTGGGCAGGATTGAAGTTGAGATCGACGTGGAGAATACGGTAGAAGCTCTTGCCGAGGAGTCCGGCGGCGGCGAGGAGGACGATGGCAAGTGTCAGCTCGACAACAACAAGGTTCGAGCCGAAGCGTCTCCACATCCCTGAGGAACTGCGTGCTCCGTTGGCAAGACCGGCGCTCAGATCGGTAATGGAGAGGCGCGACATGGGCGCGGCCGTGCAGACAGCCAACGCGACAAGTGAGACAGCGGCAGCAAAGAGAAGCACACGGTGATCGACCCCGATTGTCTGGAAGAACGGCATGCCTCGAAGGACGCGTTCGGGGATGAGAGCGGCGAGGAGATCGACAGCACCCCAGGCGGCCGTCACGCCGAAGCAGACAGAGAGAGCAACAAGAAGAACCGCTTCGATGACCAACTGCCGTGTAAGACGCGCAAAGGATGCACCCAATGCGCCGCGGACCGCCATCTCGCGGCGGCGGATTTCCGCGCGTACCAGCAGCAGACTGGCGATGTTGACGCAGGCGATCAGCAAGAGAACGACTGAGCCTGCGAGCAGGATAAGAAGGATGGGTCGAATCTCGCCGGTAATCGAATCGCTTAAGGGCATGACGAGTGCGCCCTGCCCCTGGTTGGACCGCGGATACTGTTTTTGTAGCTGGAGTGCGATCGTGCTCGTGTTGGCAAGCGCGGCGGAAACGGTGACGCCGTCTTCGAGGCGGGCGAGACCGTCAAATGGGCGGCACGCGCGGTTTGTTTCGCAGACACCGAGGTCGTGGATCGTGACCCAGAGTTCGGCCGCACGCGGGGCAAACTGAAAGTCGCGGGGAAGCACGCCAATGACCGTGTAGGCGTTGTCGTCGAGCGTGATGGACTGACCAACGATGTCGGCTCGTCCCCCGAAGAGACGCTGCCAGGTGCCGTAGGGGAGCACGACAGCGCGCGCCGCGGCAGGCGTGTCGTCAGCAGCGGTGAAGAGGCGCCCAAGGATGGGGGTGACGCCGAGGGTCTGAAAGAATCCGCCGGAGACCCGCCCTGCGCGCAGAGATTCAACCCCGGCGACACTGCGCCAGAGATAGGCGTTGGGCTCCCAGATCTCGAACGAACGGAAAACGCTGTTGCTGCTCTTCCAATCTTGATAGTCCGGGTAGGAGAGGCTGCATTCAGGGCAGGTGTTGGTGTGCTCGAATACGGCAACCAGACGCGATGGGTCCTGGTAGGGCAGCGGTTTGAGCAAGGCGGCGTTGACAAAGGTGAAGATGGTAACGCTGGCGGCGATGCCGAGCGCAACGACGAGAATGGCGGTGATGGCGAATCCCGGAGCCTTGCGGAACTGGCGGAGACCGAAGCGCAGATCGGCGAGAATGGATTCGAGCGTGGGCCATTGCCAGACTTCCCGGCCGCGCTCTTCGATCAGGGTCACATTGCCGAACTCACGCCGCGCAGTCCGCTCCGCTTCCTCCCGAGGCATGCCGCGATCTATCAGGTCGGCAATCTTCTCATCGAGATGTTCTTGTATCGATTGGGACAGTTCGTCGTAGTGGCGACGACGCGCGAACAGTTGTTCTACCCAGCGCATAGGGACGCTCCTAGGATTGAGCTACGGCAAGAACCCGCGTGATTCCGGCAAACATCTTCTGAAAGCTCGATCGTTCGTCTACCAGATGTTTCCGGCCAGCCGGGGTCAATTTAAAGATCCGCACTGCGCGATTCCTCGCCGAGAGTCCCTTTTCCGATTTCAGCCAGCCAGTCTTTAGCATGCGCTGCAAGGCCGGATACAATGAACCTTCCTCGATCTGGAGAAGATCGTCCGATACGGCTTTGATGTGCTGTGCGAGCGCATATCCGTGCATCGGCTTTCGGTTCAGAGTTTCCAGGATCATCAATTCCAGAGCGCCGGGAAACAGGTCGCGATATTCGGATTTCTTTACCATGCCATCATGGTACATCGGAAATACTATTTCGAAATCAGTATTAAATAAGATATAACAGGGTCGATGCAACCCGCTATTGCGACTGATAAATCTTACCGACGATGGTTCAGAACTTACATGCTAGCGGTGATTGCTGGAACCATCGTCGGATTCGCGCTTACGCTGCTGACGACGGCTGTCTCCGCTACCCCGTTGGTGGTGGAGTTGACCGGAGGTATCAGCCGAAGGCCCTCAAGGTAGATCCGATAGCCTTGCCCCGGCAAATCGGCTGCATCCCGAACATGCACAGTCACAGGGCTGTGCAATCGGTGTGCTAAACCTTTCATATGAACTTACCCATTGAACCTACTCGACAGGCGACCCGGGCCATGGTCAAGTCAATTGTCTCGCGTGCCGTACTGCAGTGCGTTGAGCAGGGTGTGCGGTCTTCCTCGGCCGACGAGGATCCACTCGAGATCTTTCATTCCCCCGCCACTCAATTGATCAAAGAAGAAATCGTGCGCACAGGCCACAAATTGTGGCAGCGCCAGTATGTCGATGGAAATGGAGGAAACATCTCCGCGCGTATCTCAAAGGACTATGTGGTCTGTACACCCACCCTGCTGAGCAAGGGGGACCTGCACGTGGATGACCTCGCGTTGGTTGACCTCGAAAATCGCCGCCTCTGCGGCAACCGCCCTCATACCAGCGAGCTACTGTTGCACCTGGAGATCTATAAAACCGTGCCCCAGGCCAGGGCGGTCGTTCATTGCCACCCGCCATATGCCACAGCCCATGCGATTGCCGGCGTGGTCCCCCAGCCAAACTTGCTTCCGGAACAGGAGGTCTTTGTGGGTCCGGTGGCGATTTCGCCCTACGAGACGCCGGGCACGCATGAGTTTGCGCGCACGATTGTCCCCCTGGCCAAAAACCACAACACCATCCTGCTTGCGAATCATGGGTTGGTCTGCTGGGGAGATACAGTCACGCACGCGGAGTGGTATGTCGAAATCATCGAGACCTATTGCAAAACCGTTATGGTCGCGTCGCAGCTGCGCCAGCGGCTACCCGAGATCCCTCCTGAAAAAATACCCGACCTCCTCGCGCTCAAGCGCAGGCTCGGGCTGAGCCTGCCCGATACCCGGTTCCCGGCAACATCGGCGGAGGAAGCGGCCATCGATGAAGAGCCCAAGCGAACCCGCGGAAGCGCCGGTCCTGACTCCGCCGAGGTGGAGAAACTAGTCGGCCTTCTTACAGAACAGGTGATCGCGTTTCTCGAAAAGTACTGATGACGCAAACGGCCAATTTCGTTGCTGCCGACCTCGGGGCCTCCAGCGGACGGATCATGCTCGGTGCGTGGGATGGCCGGGCATTTGCAGTGCACGAATTGCATCGCTTCGCGAACAGTGGCGTGCATGCAGGCGGCGGCCTTTATTGGGATATTCTCGGCATCTGGTCACAAATCCGGATCGGACTCACAAAATATCGTTCTCGCTATCCGGAGCCGCCGAACGGCATTGGCATTGACGCATGGGGAGTCGATTTCGGCCTGTTGGACCCCGCAGGGCGCCTGATTGGCAACCCCCGCCACTATCGCGATCCCAGGACCGCCGGCATCCCGCCCATTGTGTATAAGGCGATTCCGGAAGATAAGTGGTTTGCCGAAACCGGAGTCCAGACCATGGCTATCAATACGCTCTTTCAGCTTTACTCGATGGTCCGTGCGAAAGACCCGGCGCTCGCTTCGGCGGAAACGCTGCTGATGATTCCCGATTTGTGCACGTACTTCCTGTGTGGCGAAAAGACTGTGGAGCGGACCGAAGCAACGACCACGCAGATGTACTCCCTGCAGCAGAAGGACTGGGCACGCGCGCTGCTGCACGCCGTCGATATTCCGATCGGCATCCTGCCCCCGGTCACCCCGCCTGGCACTCTGCTGTCGCCTGTGCGCTCCGATGTTATTAAGGAGTGCGGCCTCCTGCACTCGTTTCCAGCAATTGCTGTCGGTTCGCACGATACGGCGAGCGCGGTAGCCGCCATCCCCAATATGAGTGAGAACAGCGTATTCCTGGCCAGCGGCACCTGGAGTCTGATGGGGGTTGAGACCTCTGAGGCAAATACTTCAGAGGAAGCGCTGCGTCTTGGATTTACCAACGAAGGGGGCGTCGACGGTTCGGTTTTGCTGGTGAAAAACATCACCGGTTTGTGGATCGTGCAGGAGTGCCTGCGGCAGTGGATTCGTGAAGGCCACAACTACACCTGGAGCGAGATGATGTCCGCTGCCGGCGATGCGACGCCCTTCCACTACTTCATCGATCCGGATGCACCCCGGTTCAGCGCCGAATGCGACATGCCCCGAGCAATTCACGACTACTGCGTTGCCACTGGGCAGCAGGTGCCGCAGACCATTGGCGCGATCGTGCGCGGTGCATTCGAGAGTTTGAGCTTGAAATACTGTTCGGTGCTTGAGTCTCTGCGGGGTCTGACCCATCGCCCTCTGTCCACGATCCGGGTTGTCGGCGGTGGTGGCTTGAATACTTTGCTGTGCCAGATGACGGCTGACGCCTGTGGCTGCACGGTCGTGAGTGGTCCGGTCGAGGCGTCCACTTTAGGTAACGTAATGCTCCAGGCGGTGGCCACCGGGCACCTGTCAGATGTGCGCTCGGGCCGCACCGCTATCGCCGAGTCGGTACAATGTACAACTTTTTCTCCTCATCGATCGGATCGGTGGCAGGAGGCGTACGCGCACTTCTATGCGTTGACCTGCCGTTGATTTTACAAGCCCGGACTCGGCGAATGGCCTAATGAGGATGGCCGCGAACCGAGGATGAGGATCTCCACCAACCTCTTCGCGCTTTGTGCCCAATCGGGCCCCGAAGCAACGTTCGAAACGCCGACCAGGGCTCTCAACAGGTCGAGCGGATCGAGATCAGGACGGATATCCCCGCTGGCAACGGCTCGCTCCACCAGCGCGTTGATAGCTCCTTTGACCAGAACGCCCGTTGCGTCGAACAACTTCGATGGCCCTCCGACCATCGTGTTGAGCGCCGGTGCGATGATCTGCTTGGCTGCGATGTAATCGACAAACAACAGCATCCACGCCCGCAATGCCTCAACCGGAGGCATGCGCTCAGCAAACTCCCGCTCTGCCCCCGCCAGCTTTTCCACCTCGCTGCGATACACCGCTTCGAGCAGCGCATCGCGGGTAGGGAAGTGGCGGTACAGGGTGCCGGAGCCGATGCCCGCCTGCCTGGCGACATCATCCAGGCTGATATTCGCTCCCGAACGGGTAAAAGCATTTTTTGCGATCTTCAGGATGCGCTCGCGATTGCGCTGGGCATCGGAGCGGGGCTTTCGGGGAGCAGGTTTTGCGCGCTTCTTCGACATTAGGGGCACACTTGCAACCGGGGACAGTCTCCGGTTATTATTTGTTTATCGGAGACACTCTCCGTTTTAATCGCAGCCGCGGCTGCAAGTCAACCAATGTCCCCACAGCAGGAGCACGATGATGGTAAACAAATTTGGCGCAACCTCGACCACGGAAGATGTTCTCTCCGGGGTTAATTTGCAGGGGAAAAGGATTCTCGTTACCGGCGTTTCGGCCGGGCTGGGCGTAGAAACAGCGCGCTCTCTCGCCGCGCATGGCGCACACGTTGTCGGGGCGGCGCGGGACGTGACCAAGGCGGAAGCGGCGACCGCGCAGGTGCGACAGGACGCGGCCGGCCATGGTGGAAGCTTCGAGCTGGTAGCCCTCGATCTCGCCAGTCTTAAAAGCGTGCGCGCGTGCGCAACCGAGCTAATCGCGAAAGGCGAACCATTCGACCTGGTCATCGCCAACGCAGGAGTGATGGCCACCCCGTTTGGGCATACCGCCGACGGCTTCGAGACGCAATTCGGCACCAACCACCTGGGTCACTTTGTCCTCATCAATCGGATTGCGCCGCTCATGAGGACTGGGTCACGGCTGATCAACCTGGCTTCTTCGGGTCACCGCTTCGCCAACGTCGATCTTCAGGATCCCAATTTCGAGCACACCCCCTACGAACCGTTTATTGGCTACGGCCGCTCGAAGTCGGCGAACATCCTTTTTGCCGTCGCTTTCGACCAGCGTCACCGCGGGCGGGGAGTCCGTGCCGCGGCCGTGCATCCCGGAGGCATACAGACCGAACTGGGCCGCCACATGGGTCATGAAGAGCTAGCGGCAATGGTCGATCAGATCAATAAGCAGGAGGCAGCACAGGGTAAAGGACCTTTCCAATGGAAGACCATCCCGCAGGGAGCCGCAACTTCGGTGTGGGCCGGCGTAGTTGCTCCGGCGGACGAGATCGGTGGCCGCTATTGCGAGAACTGCCATGTCGGAAACATCGTGGCGGACAACGTGGCGATCAGCCCCGTCAGTGAAGGAGTACGCGCGTACGCGCTCGATCCAGGCACTGCCCAGGCGCTCTGGCAGAAAAGTGAAGAGATGGTGGGAGAATCCTTTGCGTGAACTCCACGTCGCGGGTTAGCGGCAAACGAATCCTCCAGGTCACCGATCATCCGGGAAACGATAGAATCGTCTTTGTGACCTGGAGGAGATATGCGATCGAGAATCGCGCGTACAAGCACCACCCTGATCCTGTTCCTGTTCTGCATTTGTTTACACGCTGACGAAGCCACGCCGCCGCAAAAGATAACGGTTACCGGTACCCTCAGCCGTGCCATGGCTATCGGGGCGGAAACGACTGGTTGGACCTTGCAAGTCAGTTCTGAAACCGTGATTGACGGTAAACCAATAAGCTCTATCGAAGTGAGTGACACTCGCAAGCCAAAACAGCTCGACGACTTTGCCAATAAGGTCGTTAAGATCTCTGGCAAAGTGGTTTACCGGCACGGTGTGGAAACCGGAACGCAACCTTATATCGAAATTCAGACCATTAAAGAGGTCGCGAAACCAGCGTCTTCTTCGTCATCGACCCCCTGACGGAAAGATTTTCATGAAGCCACGATCAGCAATAGGAAGTCTTGTTCTGCTTGCCGGGATCCTCGGCTGTCGCAATCAAGCCGCCGGTCCCCCACCGTCGGCCTCCGGTCAGGAAGCGATTGAGGCTCCCACGGACCAGTGGCTCGGACGGTGGAATGGTCCCGAGGGAACCTATCTTCAGATCTCGAAGAACTCCAGTGCATACGTTTTGGAAATTCGAGATCTGGATGGTTCGAAGACGTTTGCAGGATCTCGAGATGGTTCGCGCTTAGCGTTTACGCGCGATGGCAAGCAGGAATTCCTCACCGCAGGAGATGGCCCTGCCACAGGAATGAAATGGCTGTCAGACAAAAAGAATTGCCTGCTCACCAGGCCGGGTGAAGGCTGGTGCAGGGATTGATCTTTCAGACGCGGCTCTTCGGCATTTTCTCCATACGACTGTAAAGCTCCTGAAGAACCTCGACACCCGCTATCGCCGCTGCTTTGTCCGGCAGCTCATTGCTATCGTTCCAACCCTCTTCTTCGCCGCCGAGATTCGGCTGCACCACGATGCCATCGCGACGCCCAAGAACGTTGACACCCTTGTAATACAACCCGTAGTGAACGCCCTCCTGTGGGATCAGCCACGCAATCTGGCCGCGAACCGGTACGATGCTCTCGTCAGACCACAATTGACGGGCTCCGTATCCAGTGCAATTGATGATCACTGGCTGGGCAAGCGATGCCATATCCTGCGGCGACTGAAATTCCCGGGTCTCGATGGTGCCGCCCGCGATCATAAAATCGTTCATCAGCTGACGGGCGTAGTCGGCTACGTTGAAGGTCAGTGATGTGTCGCGTCGAACGTATTTGGTGGGAAACGGATGGGCGCCAGCTGGAATATCCTGTGTCTGCGGCGTCAGGTCGGCGATGCGGTCTTCGTAGTGTGCGAAGTCGTGCGTATTGCTCGGCTGCATGCGTGATCTACGTTCGGCTCGATCCTCATCGAACAGTTCATAGCGGTCTGCCCACTCAATCGGAGTTCCCGGCATACCCAAGTAGCTCTGATACATAGCAAAGGAAGTGCGCGCCATCGATTCCCACTCGGCGGCAAAATTCGGCGAAGCTGCTGACGTCAATGCGATGCGCGAGTCCGGCGTCCATGCGCCTGTGGCTCTCGAAGAGCGCACATAGGGCGGCCGCTCCTTGGCATAGATGGTGACCTTGAGACCGGCACGCTGTGCCGTGGTTGCCGCCGTTAAGCCAAGCGCGCCACAGCCGATCACGGCCAGCTCTTTCTTTCCGTTCGCCGCATCCAGCGCCTTACGCACGACCACATCGGCCGAGCCCCAGGAGAGTGACCAGCCACTGCCGCCGTGTCCGTAGTTGTGAACCACCACCTTGTCGCCCAGGCGCTCAGCGTCCAGCCGTGGCCCCGCTGCGCGAAACGGCCTCAGGCAGACCGTGATGCGAAAGATCCGGTCCACATCGGCGCGAATGGGAGTAATGGGGCCCAGCGCATCGTAGAACGGCAATGAAGGCGGGCCGGCGACCGAAGCTGCAATGGGCTTCTTAGTGCATCCCGCAAGACCAAAGGCACTGCAGCCGGCAAAGGCGGCAGTGCGCTGGAGGAACAAACGACGATTCACGGTGCATCTCCCGATGGGGGATGCAATTGTTATAGGAGAAAAGTCCGCGCACGATGATAAAAGTTTGCAGCCCGGCATCGCTGTTGTTACGCAGGCGTCATCACTTCCGGTATTGCTCGTCACTCACATGTTCCATCCAGTCCACCGTCTTTCCGTCGAGCTTTTCCTGAATGGCGATATGCGTCATGGCCGTGGTCGGTGTAGCCCCGTGCCAGTGCTTCTCGTTGGGTGAGAACCAAACTACATCCCCGGGCCGAATCTCCTCAATTGGGCCGCCCTCGCGCTGCGCCCATCCAAGCCCGGCCGTGACGATCAGGGTCTGACCAAGTGGGTGCGTGTGCCATGCCGTCCGAGCCCCCGGCTCGAACGTGACCGTGGCGCCTACGGCACGTGCAGGGTCGGGTGCCTGAAAAAGGGGATCGATCCGGACAACGCCGGTAAACCAGTCTGCCGGGCCCTTACCCGAAGGCTGGGCACCAACTCTCTTGATCTCCATGTGTTTACTCACCTCATCTGTTGGTTGCTTGTTGTTCGATCCATTGTGCCGGATTTCTCTGGAACTCAGAACGAGTTATATCCAGATTGTGCGGTCGATGTTCCCTTCCAGGCCCGAGTTCTCACACAGGCTCCCCCGATCGGTGCAGGGAACGGCCGAATATCTCCTGCGACCGCGCACAACCCCATTTCTTCCTCGAGTAAACTACTTCAGCGTATTCATTTTCACCGGGAGAGAGTAAACATCTTGTTGGTAAAGCAGACCATGAACAAGAAGAAGCTTGGCAACTCAGACATGGAACTCACTTCGATCGGCTTCGGATCGTGGGCGATCGGCGGTGGCGACTGGCAATTTTCCTGGGGACCGCAGGACGACCAGGATTCGATCGCTGCTATCCATAAGGCATTGGAGCTTGGTATCAACTGGATTGACACGGCGGCGGTGTACGGTCTGGGGCATTCGGAGGAGGTGGTTGCCCGCGCACTGAAAGAGACCCCCCACAAGCCATTCCTCTTTACGAAATGCGGCTTAGTCTGGGACGAGAAGCGCGAGGTCAGCAACAGCCTGAAACACATTCGCCGCGAAGCAGAGGACAGTCTTCGCCGCCTCGCGGTAGATACCATTGATCTTTACCAGATGCATTGGCCTAAGCCGGATGAGGAGATCGAAGAAGCATGGGGTGTGATGGCAGACCTGCAAAGGGAAGGCAAAGTTCGTTGGATCGGCGTCTCGAACTTTAGCGCGGATCAGATGAAGCGCGTCATGCAAATTGCTCCGGTCACTTCGAACCAACCGCCCTACTCCATGCTGAACCGCGCGATTGAGGCAACTATCCTGCCATTTTGCCGGGAGAACAATATCGGCGTGATCAATTATGCCCCGATGCATTCCGGCTTGTTGACCGGTGCCATGAATAAGGATCGTGTTGCCAAGTTTACGAGTGACGACTTTCGCCGTAACGCGAAGAACTACCAGGAGCCTCTGCTCTCGCGGAACCTGGCGGTGGCTGACTTTCTCGCGAAAATAGGTGCGAGGCACAGGGTGAGTGCAGGTGTTGTGGCGATTGCCTGGACCCTGCATCAACCCGCCATCACTGCGGCGATCGTCGGCGGCCGCAACGCAAAGCAGGTCGAGGGCTTTATTCCTGCGGCGACATTCCGCTTATCGGAAGAGGAGTTTTCAGAGATCCAGGGCTATCTCGCCCAACACGTGGCTTAAGTTTCTCTCACGAGCCCAAAGCGGCGTCGTACGCGGCCTTGCCTATGCGGGCGATGACTCTCTTGCGCGTAGCCTCGTTTGCAGTCGAGTCAGTAATGAAGACTGCGATCGCAAGCCTTCGTCCATCTGGCAAGCTGATCAGCCCTATATCGTTGAACGCGTGACACACGCCGTTATCCACATCCGATGTCCCGCTCTTGTGCGCCACAATGGTTCCCTTTGGCAGAGCGCCATCCAGACGCCCTGTAGGTGTCGCAGGCTGCATCCACCCCAGCAACAAGCTGGTATCCTGCGCCGTTAAGGGCGAGTGATCACTGATCGTACGCAACAGCTGAACGGCTCCCTCCGGTTCAAACCAATTCCGATATTGAGCCTGAACATCCCGATGCAGTTCGTGTTCGCCGTCTTCGAGATGGAAGCCCTTAACATGGAGAGAGGCAAAGTAGTCCCTAACTACGCTCGGACCTCCGGCAAGGCGCAGGAGGATATCGGCCGCCGTGTTGTCGCTGAGCCCGACGGTGAGCTGTAAGAGACGATTCAGCGGAACGTCAACGCCCGCGTCTGGATATTCGTCTTGCAGCGGACTGTAAGGTTTCGGCAGGATCAGATCTTCCTTACGAAATCGTATCGGCTGGTCCAGCGAAAATTTGCCCTCTTCAACCTGGTGCAAAACCGCTACCGCCAAAGGTAGTTTGAATACGGATTGCATTGGCGGGTGCGAGAGCGCGTCTACATCGCAGTTCAATGCGGTGCCAGGTAAAGCGCAAGCCACCGAGACTTTGCCCTGTGCGTCCTTGGCAACATCCCTGATTTGCTTCTGGAGTGCTTCTTGTGCGGTCAAGGGAGCGCATTGTTGTGCGAGAAAAAGCAGGACAAGGAGGGCTGAAGAAAAATTAGTCCGAATCATCTTCCATTTCCTCCCAGCGAGCTTCGCACGCGTTGCACAACCAGGTCTCGCGGCCGAGCGGAAGCGGAAGCGCGAAAAC
>Ga0210391_10001361_pt1 | contig 22491 bp, 19 predicted proteins | sample IncBWC12OmetaG_FD_160573 | JGI IMG/M metagenome (GOLD analysis project Ga0210391, IMG submission 160573) | Forest soil microbial communities from Barre Woods Harvard Forest LTER site, Petersham, Massachusetts, United States - Inc-BW-C-12-O ...
TGCCGACGGCCTTGCAATAAGGCGCCGGATCGGAGTATGTCTTTTGTGCAAAGCCTGGTGAAGCCCAGAGAACCAGGATCACCGCCGGTAAGAACATTCTTGTCATCGTCATCAGGTAGCTCCATGCTTAATACATAAAATGGGCCCGGATTTCTGTTTGGTTAACAATGTTGAGATTACGGCACTCACTCGACCAAACCTATAGAGGTGGCTACACAACAGCTGTGTAGTACTACACGAGTCTCGAGACATCCCAACGGCTCAGGCACTCCACTCGGGTACGCTGCGGACCATGTTCCACGTCATTCGATCGAGCGCAGTGTCCATCTCGTCGTGCGGTTCAGTGCGAGTATTGGTGAGGGCCGCCCAGCACATTCCGGTTGCCGTCCGCACCATGATGGTCGTGGAACCCGGAAAGCTGCCGTTATGCCATAAGTTGCCCGAACCCACCATCCAGCCCCGGGCATATTTGGCCGCGGAGGTGCCCGGAAAGACCGGGCTGGGCGTCGTCATGGTCTGGATAGTTTCCGCTTTCAAAATGCTGGGGATTGGCCCCGAGCCGCCCACGTGGTTAAGAAACTGAACCAGGGCAGAGGGAGTGGCCAGCCATCCGCCGTTCGCGTCCATGCGGGCAACGTTTATTTTGTAAGGGTCCTCATTGTATTGGCCAAAGTAGACAACCTCGTTGGGCGCGCGTTCCTTCAGGCTGTTCCCAGCAATGCGCATACCGCTGATGCCGCAAGGCGCCAGGACCGCGCTTTGCACGTAGCCGGCATAGGGTTGGCCCGTGATCTGTTCGATGACCCGTCCCAGGAGGCAGTAGCCGAAGTTCGAGAAAGCCCAGTGCTCTCCGGGTGGATTGGTGAGCGGCTGGTTCTCCAGTGTCCAGCCGATCAGTTTGGCCTGATCCCAGGAATTGTTTTTGTACATCGGATCGTTCGAATCAGCCGGCCAGCCGCCGCAGGTGTGGGTCAGAAGGTGGTCCACCGTGATATCGGTCACGTATTGCCCGTAAGGACTCTTGCCATACTTTGTCCCGAGAATGCCCGATGCGCCGAAAACCTTATCGGTGAGATGCAATTTGCCCTGTTCGATCAGGGTGAAGATGGCCACGGATGTGATGGGCATGGTCACATCCCCGATGCGGACGAGGCTCGACATGTCGGTCGGGCCCATGTCTTTCACGTTGCCGAAACGGAATCCCTGGTTGAAGCCGAATCCCTGATCAAAGACAAACTGGCCGTTGCGCGAGATTGCGAGGGATAGTGCGGGCACGCTGAAGCTTCTTTTGAATGCAGCAGCAAGCCGTCCAATCTCGCCGCGCTCCTGTCCTCTGATGGTCTCGCTCTGCGGGAGCCAGAGCCCCTGCATTGGCAGGCGAACCATCCCTGCCACGGCAGCGCCGGCCAGACACTTGAGCAGGCTACGTCGATTGAATCGATTCGGCATGACTCGGCTCCTTTCTTTGCTCTGACGGCAGTCAGTCTGCGCGTCTTCCTTCCCAGGTCCCGTGGTGTCCGCGGATTCCAAAGTTCCCCTCCATGGTGTTCCCGTCGACCATACCGCGAAAGGTGAGCACGTTTCGCGTCTTGGTACGAAACAGTATGTGGCGTGCGTTCATCGTGCCTTCGATTCCTCCCGATTGGTACGGTCCTTTAAAGTGCCCGGTCAACGTGTCGCCGTTTTGCACGATCTGGACTGTATGCGTGCCGGTCTTCCCATCGTCGCCGTGGGTGTAGATCATCCAGGTGCCGGCCACATCGGCCGCGGAGCGATCTTGCGGCAACTGCTGGGCAAGAGCAATATGGCCCAACGCCAGTAACAAGAGGGCCAGCAAAGTGAAAGGTAACTGACAGCGTTTCATAACTCCTCCAAAGGTAAAGGTGCTGGACTCGAAGCTACTCCGCCTGCGCCCACCCGTCGGTTGGGTTGTATTGTTCGATGGCTGTTAACGTATCTACTGATTTCGCGCCGAGATCCTGTTGGTAGATAACGCCGTCACGACCCAGGCTGAAGGTCATAATACCGGAGTGTTGATAATTAACGGGGCTGGCAAAGATCGTGAATCCCTTTTGCGTGGCCGCGACCGTGAACGAATATCCGTGAGATACCACTGCCTTGCTCGGGGCGGGAGCGTTGAAGATACTTTTTGCGAACTGGTTGAGTCTCCCCAGCGGGCTCGGTGTTTGACCTTGGGAGATCTCCCAATACAGGCCGTCCTGCTTGCCCGGAGTGCTGACAATCGTGTCAGTGTACTGGTGGGTACCCTGGTGGTAGAGTTCCTCGGCGTTCGCGATCAGGCGGCAGGCATCCATGGCGGAGAGTTCATTGCCGCCGATCTGCCGTACGCGTAATTCCTCCTCCGCGGCGACAGCGTCAAAGTACCACTTCGACGAACCGTCCTGGACCAAGGGCACGGGGAAAGGATAGTTGTCGGCTCCGACGTAGAGCACCTGGCTGCCATCGGTCATCGCCACCAAACGATTCATCTGGTCATATTTTTTGGCGAATGAATCCGTCGCAGATTTATCTTCTGCCGGATCTCCCGAACTTACTAACTTCTGCGCCTTTGGGCCCAATACCTGGGTCAGCGCTTTGTCGTCCCTGACCTGGACCGCCGCATGCAATGCCTGGCTTGCTTCCGCCGGTGTGGCAAAGGTTTTCTGCGGTGCCTCCGCCGTGGGGTTGTCTTGTTTCTTCGAGCAGCCGGCAACGAACACGACCGCAACCATTACGAGAGCAGCGATCGATTGAATCCGCTGCGTGGTCAAGCTTTTCAGTTGCAAACTCATGACTCTTCCTTCCCTTCGATAGTCCATTAATTTGTGGTGGGTTAAGGATCTGTGGGCTACGGCTTAACGCCGCTCCCCACCGCGCTGACCACCAAAACTGCGCTGCTGACGTGGTTGCTGGAAGTGCTGTTGGCGCTGCTGAACCGGCCGCTGGCGTTGAAAGGCGGCGGGATGCATGCTGGTGCGCCCGCGATTCGCCGCGGCACGGGCCCAGTTGCCGTTGCCACTCATGGCCGACCGGGGCTGGCCGTTCGAGAACCTGCCGGCGTGCTGCTCATTGTCACCCACCTGGTGCTGAACCCCTCCGTTGCCGCCGATCAGGCCGTGATCGCCGTTGCGGCCTCCGTTCGGCACGTCCGGCCGGTTGCCGTTGTAGCGGTTGTTGGCCTCATTGGTGTTGTTATAACGGTTGTTGTTGAAGCGGTTGCCGTTGTTGTTGTTCCGATTTCCATTGTTATTGTTGTTATTGCTGTTCCTGTTGATGGTGTTCCTGGTTATGTAAGTGTTGTTGTTATAGTTGATGTTTCCCCCACCACCTCCACCACCCCAGTTCACTCCCCATGCTCCAAAGCCCCAGCCGCCGCCGAAGCCACCGCCAACAAAACCGCCGCCGCCAAAGGCCGCGCCAATCGCTACCCCGGCGCCAAAGGACAGACCGGCTGCAACGGCGACAGGCGGTGTGTAGGCCGGCACCACCAAGGGCGCGCCATATACAACTGCCGGGTTGTATTGCGGAACGTAAACCACGCTGCTGCTGGCGGGTTCGATGATGATGGTTTGTGGGCTCTGTTGCACTACCTTGATCTGCGACGAAGACTGTAGTGTTCCCGCAGCCTGCGCCTTGGCGCGCATGATCTGTACCGCCGCCATCACGTCTGATTGCTGATTTTCAAAGGCCTGGCCCAGGCTCGAGGTCCAGGAAAGGTTTTTGGCCATATTGTGAAGTACTGACGGGAACTGGGTCAGCGCTTTTACGCTGGGGTCCCACGATTGTTGATCGACAGCCTGGGTGAGCGCGGCGCCTTGCAGATTCTGATTCTGCGCGAGCCAGAGGTCGGCGAAAGCCACTTCATCGGCATAGCTGGCGGCAGCCAGCACCTGGGCGACCAGTGCGTCCGGATAAAGCGCGATGGGGGCAACCAACACGTCGAGCTGGCTACTCGTGAGCGGCGCGACCGCTGGGGGTGCCGACGCCCCGGCCGGTTGAGAGGCACTCTGTGCCTGAAGAAGCTCAGTGGGCGCACCCGCAATGATCAGGGTCGAGCAGACCACCATCGACATTGTCTGTTTCATCCATTTCGTAACCATGAAAATCCTCCGTGAGCGATGGATCCGCGGGGCCAATCCCCAGCGTGTGTTGCGCCGCTTTGAACCTGTAAACCTGGGAATGAAGCGGGGAAGCGCAATCGCTATAAGGACAATAGGTCTGCTACCCGGGAAACAAAATAGAGGGTGCTACACGTAAGACCGTGTGGTACTACACGAAGCGGCAGGAAAGCGCTTGAATCCCGACCGTCCTGTAACGATTAGCGCTTCAACTTCGCCATAGGACCGTTGTATCGATCGCTCGACACCCTGGCCGTGACGCGCTCATAGCGCAAGGGTCTTCAGAACGAATAAATTCAGCGTCCCCCGCACCACGCTTGGGAAGGCATCCGACCTAAGCATCCGCCCGCTGGGTCGAATGTCAACATGAGCGGACGAACTCATCCAAAAGAGATCCGGCCTATGTGGGTTGAGTTATGTCCAGGAAGAGAGCGGGGTTCCATCGTGGCGCATCCAGGACAAGGGCCTCCGCTCTATCGCCATGTTCAGTTGCGGGGCAAATCGCCGAGGCAATAAACGAGGGTGCGTTTATTTTGCGAGTTGCCTTAGCATGAAATCCGCCATGATGTGGCTGGCCTCGATGGACTCGGGTAGGGAAGCGTCGTACCAGAAGGCGTGAGGAAGCGCGTCGAACAGTACGAGGCGAGCATCGACGCCGGCGCGCAGATAGGCGCGATGTAGATTTGCGGTTCCGCTCAGCAGGGCGTCGCGGCCACTGGTGAGGAAGAGAGTAGGCGGCAGGCCGTGCAGGTCGGCGTAGATGGGCGACAGCACCGGGTCTTTCGGGTCGACAGACCCGACGTAATAGGGGTCGTGAATGCCGCCATCGGGTGGATCGAGATGGCCTGCGAATCCTTGCAACGTGTAGATCGCCTGAGAGTCAGCCTCCTGGGCAAAGCTATCGAGGGTACTGAAGATGCCAAGGGCGGCCGGCATCGGGAGGCGGAGTTCTTTGAGTTTCACCGCGACTTCAGCCGTGAGAACAGCTCCCGCGGAAGTTCCATAGATAACGATGTGGCCTGGTTTGTAGGTCTTCAACTGTTCCCGGTAGACCGCAACTGCGTCGTCTACTGCAGCGGGAAATGGATGCTCCGGAGCCAGGCGATAGAGCACTGCGACCACTTTGATTCCGGTGTAGCCAGCAATGGGGATGCTTTCGGCAAAGGACCCCGAGTCGGCGTTAAAGCTACCACCATGCAGGTTGATAAGAACCTTGTCGCGGTTTTTGGCGGACAAGTTGGATGGAGTGACGATCCGCACCGGAACACCGGCGATGGTTGAATCGGCGATCGTGTTGGGGCAGAGCTTGCTCCAGGTGGCGTTCTGGCGCGCGGCCGACACCTCCATTCGGGCCCGGCGGGCTGCAAGAGACTCCGGAGGTCCTTCATCGGGGGTGGTCCGGATGAGAGATTTGCGGGCTTCCGGGCTGAGATCAGGCGGGACTGGGACGACGCGTGTGACGTGGGCGGTACCCTGCGGGTCAATGTAGCTCGAGTCCCGTGTGGCGGCCGTGGAGGCGGAGGTGGGCTGCGGAGTGGATTGGGCAGCGAGCGCATTGGAGATCGCCAGAAGAAGAGCGATGGAGCAAAGTTTGATGGGCACGAGGCGCTCCTGAGCGGGATTGGACAATTTTAGCGTCAACCAGAACACCTGCAAATGGCGACGGTCTGATTGGTACCGGCGCACTTCTCGTGGCCAGCGGCCGAGGAGAACCCGGATGGCCGGGATTGGATGACGCCCCAGCCGGAAGAGGCTACAGGGTGTCCGAGCCTTGAAACCATACAACATTATAATGTCATCATGTCAGGCGCGCAGGAGTCACTTCTCTATTCACGGGTAGAAAAGGTCCTCGCCAGCGAGATCAGCGATGGCCAACTGAAGGTCGGCGACCAAATGCCCACCGAAGACAGTCTTATTGAGCGATTCGAGGTCAGTCGCATAACAGTTCGCCGGGCCGTTCAGAATCTTGTGAGCCGAGGTCTGGTCGAGATTCGCCGCGGCAAAGGCACGTTCGTCGCCGCGCCCAAGATCACACAGGAACTCACAGAACTGAGCGGATTTGTGGAGGACATGCAGGCACTAGGCCGCAAGCCAACGGCCCGCTTGATAGGTAAAGAGGTTGTGACTGCCGATGCCACTGTGGCTCGTCACCTGGCGCTGACGAAGGGAGAACGCGTTGTCAGAATCCGTCGCGTGCGCCTGGCGGATGGTATCCCCCTCTCCTTCGATGAGACTTACCTTCCTCTGGAGATCGGCAAGAAGATCATGACCAATAATCTGAAAGTTGAGCCTATCTTTTCGCTCCTTGAACGTAAGTACGATGTTCCGCTGGTTGAGGCCGAGTACAAGTTGGAAGCTGTAGCCGCCGAGGCCGAGGTCGCCGCGGCGCTACGCGTGAAGCAAGGCAGCCCTATTTTTCGAATTGAACGAACCTCGTATTCGACAAGAAATCGGCCGGTCGACTACGAGAAGCTGTACTACAGAGGCGATCTGGTCCGCTTCGTCACACGTCTGGCGAGAAAGGCATCGCGATGAGCGAGTCTTGTGGACGCATCCTGTGATCCTACATTTGAAAGCCGCTAACCCCTCTTCCTTAGCAGGTTGTCGATGGCCATCGGCCCGGAACCACCGGCTGCGAGCGCCGCGAGACAAGCGATATACAAAAGATCACATTCGTAGCCCGGAGGCCCAAACTGGGCGCGGCCGGCGGTCACACCCACCAATTTGATCGAACTGAACCCGTAGGGTAGATGAACGGAAAACATCGCAACCAGGAGAACGGCAACCATGGGCAGACTAGCGAGCGGGATGAGAGCGCCCAGCAGCACGGCGAGCCCACCGGTAATCTCGATCAGGATGGTAAGCCATGCCATGAGATGAGGGGCAGGCACGCCGATGGCATGCAGGAGGATGGCGAAGGCATCAGGGCCTCTGGCTAGCTTTGCAAAGCCGTGCTGCATGAAGCCATACCCCACAATCAGGCGAAGCGGAATGGGAGCCCAACGAGTGAGCGATGCCCGATTCAGGGACGAAAAATGGCTTTTGTATTTCTGTTCCGGTGACTGGCCAGGTTTCTTCATGTTTGGTTAGATTCTTTCAAATCAGAACGCATAGAGATGGCGGCCCGATGCTTCTATATTATGACGTTATAATGTCATAATGGTTGCAGGATCTGACAACTTTTTGCATCGACTGAGCGACCCCGCTTCAGAACCAAAAATGCCGCAGGATGAACTTCGCGATGCGGTACCGCGACCCAGCTTCAGGGAAGCGCTTTGGTTTTGGTACAAGTTGGGGTGGATCAGCTTCGGGGGCACGGCAGCTCACATCGCCATCATGCACGAGGAATTGGTCCAGAAGAAGCGGTGGATCAGTAACGGGAAGTTCCTTCACGCACTGAGCCATTGCATGATCCTGCCGGGACCGGAGGCGCAACAACTCGCCATCTATATCGGTTGGAAGCTGCATGGCAAGCGAGGTGGAGTTGTTGCTGGAATTCTCTTCGTTCTGCCCTCCATGTTTGTGCTGCTGGCACTAAGTCTGGTTTATGTTAAATTCGGCAATCTGCCGTGGATCGCAGGAATGTTCAACGGGCTGAAGCCCGCCGTTATCGCTCTGGTGGTAATCGCCCTTCATAGAGTCGCCAAAGGAGCTCTGCGCGGACCTGTGCAAAGCGGTGTCGCGGCAGCCGCGTTTGCCGGTATGTTCTTTTTCGATGTTTCACTGCTGCTGGTGATGCTCGGCGCCACCGTGGTTGGAGTCGCACTCGGGAAATTTTGGCCTGGTCTACTTCAGAGGCCGGGAGAGGCCGGCGCTGAAGAGAATGAAGACGGCTATTACATCGGTCCGAGCTCGATAACACCGGAGCCTGTATCTCTGCTGAAGCCGGCCGCGAAGCTGGCTTCGATCGTTTTGCTCCTTTGGCTTCTGCCGCTGGGAGCATTCTACTTCTTCGTTGAGGACTTTCCGTTCTGGAAGAACCTGGTGCTGTTTTTTACAAAGGCCGCGTTCGTGACTATCGGAGGCTCGTACACAGTTATTCCGTACGTAGCACAGATTGCGGTGTCGAAGCTGCACTGGCTGAACAGCTCTCAGATGACGGACGGCTTCGCATTGGCCGAGACAACGCCCGGGCCTCTGATCATAGTGGTGGCTTTTGTTGGGTTCATGGCCGGTTACAACCACTTCCACGGCTCACTATGGATGGGAACGTTGGGGCTGCTGGCAACAACGTTTTATACTTTTCTACCGTGCTTTCTATTCGTCTTTGCGGGTGCGCCGCTCGTGGAGCGAACACAAGGCAGGTCAACGATTCAGGGTGTCCTGGGATTGACAACCGCCGTGGTAGTCGGCGCAATCCTTGACCTGACACTCTTCCTCGGGAGGGCCGTCATCTTTCCCTCAGGAACAGTGACACTCAGGCGGCTTGATGCAATCTCCCTGGGATCGGTGACTCTTTATCTCGTGCTACTGAAGAGACTCAAACTCAATTTGATTTACCTGATCTTGCTGAGCGCCGGCGCCGGCTTCACCCGCTATTGGCTTGGTGTGTGACCGGCCCTGCGCCTAAGGGGTCGTGATCACGCATTCGCCAGCCGCGTCAGGGTGACTACCGTGATGTCGTCATCCTGGCCGAAGGCGACGGCAGCTTCGGAGGCCTGGGCAGCGTCCGCGCCTGAAGCGAACAGTGTCTGTAGCCGTTCGAAGCTGAAAATCTCGCCAGAGGGCGCGCGTGCCTCGAGCAGACCATCGGTGTAAAGAGCGCAGCGGTCGCCAGGATGGAACTGCACGATGACCTCCTCATAGGCAATCGCCGGATCGATGCCCAGGGGCAGGGCGCCGGGCAAGTCAATCTCTTTATCGTTGAAGTAAGGCGCGGGGTGGCCGGCGCTGGCCAGGGTACAGACGCCGTGGGGGTCGAGGCGCAGGGCGAGGCAGGTCGAGAAGCCGCCTTGAAGACGGCCGTGGAGGCGGCGACTAAGGCCGGCGAGAATTTCGCCCGGACGGGACGTAGTTTCTGCGAACGTGCGCACAGCACCGACGATGAGCGAGACGGCCATCGCAGCGCGGAGCCCCTTGCCGCTGACGTCACCGAGGACGATGAGCGTGGACCCGGCGGCCGGGCCATCCAGCGGAATGATCTGGAAGAAGTCGCCACCCACTTCGAGCGCAGGCAGATAGGCACTGGAGAGGGAGAACCCTGGCAGAGTGGGTAGCTTTTCGGGGATGAGGACTTGTTGGAGCTCGCGGGCGCTGTGCAGTTCCTGCTCCAGGATGGCCTTGCGATCTTGCTGGTCACGAATGTAGTGATAGACCGTATATATGATCGACAAGAACACTAGCAGATCGAGAAGAGTGTCTGCGTTGAAATAGACAGGACCCAAATGGAACAGTGGTGAAGACAGATGCTGAGACAGAGTCCAGTGCGTGAACCTCTGGCCCTGCTCGGCGGTGGCAACAATGACAGCCAGGAGTTGGGAAAGAGACGCGCTTAAAGCGAGCACCCAGCGTGCGGAGTCAAGTTTTTGACGGAAACCGTTCGCAACCAGCACCAGCAAATAGAGCTGGCACGGTTCAGTGACTGCAGTGAGGATTCCATCGATCCAGGCGCTGCTCTGGGGTGAGATCAAATTCGCGGGGGCATAGGTGAGACAGCCGTCGAGGAACGACCCAGTCAGGCTGACAGCGGCAAGAATCTTTGCCCAGCGGACCAGTCCGCGATGGCTGCGAAGGTGAAGCATCTCGATGAGAAGGAACCAAAGCGCGACATTGCGCAGGGACCATAGCGGCTGCAGCACGAACCCGTTGAACTCGCTGGAGACCGGAAGGCGCATGGTGTAGACCGACGTCCAGATAGCCGGGCAGATAGCGAAGATAGAAAACCACAGGAGCAGGGTTTCCTGCCTGCGCCGGAGCCACAGGACGAAGGCTGCCAAGGCTACAACAAAGTAGAGAATGTTCCGCGAGTTAATGTAAAGCGTGCTGCGCAGGAAATTGTAGTTCCAGGTGCCGACGTACGCGGCAATCGATTTAGAGTCTCCGACCAGGGGCGTCTGTGCAATGCCGCCAGCATCACCAGCTGAACTGGACCCAAGCGGCCGGTTCCAAACACGGATGGCGAGCGCGCCGGTTCGAAAATCGGGCAAGGTGAAGGCCGCCGGCGCATTCAAGGCCGGCGAGGACTGGTGCGGTGGCAGCTCTCCGTAGCGGCCCACCAGCCTGCCGTTCCAGTAGACCTCGAAGACGTCTTGCAGGCGAGGCAACAGCAATTGGAAGCCGGTTTTGACATCAGGTGCGGGTGTGACCCGAAGGTGCAGCCGGTACCAGGCAAAGCCGGCATAGGCATAGTGGCTCTGCGCTCCCCACGGGCGATCGGGAAGGATGGTTTCCCAACCGTCTTGACCCGGAGTGTCGTTGATGCTGGGCTCGGCCCATCGCAGGTCGTCGCCGATATGGAAACGCCAGGGTCCGGAGAGCTCGACTGTACCTTTGCCGAGCCCGTCGATCGCGACGATGGAGGGATCCGGTGAGGTTTGCGTGTGGGCAAAGCGAAGAGAGAACCCGAAAAGCAGAAGCACGAGCGGAAAGATAGCGAATGGCCGATGAATGCGCATTTGCAATGCATTGTACGTCCGGCCAGTCGCGGTCAGGTCAGACGAATGCTCAAGGTGGGCATGAGCCGTTGACGCAGAAGCCAGCACATGGATGCCAATCCCCTCGTGGCTTCCTCGAGCATATCGAGGATGGGGGCGTAATCCTCCGTTCCGCACAGGCGTAGCGCGCCTTTGAAAACAACGGTGGAGTTCTCGTCTTCGAGCTGGATCTCAAAGGACTCTCCATGAATGTTTTTCAAGCAGACGCTCCTGAAACATTCTTGAGGGTCAGGACGGCGCTCGTGGTAACAATCATGCTCTCGGATTGCGTGGGATGGATGTCAAAGCGCCGGTCAAGCTGGGCGTCATAGTCAGTGATCATCGTCAACAGACCCAATGAAGATATGGCCGATTCGCTGGACCTGGCGATTTCTTCCTGTTGCTTCAAGAGAAGATCAGCCGCTTCTCCCTGGTTGAGAGGTTCAACGAACGCTTTGTAACGCTCCGCCTGGACGACACTGATGCCATTGCTGACGCTCACCGTAGTATGGTCGCTCGCGAACTCCAGATGGATCCTGATTGGGATCTCGCATCCGCAACTCGAGCTGGGTCGGCTGAGGCCGGAACACCCGCTCAAATCCTGGCTTGTCCCTCGACTTTGCTCTAATCTTCCTTTATGGCAGATCGAACACCATATATAGCAGTCACACGAGGAATAGCGGTAAGCGTTGAAGTTACCTACCTTGAGGCGAATTCCTCGCCTGGTAATTCGCAGTATTTCTGGGCCTATCGCGTGACCATCGAGAACCAGGGACGGGAAACAGTGCAACTGCGCAGCCGGCATTGGATGATCACAAATGCGCACGGCGAATTGACCGAGGTAAAGGGACCGGGTGTTATTGGGAAGGAACCATTTCTCGAGCCGGGCGAGAGCTTTACATACACGAGCGGTGCGCTCCTCAACACGCCGTCGGGGATGATGGGCGGAAGTTACCTGATGGAGAGCGACTCGGGCGAAAGGTTTGATATTGAGATACCGACTTTCTCGCTGGATCGCCCGAACCAGAGTGTGTTGCTGAATTAGGATCGAAAATCAGGGTCAGATGGTCGACGACGTTTCAACGGAACGGTTTTCAAGGCTGTCGACGCCGCAATACTTCTTGTAGGCTGTGATCCAGTCCGTCGCGATGGCCCGTTGTGCTGAGGGAAGGTCGACGCTGTAAAGATATAAGCTGGAGGACGAAGTAGAAGCAATTGCAAAAAGTTCGACCGTTGGCCAATTGACGAAGGGACAGCTAACGCGGCAAGCCTTGTCCTCAAGAGAGCCCGTGGGCCCGCAGGATCTGCTATTTCCGGATCTAGTGTGCGTCGATGAAGCGACACGAAATCCTCTATCGTCCTCTCCAATCTTCCCATCCGTGCACGGCATACCCAGCAGGCAGTCAGGTGTGCGCGAGCTTTTCTCGCACGTCTTCGAGATATTTCTCCATCGAGGATGAGGAGGATATCCGGGTCTGATAAATGAGGGTCTGATAAGCGGAACGGCTCCCTTAACATAAGCACTAACCTTCGTCTATACGCATAATGCGCGCCAGCGCCATCAGCACACTGCCGAGTGACTCCCTATATGTAAATTCCGTTCCACTCGTGTTTGTTCACGGTTATTTTGACTATCTTTCGGCCAGCCCGCATAGCCAAAATAAATCCTGAACAAAACCACCGTAAACGGAATATTCAATCAACAGGAAAAAATCGGGTCACAGTCGAAGATGAAAAAGGCACTCCTAATTCCATTACTTCTATGTGCTCTTCGCATGCTTGCCCAAAGCACCACCGGGGAGCTGCGTTTAACCGTCACTGATCCCTCCGGATTGGGCGTGAAGAGCGCGGTTGAACTGGTTAGCCAGGGCACCGGGTATCGCCAATCATCCACTACGGATAGTCGGGGCAAATTGGACGCCAAGCGGCTGCCCTACGGAATCTACCAGGTCCAGATCGTCGCGCAAGGCTTTGCTGCAGTTTCCGAGCCGGTTGAAATACGCTCCGCGCTTCCCCTGGATCGCGCGATTCGGTTGAAAGTGGCTTCCGTTTCGGAATCGGTGAAGGTCACCGGTACTGACACATTGATGGATCCGTATCGTCCAGGTTCCGTCAATGAATTGGGTTCGGAGCAGATTCAAAACCGATTGACCGCGCTGCCCGGCCGCGGCATTCAAGACCTGGTAAACTCACAACCCGGCTGGCTCTATGAGGGCAATGCCGTTCTGCACCCGCGCGGGTCGGAATATCAGACCCAGTTTGTGGTGGACGGGATTCCGCTCACCGACAACCGTTCGCCTAGCTTCGGCCCGGAGGCCGCAGCCGATGATATCCAATCCCTGAAGATTTATACCGCTGGGATTCCTGCGGAATATGGCAGGAAGATGGGAGGTATCGTTGAGGTCAATACGCTCAGAAGCCAGGTGCCGGGGTTTCATGGACAACTTACTCTGTTCGGCGGTACCTATGATACGGCTGCGATCAGCACCCAGGATCAATACACACGAGGGAAGAATACGTTCGGTGTGAGCGCCTCCGGCAACATGACGAACCACTATCTCAACCCCGTTGTCCCCCAAAATTATTCCAATAACGGCACTGCTGCCGGCTTCTCCGGAAGTTATGAGCGGGATCTAACAGAGAAAGATCGTCTCACCTTTATTGCCCGCCATGAACTCGCGCGCTATGCGATTCCCAACGAACTGGTGCAGCAGAACGGGGCATGGTTGCCAAACTCAGACAACGACACCGGCTGTCCTCCCGTTCCGCCGGATCAGGAGCCAAGCGATTGCGTTTACATTCCCGGGGGGCAGCTGCAGAATGGCGACAATTTTGAAACTATGGGAAGCGTCGCCTACCAGCACATCTTCTCGTCGGACGCGATAGGTTGGCTGCGGGGAATGGCCCGTGACAACTCCACTGACTTTTATTCGAATTCGGAGTCCTGGCCTCTGATTGCGACCCAGCACAATTACTTCAATGAGATTTATTTCAACGGCAGCGTCGCCGTCCATCATGGAAGGCACGAATTCAAGGCAGGCGTCGAATCCGACAACATCTTCCTGCACGAAAATACCAGCTACGTGATGCCCTACTGCAACGGCGACCTGTCGGACCCTCGATGCCCGATAAATTTGGGCATCTTCGACACCGGCGCGACCACCTTTGCCTATACCGGCACCCGCCCGGATCTGGAACAAGCGGCCTATGTTCAGGATTTAATCCGCCTCGGCAACTGGACAGTCAACGCAGGGCTGCGATGGGACCACTACCAATTGGAGGTTAACCAAAACGCGGTGAGCCCGCGACTCGCCGTTTCGCGGTTCTTTCCCACGTTGGGCTTGAATCTGCACGGATCCTATGACCGCATCTTCCAGACACCCTCTTTCGAAAATATACTTCTTGCCAGTTCTCCAGAAGCGGAGACTCTGGACACCAGCGTTCCCGCAGTGCAATTGCCGGTCCAGCCTTCTCACGGGAACTACTATGAAATGGGCTTGACGAAAGTGCTCTTCGATAAATTGCGGGTGGACGCGAATATGTTCCGCCGCGACGTGAATAACTACGCCGACGATTCTCAAATCCTGAGCACCGGAATAAGCTTCCCCATCGCATTCAGGAAAGCCATTCTCTACGGTGCGGAAGGAAAGCTCGAAACTTCGCATTGGGGGCCGTTTTCGGGATTCGCCAGTTACTCGTACATCGTGGGGAATGCCTGGTATCCGGTAACAGGCGGGTTGTTCCTCGGGGATGACGCCACCAGCGCAGTGACCCAGTTTACGGGACATGTTCCAGATTCGCAGGACCAGCGGCAAACGATTCGCGCACGAGTGCATTATCAGATCGCCCCGCGCTTGTGGATGGCCGTTGGAGCTGACTACAACAGCGGATTGCCGTTTCAACCGGATTTAACTCCCGAACAGTATGCGACGGAATACGGTCAAACGGTGATCAATCACCTCAATTTCAATCTCGGCCGCATCAACCCTTACTTCACGCAAAACCTTACGGTGGGAGCCGATCTTCTCAAGCGTGAAAAATTCACGACGCGGTTTCAAGGCGATATCGCAAACGTGGGAAACACACTCGAAGTCATCGACTTCGGAGGACTGTTCTCCGGCAACGCGATTGGCCCCGGACGCCAATTTACCTTTCGCGTCCTCACGACGTTTTAGGATCTGAGAGGTTGGTGTGGGTGAAAGGGCGGGTTACCTAGATACTTCTTTTCGTCCCCCGCGGTCTGGCCGCCCGGCCGGTACTGCTTTCGTTTGCAAAAATCATTTGACATCTAGCGAGAAACGATCCTCCGGAATGATCAGTTCCGTGTAATATGTATTCGCCTTTTTGCAAAGAAAGTGGGGTGGAGACGTGGGTCGTTTCATGTCACGGCGTTCTTTTATCTCCGCAGGAGGGACCTGCGCTGGAGCAGCTTTGCTTCAACATCGCGGCGGCGCTTCCCTGCTGTCCGCGGACGATCCCCCGTTGTCACAGGCAACCAGGTTGCGGGCTACGATGCGTACCCTTGAGATCAACGGCAAAACGGCGACCCTCATGGGACTGGAGCAGACAAGCGGTAAACAGGGGATGACTCTGGTGGTCAATCAGCCTTTCGATGTCCTGCTCGAAAATAAACTGACCGTGCCGACCGCGATTCATTGGCATGGCTTGCATCCACCGAATAACCAGGACGGCGTACCGGGCTTGACGCAGCCGGCTATCGCGCCTAAAGCCAGCGAACGGTATTACTTTCCGCTGAAGCCGGCCGGCACTCACTGGATGCACTCCCACCTGGGTCTTCAGGAAGCGTTTCTTTTGTCCGCTCCACTCATCGTCCAGGACCCGTCTGACAAAAGGACGGACGAGCAGGAGATCATTCTTTTTCTGGGTGACTTCAGCTTTATTCCGCCGACCGAGATATTCACCAAACTTCGCAAGCCCTCAGGCAAAGCAATGGCAATGAACAGCATGGCCGGAACGGCGGGTAAGGCCGACGTCAACGACGTGGATTATGATGCCTATCTTGCCAACGACCACACGTTGGCCGATCCAGAAGTGGTACCGGTTGAGAAGCACGGGAAGATACGGCTGCGGATCATCAATGGGAGCTCGGGGACAAATTTTTTCATCAGCCTGGGAGACTTAAAAGGCGAATTAATTGCCACCGACGGCATGGCGGTCCAACCGCTGAACGGCTCCCACTTCCCCCTGGCCATCGCGCAGCGTATCGACGTGCGAGTGCAGCTGCCGCAGGAGGGTGCCTTTCCCATCCTCGCATTCCGCGAGGCCGGCACGGAACAGACCGGGATCATTCTGGCTACGCCGGGAGCGCCGATCAGGAAGCTCCCAGCCAAGCGTGCGGCGCCAGCAGGATTGTTGACGTTAGACACGGAGAGCCGGCTCGTGGCCGCGGATCCCCTTGGTAACAAGTCTGTGGATCGCAGTTTCGATCTGCGGCTGCAGGGCAATATGGCGCGCTACGATTGGCCAATCAACGGCGTAGTTTTTAATACTGCAAAGCCACGCGGGCAAGCGGCCCAGGTACAGGTGAAGAACGGGCAGCGAGTGGCGCTGAAGTTCATCAACGAGACGGGTATGTCTCATCCAATGCATTTGCACGGGCACTCTTTTCAAGTGATCGAGATCAACGGGAAGCCGCTGAACGGAGCTCTCCGCGACACCATCCTTGTGCCGCCAAAGATGAGCGTAACTGTGGCATTCGATGCAAACAACCCTGGTACCTGGTATCTGCATTGCCACATTCTTTGGCATCTGGCCGCCGGCATGGCGACATTAGTGCAGTACGAGGGATAACCATATCAGGAGCGAGTGGTGGCCTGCACTCCCAACATGCGGCGCATCGTAATCGTATGTTTTGGCATCTGGCTGCTGACTGCCTCTTATCGTGCAGACGGGCAGCAGACGAGCACGGTCAACCAGGCTTCGACACGGCTCAAATTAAAGTGCCGGCATCCCGCCGATCCTCACAGACGGCAGTACAACTGCGATAACCAGGATTTTGACTGGGATGAGACGTTGGCCGGAGGCTGGAACGACATCCGACGAGTTGCGAAGCGGATCGGCATCACGCCGACCGCATCGTATGTGAGCGTGCTGCAAACGAATGCGACCGGAGGCAAAGATCAGGTGTGGGATTATGCGGGGCAACTTTCGTTCGCAGCGAGTGCGGATCTTCGAGAGTTGCTCAAGATACCGGGGCTGTCAGCCTACGTGGGGGCGTCGTGGGGAACCGGCAGCGATCTTGCCGGTTCACTGGGTAGTGCGATCCCCACTTCGGGCCTCTACGCACCCACGTTCTACCTGGGAGAAATGTACTTGCAGCAGAAGCTCTTGCAGCAGAAGCTGACGATTCTTGCCGGCCGGCTTTCGGCTTCCTCTACATTTGCGGCGCTTCCGGTTTTCGCAAATTATGTAAATTACGGAATCAATCCAAACCCGTTTTCGCTTGGGGCAAACGATGTAACCTTCTTCAGTCCTCCAACTGGAACGGAGTGGGGCGCGCAGGCTTCGTACGCGGCTAGCCATACGATTGAAGTTATGGCCGGAGCCTTCAACACAAATGTGAATTCAGCAAACGGCGAGAACCACGGTGCTGACTTCACCCTGCAGGAAGGGAACAAAGGCGTTCTCGTGGCAGGGGAGATTGATTACCTGCACAATCAGCGGGTGAATTCGGCCGGCAAGCCAGGGCAGATTACGGCCGGTTATCTGCATAGCAACAATTCGTTTCCCTACCTCAACTCGCCTGGCCATAGCGATGGTTATGACGGCGCTTACCTGATGGGCCAACAGATGGTGCTTCGTCCAGATGGTCCTGGCACAACACGGGGCGCCACTGTTTGGGGGACATGGTCGCGCAATACCAAAGACCTCATCAGCCCTGTGCCTTTGTTTTGGGGCGGGGGGGTGAGTTATGAGGGTCTCATCCCTGGGCGTAAGAACGATCTTGTTTCCGTAGGCCTGATTCGGGCCGAGGCCAGCAAGTATGCGGTGCCGGCAAACACAGAGGAACTACTGGAGTTGAATTATCAATGGGACCATTCCCGCTTTTTGACGATCACTCCTCATGCCCAATATCTGTGGAAGAGACAGAGCCACGAAAGCCGAAATGCAACGATTCTGGGCATTCAGTTGTCGATTACGCTTTGACTGGCGTTTCTGACCGAGTTCAACCATTAACGCCATGCGCCGAGTACAAGGCCCATTGCCGTGAGCGCGACGGTGAGATAGCCTCCGTTGATGAGCACATAACTCCAGGGCTTGCGCTCAAACAGCGAGATGATGCCGATTCCCATGAAGCACCATCCGAATCCGGCCAGAAAGCCGGCGGTCGCACCCCAGGCCGCGGTCGTATTCGGACTGTCCAGAAATTTTGCCAAATTGAGCGACATCACCAGGCTCAGCAAAAAACTGACCCCGAAAATCTTAGCCCTGTTGGCCGACGGTGGCCCCTCTCTGAAAGAGTTGGCCTTCCTCCAGGGGGCGGCGAAGACCTTGTACCAAGGACCACCGACCACAAATGCCGATACGGCCGCCAATAGTACGGCCCAGTAGTTCAAGTGAGTGCTCATTCGTTCTTCCCTTTCGAGTTAGTTCGCAGACTGTTTCGTGGCAGGCGGTGTGCTCTTCTGCCAGTCTGTTGGCCCGGCTACATAGCGGTGGTGCAGCATAGCGAGCATCTCCCCGTTCGCCGCTGCCAAATACTCATAGGCCGCATCCCACTCCTCGCCTGCTTGCCAACCCGTTTGCGACAAGCGAACTAGAGTGTTGTTCCCTTTCGCGGTGAAGGTGAATACGGCGCGGGTTCGAGCGGCGCGCACATGGGGGAAGCGATCGGGCGCAAGCGCACTGAGGACTAATTCCTTCTGCAGTACAAAGCTCACGATGGTGCCCCCGGCCGTGGAGCCGGGAAATTCTACTAACCAGTCGCCGCCTTTCCTCAAGTCAACGGAGACCTTGGGCGCAAGCCAGGCACTCAATCCGTCAGTGGTCGTGAACGCTTTCCAGACTTCCGGCAGCGGGGCGGGAATGGAAACTTCGATGACCAACGCCTGAGTGGGGTCCGCCTGGCGGACGTCCGCTGCATCAACGGAAGAAGACCCTTGAGCGGGAATACTCAGCCCGGCGAAAACTACGAGGTAAAAAAGCGCTTTCACCATGAACTCTCCTACTTGGTTGGTCATTCAAGTAAAAGCGGTCTATGCTGTCATTGTCAAGAACTTCATGGGGATTCTGTAAAAAGGGATTTATGGCCAAGCTTGTTTCTGCAGTTAAGACACAAAAGCCAACGCTGGTACTGGGCAAGGGCCCAGCCACTCGTCAGCGATTGGTGGAGTCCGCGCGTTACCTGTTCTGGGAAAGAGGGTTTGCGGGCACCTCCATGGCCGATCTGTTGGCTCATGCAAAGGTAAACTCAGGCAGCTTCTATCACTTCTTCGACAGCAAAGAAGCGTTGCTTCGGGAGGTGCTCGAAGGGTACCTGGTGGCACTTCGTCCAATGATCGTCGACCCTGCGTACGCTTTGACTCCCAAGCCTATCGAACGCATTTTCGCGATTCTTGCCGGCTACCGCGAACGCATTCTGATGACGGACTCGCAATATGGCTGCCCGTTGGGGCGGCTGGCTCTCGAGATCGACCCTGAGAACCGTCCGGCGCACAAGCTCATCGCAGAAAACTTCCAAGGATGGATTGGCGCGGTTCGCGAGTGTCTGGAGGCGGCTGCTCTACCAAAGAAGACCGATATAGAAGCGCTGGCAACGTATGTGCTCGCCGTCATGGAAGGCGGGGTTATGCTTTCTCGCTCCTATGGTTCGGTAGAGCCGTTCGACCGCACCGTGAAGGCTCTGCGAGAGCATTTTCAACTTCTGATGAGGTCGCCGCGTTCAAGATGACGCTCTCGGAAACTCCGCAAAGCCAAATCCTTACGTCCAGGTTTCCCAATCGACGGAGGCCAGCGATATGCGCAATACCGTTTTGGCGCGCGCCAATCTGGATTTGGTTCCTGCGACAGAGATACCGAGAGTCTGTGAAACCTCTTGCCCTGAGCGGCCCTCGATAAGTTTCATCTGAACTACTTCAACCATTACGCCAACCGGTATTTCCTTTCGAAGGTATTTGATGGGGGAGAAAAGTTTGGCAGCGCTGTTGTGGAGTCCGGCTATGCAAAGAAATACACATCTGGTGGGGCGTCTGATGGGGAAAAGGAAGTGGCGGCGACCGGCCCGGGGACTAGTTATAGGTTGCTATGCCGCCTCGCGCGATGCGGTTGAGAGCGCCACGCAGCGGCATAGCAGGCAAGCTGAATCCGGACGAGGCATTGTGACCTTCGCGAGGAGGGTTCCGGGCACAGGACGGTGTGAACAAATCCCCAGGCCTTGACAAGAACCGGGATTAAGAGTGCAGCCATTTCCCGGGGCCCTGTTTTTGTGCAAATCCTCTGTTTGCAAACATTTGTGCTACGATCCGCAACTAAGTGCGCTGTCAGTCATCTTAAAACCAGGAAACTCTGAAGGACGAGGTGCTATGTTCCGCTTCCCACTCACCAAGAAACCACAAACTTCCAAGGAACCGTTCAGCGTAGAGACGCTGGCGAAGGCTTCGCGGCTGCGCGGCGCCCATGTCACCCAGGGAGTTTGTCCTTATTGCGCCGTCGGGTGCGGGCAGCTCATCTTCAGCAAGGGCGGCGAACTCATCGACATTGAGGGCGATCCTGATAGTCCCATCAGCACGGGCCACCTATGCCCTAAAGGGGCCAACGCCTACCAGCTCTCCGTCAATTCGCATCGCGTCCGCGAGGTCCTCTACCGTGCTCCCTACTCCGATCAGTGGGAGACGAAGACGATGGAGTGGGCGCTGGAGCAGATTGCCCAGCGCGTGAAGGCGACCCGCGACGCCGATTTCACCACTCGCGACGAGCAAGGCCGTTTGCTCAACTCGGTGCGCAGCATCGGCTCGTTGGGCGGGGCAACGATTGATAACGAGGAGAACTACCTCATCAAGAAGCTGCTCGGCGGCGGGTTGGGAGTGGTGTCGATCGAGAACCAGGCGCGAATATGACACAGCGCTTCGGTGCCCGGTCTGGGCGCCTCGTTCGGCCGCGGCGCGGCCACTAATTATCAGCAGGACATGGCCAATAGCGATTGCATCCTGTTCATGGGATCGAATATGGCAGAGGCTCAACCTGTCGGCTTCCGCTGGCCCATGGAGGCCAAGCTGAAAGGCGCGACCTTGATCCATGTCGATCCGCGCTTCACCCGCATGTCGGCGGTGTGCGATTTTTACGTGGGCATCCGCTCCGGGAGCGACATTGCCTTCCTCGGCGGCCTGGTGAATTACGTCTTGACGAACGACCGTTGGTTTCATGAATACGTCCTGGCCTACACCAATGCTTCGACGATCATCGACGAAGGTTTCCGGGATACCGAAGATCTGGCAGGGATGTTTAGCGGCTTCGACCAGCACCACGACTCCTATGATTCGAAACAGGGCCATTGGGGCTTCGAGGAGTCCACGAACGGTGAGGCGGAGCAGAACGGTTCGCCCCAAACGCATCAGCCGCACGACCCTCGTGGCCACTCCACGGATGGCAGCAAGTCACCACATCCTTGGCCGCACAAAGACCCGACAAACGCACAGAGCGACCCAACCTTGCAGCATCCACGCTGTGTTATGCAGATTCTGCGGCGGCACTTCGCCCGCTACACGCCGGAGGTCGTTTCCCAGGTGTGCGGCTGCAAGCCGGAAGAATTCCTGCGCGTCGCCGAGTTGCTCTGCACCAACTCCGGACGCGAGCGGACCACTTGCATTGCCTACGCGCTGGGCTGGACGCAGCACACCACCGGCGTGCAGATCATACGCACTGCCGGCATCCTGCAATTGTTGCTGGGCAACATGGGCCGGCCTGGCGGCGGCATTATGGCCTTGCGCGGCCACTCTACCATCCAGGGCGCGACCGACATCTCGACTTTGTACGACTCACTGCCCGGCTACCTGCCGCAACCCGCGGCACACGACCCCGCACACGAAGATTTGGGTTTTTATATCGAGTCGGGAGGGATGCCCACCGGCTACTGGGCGAACTTTAGCAAATTCATTGTCAGCCTGCTCAAGGCGTGGTACGGCGATGGAGCAACGCCGGACAACGATTTCGGGTTCTCCTGGGTGCCGCGCGTGGAGGGCGACTATTCGCAACTTGCCTACTTCGATCGCATGTCAAAAGGTGGGGTGAAGGGCTACTTTCTGGCGGGTCAGAACCCCGCCGGCGGCGGACCCAACGCCGGTCTGCACCGTGCCGGCCTGCGCAACCTCGAGTGGCTGGTGGTTCTCGACTGGTTCGAGACGGAAAGCGCCACCTTCTGGAAGCACGACCGGAATGCGCCGCCGCCCTCCGAGATCGGGACCGAGGTCTTTTTTATCCCCGCAGCGGCCGCTCAGGAGAAGGAGGGCAGCTTAACCCAGACGCAGCGGCTCATCCAATGGCACAAGAAAGCCATCGATCCGTCCGGCGATTGCGTTTCCGACGCCTGGTTTTTCTACAACCTGGGTAAGCGCCTCAAGCAGCTCTACGCCGGTTCGACCGATCCCAGGGATCAGGGGCTGCTGAACCTCACCTGGGCCTACGACTTCGACGAGCAGCCGCGTCTGCCCGATGGAACGCTCAGCCGCATTCAAGGGGAACCGGACCTGGAGAAGGTCCTCATGGAGATAAACGGTCACCGGCTG
>Ga0210391_10001366_pt1 | contig 22443 bp, 19 predicted proteins | sample IncBWC12OmetaG_FD_160573 | JGI IMG/M metagenome (GOLD analysis project Ga0210391, IMG submission 160573) | Forest soil microbial communities from Barre Woods Harvard Forest LTER site, Petersham, Massachusetts, United States - Inc-BW-C-12-O ...
TTGCGGCGCTGCCGGATGCGGCGTACCACGTTTGCACGCCCTTGTGGCCGCGGCAGGCTCCCTTCTTGGTGGGTCCCGTCCAGAACGAGCCGTCATTGCACTGACCCGTGGCGCCGGCCGGGGCGCTGGCAGGCGCCTGTGCCATTGCCGCCCCCGCCAGCAATGCTGCGATCAGTGATGCAAATGCAATCGTTGTCTTCATTATTGTGCTCCCGGTTTGATTGTGCGGTGGTGTAGAGCTTAGCGCCCAATGTGCAAGCGTGACAGAGGAATCTGCCGATGCCCGAACTCCCTGATGTGACCGTGTATGTGGAGGCGCTGCAGCAGCGCATCGCCGGCCAGTATCTCGAGCGCATCATCATCCCGTCGCCATTCCTGCTACGCACCGCGCTGCCTCCGATTCAGAGTGCGCAGGGCAAGCGCGTCACGGAAGTGCGGCGCATCGGCAAGCGTATTGCGATCGGGCTCGAATCCGAGTTATGGCTGGTGTTTCATCTCATGATTGCCGGGCGCCTGCACTGGTTTGCAAAGGGCGCGGCAGTCTCGAAGCGGGCGGCGCTCGCACGTGTGGAGTTTGCCAGCGGACTGCTGACGCTGACCGAAGCCGGCACCAAGCGGCGTGCCTCGCTGCATCTCATCCAAGGCGCGGACGCGCTGCGTCTGCAGGACCCGGGGGGTCTGGAGATCCTGCAATCGAGTCTCGCCGAGTTCAGCGATCGATTGCGCAGCGAGAACCATACGCTGAAGCGCGCGTTGACCGATCCGAAGTTGTTCAGCGGCATCGGCAACGCCTATTCCGATGAGATATTGCACGCCGCGCGGCTCTCGCCGGTCACTCTCACCCGTCGGCTCGAAGACGAGGGGGTGGCGCGCCTGTATACCGCGGTACGGGAGCAGATGCAGCTGTGGACGCAGCGCCTGCGGCACAATGCGGGCGGCGATTTCCCGCAGGAAGTCACGGCCTTTCGGCCGGATATGGCGGTACATGGCCGCTTCCGCCTGCCGTGCCCCGTGTGCCAGACACCCGTACAACGCATACGTTATGCTGACAATGAGACAAACTATTGTCCGCGCTGTCAGACCGGCGGGCGCCTGCTGGCAGATCGGGCGCTGTCGCGACTGCTGAAGCAGGATTGGCCAAAGACGATTGAGGCTTTCGACCGGGAGTCGTAGGGGGCGGATGATGCATGCTCACTATCGCTGGGTGATTGTCGCGGCAGGCGGTCTCCTGGGCTGCATCGCAATAGGCGCCATGTTTTCCCTGCCGGTCTTCATCCGGCCGATAGCCGCGGCTACGGGCTGGTCAATTACCGGGCTCTCCAGCGCCATGACCTTCGGTTTTCTGGCGATGGCATTCGGCAGCATGTTCTGGGGCAGTCTGTCGGACCGTTTCGGGCCGCGCCTGATCGTGATCGTCGGCTCGGTCATTCTGGCAGCGGGCCTGGCGCTGGCGAGCACAGCGGCCACGCTCAGCGAATTTCAGGTCACTTTCGGACTGATCGTCGGAGTCGCGACCGCCGCCATTTTCGCGCCCATGATGGCGTGCGTGACCGGCTGGTTCGATACCCACCGCAGCCTGGCGGTGTCGCTGGTGTCGGCCGGCATGGGGATGGCACCGATCACCATGTCGCCCTTGGCGGCGTGGCTCATCACTCACCACGATTGGCGAACCTCGCTGCAATTGATTGCCGCCCTGGTCGCTGCGGTGATGATACCCGTGGCATTTCTGGTGCGCCGTCCGCCGGCGCTGGCCGGGGACGATTCGCCAGTGGCGGCGGGCGCCGAGCCGCCCTCGGCCATGACCTCCGCCCAGGCGCTGCGTTCCCCCCAATTCATCATCTTGCTGCTGACGAACTTTTTTTGCTGCGCCACCCATTCCGGTCCGATTTTTCATACCGTGAGTTACGCCCTGACGTGTGGGATTCCTATGGTTGCCGCCGTTTCGATCTACAGCGTCGAAGGGCTGGCTGGCCTCGCCGGACGGGTGGTGTTCGGAATCCTCGGCGACCGCCTGGGGGCAAAGAATGTGCTGGTCGCGGGGCTGCTGCTGCAGGCGTTCGGGGCATTGGCCTATTTCTTCGTGCGTGAGCTGGGTGCGTTCTATGCGGTCGCGGCCCTGTTCGGTTTTATCTATGCCGGCATCATGCCGCTGTATGCCGTTCTGGCGCGCGAGAATTTCCCGTTGCGGATGATGGGAACGATCATCGGCGGAACGGCAATGGCCGGCAGCTTTGGCATGGCAACCGGGCCCGTGGCCGGCGGTTTGATTTACGACACCTTCGGGACTTATGAATGGCTGTACGTCGGCGCCTGCGGCATCGGAGTCGGCGCCTTTCTCATCGCGCTGACGTTCCGTCCGTTCGCAAAATCCCAACCACTGCCCGCCTGAGCGTCGCCATGAAAATCACCGCGAATCGACTGGTCACGATGGCGCTGGGATGGTGTCTGTGCGTCTCGGCCGCCAAGGCGCAGACCGGACAGATGCGGGGCGACGGACCGGCACCGGCCGCCAGGCCCGCAAGCATCTCGCGGTTGGATCCCGATCTGGATCAGCTGATTGCGGCGGACGCGAAGGTAGAGCTCGTGGCCTCGGGGTTCGGACTCAATGAGGGAACGACCTGGGTACGTGACGGTCACGGCAGCGGCTTTCTGCTGTTGGGCGGCCTGCTCGACAATGTCCTGTACAAGATAGCACCGGACCATACCGTCTCGGTGTTCATGGAGCAGGCGGGCTATTCCGGCAGCGATGTCGACAACGTCGGCGCGCAGACCCGGGCCGGGCGTTCCCACGTGCTCCTGATCGGTCCGTCGTGCTCCGGGGTGGATCCCCAGGGGAGGATTCTCTGGTGCGCCGATGACGATCGTGCGGTGATGCGTCTGGAAACCGATGGCCGGCACACCGTGCTCTCCAACGGCGTGGGCGGCAGGCGTTTCAACGGGCCCAATGACATCTCAATCAAATCCGACGGGGCCGTGTACCTGACGGACAACGATTTTGGCTTGCGGGGAGCAATGAAAAGCCCGCTGAAGGAGCTGCAGGATGCCGTGTGGCTCATCAGGGAAGGCAAGACCATCCAGTTGGTGACTGATCAGCAGCTCGGTGGGATTCCCAATGGGATCACGCTGTCCGCGGATGAGAAATTCCTGTATCTGAGCGCGTTCAACAAGATGATGCGCTATGTCGTGAAGCCGGATGACACGCTCGGGGAGGGCGTGCTCTTTACCCAGGGTGTAGGGATCGGTGATGGGATGCGATCTGATTCGCAGGGAAACATCTACTCCACCGGCGGCGCCGGTCCAGGCCTGGTGCGGGTGACCGCCCCTTCCGGGAAACTGCTCGGCACGATCAATCTGCCGGTGCTCGGCGCCGAACCGAAGAAGCAGATCTGCGCGACCAACGTGGCGTTCGGCGATGCTGATGGGAAAACTCTGTATATCGCCGCCTGCGATGCGGTTTACAAGATCCGCTTGCGGGTGGCCGGAGTTCTCGAGGGACCCGCCCCCTGAAGCGTTGAGCTCGCCTAACGATCAATCAGCAATTTCAGGCTGTGACCGGCCGGACTGCTCAGTTCTTTGGCATCCAGCGTTCCGTCACCGTTGGCATCGGCCCGTTTGAAGACCTTCTGGGCGAGGTCCAGATATTCCGTCTTTGACACCGTGCCATCCTTGTCGGAGTCGGCATCCTTGAACGTGGACGGACCCATTACGCCCTTCACTTCCTGAGCGTCCAGGGTTCCGTCCTTATCCTTGTCGAGCTTGTCGAATCGGGCGCCGGCAGCAGCCTGAACTTCCCTCCAATCCAAGGTCTGGTCGCTGTCCTGGTCGTACTTGGCCACGACCGCGGCAGAAGGTTCCGAGGCGGTGGCGAACTGTCCGCATGCCGCAGTGCCCAACAGCAGCGCCAGAGGTAAGCCGCGATAAAGCATGGTGCGATGAATCATGGTGAACCCCTCGATCGGGGAAAACGTCCCGGTTGAAAATCGACTCTATCAAGCCGTTGCTCCACCGCCGCCGGCAACGGCCACGGATTGCCGTAGGACAGTGCGAAGACCCGCCCACTCTGGTGCAAATTGAACTGCATTGGTGCAAGCCGAGTGTTGACTAACCAACAATCAAACTGTTACGCGAGGCACGCCGATTGCACGCACTCCCAAGCCGCGACGGCTTGTGCTGGTGCAGCAGTCCGTTCAAGGCAACGACGGGAACCAAAGCGGATGACGCTGCAGCGCAATAGTGTGGCGTGGATCCAGATCACCAACAGAAACAACCGAACGTGGATCTTGGAAGGGGAGATAAATGTTAGTTCCATCACCTAAGTGGTTAGATACCGGCAACAACGCCTGGCAGCTTGCGGCGGCGACGTTTGTCGGCCTGCAAAGCATTCCCGGATTGATGGTTCTTTATGGCGGCGTCGTCAAAAAGAAATGGGCGATCAATTCGGCCTTCATGTCGCTCTACGCATTCGCCTCGGTGTTAGTCGTCTGGATTCTGTTCGACTACAACATGGCCTTCGGGCCACAGTGGTTCCCGTTCCTCGGTAAACCGATGCTGGCCATGTCGGCGGCGTTTACCACGGGTCAGGCGACCATACCGGCTGCCGCCGCCGGCATGCCGGCGCTCACGTTCCCGATGGCGACTTTGATCTTTTTCCAATTCGTATTTGCTGCCATCACCGTGATCATCCTCGGTGGCTCGGTGCTCGGCCGCATGAGCTTCAAGGCCTGGGTGATCTTCTGCCCGGTGTGGATGACTCTCGTTTACACCGTCGGGGCATTCAGCCTGTGGGGTGGCGGGTGGTTGGCCGGTTTGGGTGTGGCGGACTTCTCGGGCGGCTATGTGATCCACCTCGCTGCGGCGGTCTCGGGCTTCGTCGCGGCCGCGATGGTCGGTCCACGCCTGCAGCAGGATCGGGAGCATTTCCCGCCCAATAGCCTGCTGATCACTCTGGTCGGCGCCGGCATCCTGTGGCTTGGCTGGAATGGCTTCAACGGCGGCGATCCGTACTTCGCCAACGCCGACGCGGGCGCGGCAGTGCTGAATACCAACACCGCCACGGCGGTGGCGCTTCTGGTGTGGACCATCCTTGACAAGCTGGCGTACGGTAAGCCCTCGGTCATCGGCGCCGTCAACGGCATGATTGCGGGCCTCGTGGCCATCACTCCCGCGGCCGGTTACGTGGACGGTTGGGGCGCTCTGATCATCGGCGTATGCGCCGGAATCATCCCCTGGCTCGCCATGAACAAGCTCCAGAAGACCAAGCTGTTCATGAAGGTTGACGACACGTTGAGCGTGTTCTCCACCCATGGCTGCGCCGGCCTCATGGGCGGTCTGCTGACAGGCGTGCTCGCCAATCCGGCGATGCTTCAATACATCGGCACGGACAAGGATGCCCCCGGAGTCAACGTCACGGGCTGGCTCTACGGCAATCCCCACCAGCTGCTGCTGCAGGCCGAGGGTGCGGGCTTCATCATCGTCTACAATGTGATCGCCACCTTCATCATCTTGAAGGTCATCTCGTTCATCACGCCGTTGCGTATGGATGAGGCGACTCTGAAGGTCGGTGACGATGCGATTCACGGTGAGACCGCTTACGCGATCGGCACCGAGGGAGAGTAAGTTCGTTCGGCCCGGGCCACCGCGGTGCCGCCTCCAGCACCGCGGTGGCCACGGGCGTGGACTTGAGTCGAGGGGGGGATGAGCCGCGGCGATTACGTGTCGGTTCCAGGCTATTCCGGACTGCGCATCTGCGTGCGATCGTTTGCACCACACAGCCCGACGGTGGGCCTGTGCTACATCGGATCGCTGGCCGAGCTCATCGCCGCCGGCATCGCGACCTTCGAAATGCTGACCACCATGAAGAGTGGCTTCGATGCTGCGGGCGATCACTACACGACGGATGCGCACTGGAGCGATCCGCGACGCGAGCTGACACAACGCTACCGCATCTGGCGGAAGATGAAACGGGTGCGGGCATTGCTGATGCCCGGAGTGCACGAGGCATTGGCACACGCTGCGGCCCACTCGCGCAAAAAGTCCTGAGCTTGCCGCTCAATGTCGAAGCAGCGATACCAGCAATGCTATGGCCAATAGTGCCGCCAGTGCCTTCCAGAACTGGAGCGGGGCGCGCTCATACAGCGTTTGCGGCCGACGCGCCGCGACCGGCGCGCGGGTGGGTCCGGCCTCCATCTCGGCCGCAAATTCACTCATGTCGCGAAAACGCCGGGCCGCATCGATCGCGATGGCGCGCGACAGGACATCCTGCAGCCACGCGGGCAGGTCCGGCCGCAGCAGGCACAGTTCCTTCGGCCGGTGGCGTGCTGCGGCACCGGCAGCATCGGGATTGCCGTAGGGAAACTCGCCGGTGAATGAACGAAACAGGGTGACCCCCAGGGCATAGATATCGGTGGCCACGTTGCCGGCCTCTCCGGTGAGCATTTCGGGTGCCACGTAGCCGCTGGTGCCGGGAATGTCCTGTGGCGGGAAGTCCTCCCACCCCGGTACCCGTACCACCCCGAGGTCGATGAGCTTCAGGGAGCCGCCCGCTTCGAGAATCACATTGTCCGGTTTGATATCGCGATGGATGATGCCAGCGCGATGCAGGGCCGCGGCGGCGCGCGCCAATTTGATCGCCAAATGGCGACCCTCCTCCAGGCCCAGCGCCGGGGCGCGTGAGATGCGGCTCTCCAACAGCTCGCCCTGGTACAGCGGCATGACCGTGTAGAGACAGGTCTGCCGCGCCTGCGGCAACTCGATGACCCGGCCGAGCCAGGGGCTGTCGACCCGCGCGCCAACCCATGCCTCACGGAGGAAGGCGTTTCGATAGGTGGACAGCTCGGCGACCTTGGGTTTGGGGAACTTCAGAACCACCTCGCCCCCTTCAATCTCGTCGACCGCCGCGAACAGGCGCGTAAATCGCCCATCCGACAACAGTGTCTTGAGGGTAAAACCATCGATGGTCTCGCCGCCCTGGGGAACGGGGATGATCGGCAGCTGCAGGATGCCGCTGCCGAGGTCATCCGAGTGCGCGGTCGGAAGCTCGACGACATCCAATACCAAAGCCGTGCAATTATCGGAGCTTCCCGATTCAATCGCGCCTGCGACCAGCGCTCGAGCCGTATCCGCCGGCGCGGAGCGATCGCGCATGATGTCGGCGAGACTCTCATCGGTCAGCCATCCGTGCAGGCCGTCGCTGCACAGCAGGAAGCGATCATGACGTGCCATCGGCTGGGCGACGTAGTCAAGACGGGTCTCGGCCTCCACTCCCAGCGCACGATAAAGAACGGTCGAGCGACGCGCGCGATCCTCACGCACATGATCGGCGGTGAGACAGCTCAGCCGATCGCCCGAGAGCCGATAGGCGCGCGTGTCGCCGGCGTGCAGCACGTGTGCAATGCGCCCGCGCAGCACCAACCCGGTGAAGGTGCATCCCATGCCCGATAAGCTGGGGTCGCGTTGACCCTGAGCGTGCATCCAGGTGCTGAGCGCGTCCAATACCTGGGCGCCGGAACGGCGCACCTCGGTGGTCTCCGGGAGTTCGCACATGCCATCCAGGAAGCCGCGGACCGCGGTTTCGGCGGCGACGCGACCCCCTTTGGCGCTGCCGATTCCATCGGCAATGGCCGCGACCACGTCCCGACGTGGCTCGGGGAGGTCGGTACCGAACACCGCGCCCGCAAAGTCTTCATTGGAGCTGCGCGGTCCGGTCGCCGTGAAGAACCCGACGCTGGCCTTTATGCCCGACACGCGTTCTGCCATGGGATCTCGGCTTCAGTCAGCCCGGCTTGCAGAGGTCATAAAGAAAATAGCCGCCGGTGCTGGAGGCGACGACCACGGTGAGTTTTCCGGACTTGCGGTCAAGGGTGTAGTTGCCGCCGTCCGTCCGGTCGCGCCAGGAGATACTCGCATCGTTGATGCGGGCGGGATTGGAGTCCACCGTGTGTTTCGCGAAATCGATACTGATTTTCCAGTTCGCGCCGCTCACCGGGTTGGTACAGGTCATCGTCGCGCTGCCAGGTGCCGCGCTGCTCAAGTTCGGAGCGATTGAAATCGCAGTCATTGCCGCGAATGTGGCCACCGGTCGTCGGTTCGATAACGGGATCGTGGACCGCATGCTCGTCACCCGCGCAGAGCCATCTGAACCTCATGGTAACATTCACTGAATGACCCAGCGACTTGTGATTCCGAGCCGGGAGGAAGTGGATAGTGAGCACCCGCTCACGCACCCCTGGTGGCAGTTCTCGGCACGGTTCAATGTCGCGGTCACGCAGAGCATTCCGGTCGCTCGAATGCATTCGCAAGAGTCGGAAGGCGTGATGATGCGCTGGGGTCTGGCGCGCAAGACCCCGCAGGGCGACATTGCTTTGAGCAGCCGCGAGGCCGTCAGCCGCGATGCGGTACAGACTGCCGAAGCGCTACGCACCCAGTGGCAGCATGGCCAGCGTGGCATCGTGCCGCTGGCGGGCTTTTATCTGTGGCAGCGGACGGCGGCCGGCCATGCGCAGCCGTACTATGTGCGCCTCGTCAACCGCCCCGTGTTCGGCATCGCTGCACTGTGGGACCGCGTCGAATCGGAAGAGGGCGACGTCTTGGAAAGCTGCGTGCTGATTACGGTCGATGCCAATCCGCTGCTGGCCGAAATCGACAACATGACCCGGCGCATGCCGGTGATACTGCCCCGCGAAAAATATGAAACCTGGCTCTCGGGCAGCGTGTCCGACGCCACGCAGCTGCTGGTGGCCTATCCGCACACCGCAATGGTGTGCCACCCGGTCGGTCCCCATGTCAATCATCTCGAATTCCAGGACTCAAGTTTGATCAGGCCGGTCACGCTGGACCCGGAATTGTGACGTCGTAGCGATCCAGGTTCATCACTTTGGTCCACGCGGCCGCAAAGTCCTGCACGAATGACTCCTTTGCGTCATCACTGCCATAGACTTCTGCCAATGCCCGCAGCTGCGAGTTCGACCCGAAGATCAGGTCGGCGCGGGTCCCGGTCCATTTGAGTTCGTTGGTGGCGCGATCGCGACCCTCGAACACATCTGCGTCCGCGGAGGACGGCTGCCACCTGGTCTTCATGTCGAGCAGATTGACGAAGAAGTCATTGGTCAGCGTCTCGGGCCTTTGGGTGAACACGCCATGCCGGGACTGCCCGACATTCGCGTTCAGAACGCGCAGGCCGCCAACCAGAACCGTCATCTGCGGGGCCGTCAACGTCAGCAGCTGTGCCCGGTCCACCAGTGCCTCTTCCGGCGGTTCGGCGTATCCGCTTCGCACGTAGTTGCGAAACCCGTCCGCCGCCGGCTCGAGCATGGAGAAGGATTCGACGTCGGTGTGCTCCTGCGATGCATCAGTGCGTCCCGGCGTGAAGGCAACCTGCAGACCGTGCCCGGCCTTCCTTGCCGCGGCCTCGACTCCCGCACACCCACCCAGGATCACCAGGTCTGCGAGCGAGACCTTCTTGCCACCCGTCTGTGAATGATTGAATGCCTGCTGGAGCGCCGTCAGCTTTTGCAGCACTTCGGCCAGTTGCGCCGGCTGATTGACCTCCCAGTCCTTCTGCGGCGCGAGGCGGATCCGCCCGCCATTCGCTCCGCCGCGCTTATCGGAGCCGCGGAACGTCGCCGCCGAGGCCCAGGCCGTCGAAACCAACTGCGCGACGGACAGCCCCGAGGCGAGGATCTTCGCCTTCAGCGCCGCGATGTCCTCAGCATCGATCAACCCATGATCCAGCGCGGGAACCGGGTCCTGCCAGGGCAGCACCTCCCGCGGAATGAGCGGCCCCAGATAACGCGCCACCGGGCCCATGTCGCGGTGGGTCAGCTTGAACCATGCCCGCGCAAAGGCGTCCGCGAACTGATCCGGATGCTCCAGAAAGCGCCGCGAGATCTTTTCGTACGCCGGATCGAAGCGCAGCGCCAGGTCGGTGGTCAACATCGCGGGTGCCTGGCGCCTGGAGGGGTCATGCGCATCCGGAACCGTACCCGCGCCCGCGCCTCCTTTCGGCGTCCACTGATGCGCCCCGGCCGGGCTGCTGGTCAGTTCCCATTCGTAGCCGAAGAGATTCTGCAGGAAGTGGTTGCTCCACTTCGTCGGTGTCGCGGTCCAGGTGACTTCCAGACCGCTGCCAATGGCGTCACGGCCCACGCCTGTGCCAAATTTGCTGGTCCAACCCAGACCCTGCTCCTCGATCCCGGCCGCCTCCGGCACTGCGCCCACCAGTGATGCATCACCCGCACCGTGGGTTTTGCCGAAGCTGTGACCACCGGCGATCAGCGCGACGGTTTCTTCGTCGTTCATGGCCATGCGCGCGAACGTGTCGCGGATATCCCTCGCCGCCGCCACCGGGTCGGGCTTGCCGTTCGGCCCTTCGGGATTCACGTAGATGAGTCCCATTTGCACGGCCGCGAGTGGTTTCGCGAGTTCACGCTCGCCGCTGTAGCGTTCGTCCGCCAGCCACTTGCCTTCGGGGCCCCAGTAGATGTCCTCCTCGGGTTCCCAGACATCCTCGCGACCGCCACCGAAGCCGAAGGTCTTGAAGCCCATCGATTCGAGGGCGACATTGCCCGTGAGAATGATGAGATCCGCCCAGGAGATGCTCCGGCCGTATTTCTGCTTGATGGGCCACAGCAGCCGCCGAGCCTTGTCCAGGTTCACGTTGTCCGGCCAACTATTGAGCGGCGCGAAGCGCTGGGTGCCGGAGGATGCTCCGCCACGGCCGTCGCCTACGCGGTAAGTACCGGCGCTGTGCCAGGCCATGCGAATGAAGAAAGGTCCGTAATGGCCGAAGTCGGCGGGCCACCACGCCTGGGAGTCCGTCATCAGGGCATGGAGATCCTTGATCAGGGCCTTGAGGTCCAAGGCTTCGAATTCGCGGGCGTAGTCGAAAGCCTTGCCCATCGGATTCGACAGTGTGGAGTTCTGATGAAGAACATGAAGCTGCAGCTGGTTCGGCCACCAGTCCCGATTGGTTCGTGCCGCAACCTTCTGGCCGCCGTGCGCCACGGGACACTTGCTCTGAGTTGACATGTTTCCTCCGTTCACTGGCTGTGCGTCATCACCCGCCCCGGAACAATAGTGCGGCGACTCGCAATGGTCTAATTGCTTTTGTGAATTGCCGCGATCGAGAGCTCCTATGAAGGCGCAGCCCGGTGTGGTCGCACGCCTGATCAGCCGTCTTTCGCGTCGCGTCGGTTCTTGGCAAGGACGATGGTGTCGAACAGCTCGTAGTGGGCCGTGGGCGTTCGATCGGCACCCACCGCGTGGTAGTAGCGCATCGTGATCGTGGTCTGGCCCTGCGGCTGTCCCGGATCGAGGTCGAAGACCGCGACCCCGTAACCGGTGACAGTATCGCGGCGCGCCGACCAGACGGCGTCCTCCACGGCATCGGCCGCGGGTTTGACGAAGACCCCGGCGGTAGGTCCGGGCATGGGCCGGTTGGCCTTGGTGATGACCTTGGCTTGCGGCAGGCCGCGGCGCGAATCGACGCCGTAGACATCCAGCGGAGAACTGGTCCCGCCGCCGCCCAGAATCAGATGAATCGTGCCGCCGCGGGTGTCGAAGCGCCCGCTGGCCGGTTCGGCGGTGACCACGGGTTGCGGCTGGCAGGTATCGACGGGCGCGCCGGTAGCGGCATCGCGCCCGACGTGATGATTGCAGCCGCGCACGGGCCAGCTGCGTTCGTAGTCATGGTCGTGACCGCACAGCACGAGATCGACGCCGTACTGGTCGAAGAGTGGCAGCCAGCTCTGCCTTATTCCCTTGTCGGAACCATTGCCGTGGAGAGAGGAACTGAGGGCGTCCTGATGCATCTGCGCGATGATCCAGTCGATGCTCAGATCGCGACGCGCGGCGCTCAGGGTCGCCTCGAGCCAGCGCGTCTGTTCACCGCCACTGTAACCGTGAACGTAGACAGAGGTGCCCGGGGCGATCGGCGCGTGACCCGTGCTCGGGACAGGCGTGAGAGGCTCCGGGCCGGCAACGAAGGCACCGCTGTCCTGATAGATCACATCATCGGCGGCAAGTGAGATGAACATCACCGAACCGATCTTGAAGTGGTACCAGCGGCCCGGGAATTTCGTGCCATTGTCCGGGAGCGAGTAGCGGGTCAGGTAGGAATCCAATCCCTGGGCGCCATTGCCGAACTCGATCTCATGGTTGCCGGGACAGGGCATCCAGGGCCGGTAGGCGGCCGATCGTTGCACATTCCTGCCGAAGTCAGCCCACACCGCGGGCTGCGACATCGGGTTCTGGTTCGCGTAGCACAGATCTCCATTCAGGAGATGAAAGAGTGGTTTGAAACGCTCGACCACGTCGACCGCGTGATGGCTCTGGGGTGATGACAGGGCCCAGGTGGTAACGGGGGTCGCAAGGTCCCCATAGCTGGTCCAGCGAAACGGCCTGCGACCTCGCGGGGCCGTTTCAAACATCGCCGTGAACGGCTGTGGCAGACCGTCATTGTCTGCCGTCACCGAGTAGCGGTAGGACGTCTGAGGCGCGAGGCCATCCAGCGTCGCGTGATAGGTAAAGACGGTTTGCCCGTTGAGTCCATCGGTATAGGTCCGTTGGATCGCGTGCAGCAGGCGCGCCGGCCCACCGGGATGTTCCAGCGTCACCCTGGGGTTCATCGCCTGCGCCGGGGATGCCCACGAGACCACCACCGTCCGGGACGGATCAGCACCCCAGGTGAGGTGAATCTGCTCCGGCGTCCCGTCCGCAGCGGCTGCGTGCGTCGCACTCGCCCGCGTCAGAGGCGCTGCCGCCGCGGCTACCCCCGTCACCCCCGCGGCCCTGAAGAACTCGCGCCGTGACACTGACAGATGCTTATCTCCCATGAACGCCTTGATCAAAACTGCTTGGCGAGCGTAATGCGCGCCATGATGGGTTCGAGCGGATGTTCGTGAACATCGGCGCGGCCGTCCGGGTAGCTGCCAAGCTCATTTTGGAGCCGATCGACGTACCAGAATTCCGCCGCTGCCGCATGCACATTGAAGAGATTGTATATGCCCAACGAGGCAGTCAGGTGACCGGGAAACGCATAATGCACATCGAGGCTGGTCTCCCCGAACCCCTTGCCGTTGACCTGGCCGGAAGCCGTGGGGGCGTTGGCGCAGGAGGTGGCAACCCCCGGAAAATCGTGTACTGCCGCGGTATTGCTGCAGGGCCCGGAGGAGAGCGGGTAGTTCCCGAGATAGCGGTAGCTCAAACCCGCACTCCAGGGTCCGAGATCCGCGAGGTAGAGGGCGAGCGACCCGGTGGCCACGGGCGCGTCAGTGATATGGAGGCCCTCGTGTCCAGTGCCATCGTCGAAGGGGCGGGTGAAGCGGGTGTGGTCCGCCGACGCGCCGCCGTAGAACTCCAGGTAGCGATTGATCCTGACGGTGGCATTGAGTTCAAGGCCGTAGCGCCGGCTCGGCGGGCCGGCCGAATCGGCGCCGACATCCGGATCGATGATCGTTTCGGATTGCTGCCACAGATTGAACACCGCAAAAGTCAGCGCGACAGTGGGCGCCGGATTCGCGCGCACCCCGACCTCCTGGCCTTCCTGTCGGGACAGCAGCCGGGTGTGCGGCAGACCCAGATCGACGCTGACATCCTGATTGACGCCGCGCAGGTCGGCACTGTGGAATCCCCGCCCGGCACTGGCATAGAACTCGACGGAATCGCTTGCCGTGAGGATCAGACTGCCCTTGGGCTGCGGCAGGGACTGAGCGACGGTTCCGGAGTTCGTGTAGCCGGCCGTCTCATGCGATGCGGCGTCATAGTCCACGTCCGTGCCGTGCTGATAGTCATCACGAAAACCCAGCACGCTGCGCAAGCTTGCGGTCCAGTGCGTCGTGAGCTGAGCATAGGCGGCGCCGGCGAACAGCCACACGCGGTCATCGTTCGTGTAGGAGGGGTCATTGGTGTCGAGCAATGAGATCTGGCCCTCGCTGGGATCGCGGCCCACGTGCAGCAGATCGTAACGGGTCAGCAGGCCCGCGGACACCTCGTTCGGGATCGATCCGAACGGCAGCGGGAAGGCATAGTTGAGCTGGCCGCCCAGTGCCTGGCGATTCTCCATCTGATCCTCCTGGTCACCATGAACCGGATCGATCAGGAAGTGCGTGAAGTCATTGATGAGGTGCAGCTGATTGTCGATGAAGAAGGCGCTGCTCGTGAGTTGCCCCGTGCCCAGGGTCTGATGGGCGTTGAACGAGAGGCTGTTGCGCCACGCGCGCCCGCCGTCGGTCGGATCGAGAGTGCCGAAGCGTCCCGCAACCCGTCCCTCATCAATGGCACGTTCCGGGATGTCGGTCGTGCTGGTCCACACACCGTGATACATCATGGCAGTCACTGAATAGCCATTGTGGTCATCGCCCTCGCTGTAGCGCACGACGAGGTTTTCCTTGCGCTGATCATCGGGTGTATCGAACGGACCATCGTAGTGCTGCAACTCGCCGGCGGCGAGGAGCTGGCCGCTGCCGATACCTTGTGTTCCGGCGCTGAAGAAGCGCTGATAACCGTACATGCCGATGGTCGTGGAGATCTGATCCGGAATGATGTCGCGATAGCCCAGGTGCACGGAGCCTACTGCTCCAAAGTCGCCCACGTCCGCATAGTAGGTACCCTTGGTGTAGCTCAACCCGTCGGCGAGTTCCGGAATCATGAAATTCAGGTCGGTGTAGCCCTGGCCATGGGCATGCGTGGGCTGGTTGACCGGCATGCCATCGACGTAGGTCTCGAGATCCGTGCCGTGATCGAGGTTGTATCCGCGCATGAGGTACTGGTTGGCTTTACCCTCACCGCTGTGGAGCGTCACGATGAGCCCCGGGACGGTCTCCAGCAATTGACCGGGCCGATACGCGGGCAACAACTGCAGTTCCTCGTCCGAGACCAGGCCGGCGCTGGCCGTGGTGGCGGTCCCGAGCAGGTCCAGTCGCTTGGCGGTAACCACGACCTCGGCCAGAGCCGAATCCAGAACCGCGGCATCGCCGGTGCCGGCGGCCGCGTCGGCCAGCGCGACCCACGCGCCCAGGCCGCAAAGTAAATAAATGCCCGAAGCGCCGCGCATGAGCCACGCAAACTGGTGAATACCGGGTACTACGACCGGCGGCGCGAAAGGGATGCAGTGAATCGCGGCGAATGTCCCGCGCCGGGTCACTATAATGTCGGCCTGCCATCAGGAGCGACAACAGTGAGTGACTCAACCGACTACGTACCCCCAAAGGTCTGGACCTGGAGCAAGGAAAGTGGCGGGCGGTTCGCCAGCATCAACCGGCCGATCGCCGGCGCAACGCATGTGAAGGAACTGCCCGTCGGGCGGCATCCCCTGCAGCTGTATTCGCTGGCGACACCCAATGGCCAGAAAGTCACGATCATGCTGGAGGAGCTCCTGGCGCTCGGCCATCGCGACGCGGAGTACGACGCCTGGCTGATCAGGATCGGCGATGGCGACCAGTTCAGCAGCGGCTTCGTGGCCGCCAATCCAAACTCGAAGATTCCGGCACTCATCGACCACAGCGGCGCCCAGCCCATCCGGGTATTCGAGTCGGGCGCCATCCTGCTCTACCTCGCCGAGAAGTTCGGTGCGTTCCTGCCGTCACAAACCCCGGCGCGGGCCGAGTGCCTGTCGTGGCTGTTCTGGCAAATGGGCAGTGCGCCTTATCTGGGCGGCGGGTTCGGCCACTTCTACGCCTATGCGCCCACCAAGATCGAATATGCGATTGACCGCTTCGCGATGGAGACGAAGCGTCTGTTTGACGTCCTCGATAAGCACCTCGCCGAAAATGAGTACATGGTCGGCGGCGAATACACCATCGCCGATATGGCCATCTGGCCCTGGTATGGCACCTTGGCGAAGGGCTGGGCCTACGAGTCGGGCGAGTTTCTCTCGGTCCAGGACTACCGCCACGTGCAACGCTGGACCGAGGCGATTCTGCAACGGCCCGCGGTCCGGCGCGGACGGATGGTAAACCGCGTATTTGGCGAACCGGCCGAACAGCTACACGAGCGTCACGAGGCCGCGGACTTCGAAACCAAAACGCAGGACAAGCTGGGAACCCCGGGCCAGCCCTAGGCCGAGCTAAGGGAAAGCTCATGCTTCCCGTCCTATAGTGAGGACTTTGTCGAGCGTTTCCCCTGGAGTCCGATCATGATTACAGTTCGTAGTAGCACACTCGCCCTGCTGGCCGCCGCAGCACTGTTGCCGCTGGCCGCCATCCCGCAGCAGACGCCGGGCTACCATGTCACCAAGTCAGTACCGCTCGGCCTGCCCGATCGCTGGGATTACGTGGTGTATGACTCCAGCGCGCATCGCGTTTACGTCTCCCATGGGGATCATGTCACCGTCGTGGATGGCCGCAGCGGCGAAATCATCGGCCAGGTCGAGGGCTTCCCGGGCGGTACGCATGGTATCGCGATCGCAACGGCCAGCGGGCGCGGGTACACCGATGATGGTCGCGCCGGCGAGGCCGGTTCCTTTGATCTCGGCACTCTGAAGGTGCAGCAGCACCTGAAGGCCGCGCCCGATGCCGATTCCATGGCTTTCGATCCGGCGAGCGGCCACGTGTTCGTCATCAATGGCGATCCGGGCACCGTTACCGTGATCGACCCCAAGGCGGATCGGGTCATCGCGACCATCGAAGCCGGCGGCAAGCTCGAATACGCCGCCGCGGATGACAAAGGCAAGCTGTACGTCAACGGCGAGGAGAAGAAGGAGATCGTGCGCATCGACACCAGGACGAATCAGGCCGATGCCCACTGGCCGATTCCGAATTGCGAGAGTCCACATGGCCTCGCCGTCGACACCGCGAACCACCGGGTTTTTTCCAGTTGCGTGAACAAGGTGCTGGTGGTCGTCAATACTGACACCGGCGCGACCGTGGCCACCGTCCCGATCGGCGTGGGCAGCGATGCGGCGGCATTCGACTCGAAGCGCAAACGCGTGTTCAGCTCCAATGGCCGTGACGGCACCCTGAGTGTGATCCAGGAAAAGGATGCCAACACGTTCGTCCCGCTCGGTGACGTCAAGACCGCCATCACCGCACGCACCATGGCCGTGGACCCGCAGAGTGGGCGTGTCTATCTGGTCGCCGCGGATATCGACCTGAACGCCGCGCCCGCGGCCTCGGCGCCTTCCGGTCCGCCGCGCCGACCGGCCCTGGTCGCAGGCTCGACCAAGCTCCTGTTTGTTGACCCTTGAACGGTTCAGGCCTTCAAGGCTTTCGATACAAACGATTTCGCCACCCGCGTGCGCGGCACCCGTACGTCGAACCATTCGCGCACATCGAGCTCCAGGCCGATGCCGTGCATGTAGTTGTATAGGGCCTTCTTCAGGGCGCTGCCAAAGGCGTCGTGGTCGACGCCGGTCGCGTCGAGGAAACTGATGTCGTTGTTGGCGAAGGTGGGATTCGCGGGTGGAAACAGCGTAACGCCATAGTGTTCCGGATGCTTGCCGACGGGCGAATGGACGGTGCAGGTGAAGCGATGGAAGAAGCCCGACTGGATGCAGCCGGCGGCGAACAGCTGGCGCACGTACTCCAACGCATCGACCGTGTCCTGCGCGGTCTGGGTGGGGAAGCCGTACATCAAGTAGGCATGGACCAGGATTCCGGCGTCGGAGAACGCGCGCGTGACCCGGGCAACCTGCTCGACCGAGACCCCTTTCTGCATCAGCTTCAGCAGTCGATCCGAGGCCACTTCCAGGCCGCCGGTGACGGCGATACAGCCGCTGTCGGCGAGCAACTGACACAGCTCGCGATTGAACGATTTCTCGAAACGGATATTGCCCCACCAGGAGATATCCAGATTTCGTTGCAGCAGGCCGTTCGCCAGTGATCTGAGCGCCTTCGGCGGCGCCGCTTCATCCACAAAATGGAACCCCGTCTGCCCGGTTTCGGCAATCACGGCCTCGATGCGATCCAGCAGGATGTCGCTGGCTGCCAGGTCGTAGCGCGATATGTAGTCGAGGCCTACATCGCAGAAGCTGCACTTCTTCCAGTAGCAGCCGTGCGCGACCGTGAGCTTGTTCCAGCGACCGTCGGACCAAAGGCGATGCATCGGGTTCAGCAGGTCGAGCAGCGACAGATAGTCATCCAACGGCAGTCCGTCGTAGGTCGGCGTCCCGGTCTGGGACAGCGGCAGATCAGGTTCCTTGTGATCGACGAAGTGAAGCTCACGGGTATAGGTGCGCACCAGGTGCTTCAGGGGTCTGTGCCCCTGCAGGTGCTCGATCAGCGCCAGCAGTGGTCGTTCTCCGGCGTCGAGCGTGACGAAATCGAAATAATCGAACACCTGCGGCTCGTTCATGTCGCGCAGTTCGGTGTTGCAGTAGCCTCCGCCGAGCACCGTCACGATGGACGGCCGCGTCTGTTTGATGGACTGCGCCACACGAAAGGCGCCATAGACATTTCCGGGAAACGGTGCGCTGATGAGCACCAGCGTCGGCTCATGCTGTACCAATACCGTGCGCGTCAGTTCAACGAGGGCGGCATCGACCAGGCTGTGCGGTGCCGTCAGGGCCGCCCGCAATTGATCGAAATTCGGCTGGCTCGCCGCCAGCGATTCCGCGTAGCGCACGAATTCGAAGCGTGGATCGATGGCATCGTGTATGACATCCGCGAGGTCATTGAGATACAGGGTCGCGAGGTGTTTGGCGCGATCCTGGAGGCCCAGGGCACCGAAGGCCCAATCGAGCGCATCGCCTTCATCCAGGGATACGAAGCGCGGGCCTTCGGGCAGATAGCGTCGCGAGGCGATGCGGTGGGCCAGGCTCGGATCGCGGCCCTGCAGGAAACGCACCGCTGGCGAAATCGTCGTGCGGTAAGTCGCGGAATGCTGCAGAAAGAAGCGCACGACCGGGGTGCGGCGCCGCGGCGAGAGCCCCTGCGCCTGCTGCTGAATTGCCTGCAGTCCATCCACGGATAGGAGTCGCAGGGCCAGCCCAATCGACAGGTCCACCTGCGCCGCCTGAAATCCGCGTGATCGCAGAAATCCGGTGAGGTACGCCGTGGAGGGATACGGCGTATTCAGCTGGGTCATCGGCGGAATGATCGAGAGGATGCGCGGTGCCGACGAGTCGATCATGCTCGAAGTATATCGCACCCCCACCCGGACCCTGCTGCGCAGCTGGGGTCAGCCAGGGCGCCTGGGGGGCGGCACCGGCCAGGAAACGGGTCTCATTCGAGGGTGATGGCCTCGGATGTGGTGATGCGCGCCAGGCGCGGCAGGACCTGTTGGAAGCTGAACGCGTGCGATTCGGCACTGACGCACGCGCACAGGTCCTCCGGGATGACCAGCTCATAGCCATGCTCGGCCGCGCAGCGCGCCGTGGATTCCACGCCGATGTTGGTCGCGATACCGGCCAGCACGATGGTTCGCACGCCGCGGCGACGCAGTTGCAGGTCGAGCTCGGTGCCATGGAAGGCACCCCAGTGGCGCTTGGTGATGACGAGGTCGGAGGGCGGCAGCGGCGCCGGAAATTCGTCCCAGCCGGGTGGCAGGGCCGCGTAGTTGCTCGGCCTGTCCACCGGCGCCTGCGGTGCATCGCGCAGATCGGCGGAAAAAGACACGCGTACCTGCGCCACCGCTGATCCGGCGGTGCGGAAGCGTTGCGCCAGCCTCATCGAGCGCTCATAGACGGTGGCGGCCGCATGCGGGGCGACCGGCATCGCCAGCACGCCCTGCTGCAGATCGATGAGGACCAACGCCGTGGTTTTCGCATTGAGGTGCATGAGAGGCTCCGGTGGAACGAGGGGTGCAGTATGCACGGCGAGGGGTAGGGGTGTAGATTCCACGCCGGTCGCAAACAAGATCATAAGGGTGGCGTATGGCCTTGACTTCGAAAGTGGCTCCGCTGGCTTTAAGCCTGATCCTGGGGCTTGCCCTGTGCGGCAATGGCGTCGCGGGCGATGATGCGACGCGCCTCGCGGCGCTCAGATCGCGGGTCAAGGCCATCGCCGCGGAGACCGACTACGTCGAAGCGATCACCCAGATACAGCGGCTGGGCCGCTCGTTCGGCTACTACACCGACAAGGGATACTTCGGTGAAGCGGCCGACCTGTTCACGGATGAGGGGACGTTTCAATGGGGCGTCGATGGCATCTACAAGGGTAAAGCCCATATCAAGGAGCTGTTGACCCGCCACGGCGGCGGCAGCATGACGGATGGGCCAGGGCTGCCATTCGGGCGGCTCAACCTGCGGATGCAACTGCAGCCGGTGGTCAACGTCGCGCCAGACGGCAGGACCGCGCACGCCCGCTGGCGCGAGTGGGGACTTCTGGGTGAGTACAAGAAGTCGGCCACCTGGGGCGATGCGGTCATCGAAGATGACTACGTGAAAGACAGCGGCGTGTGGAAAATCGCCGCGCGTCGCTACTATCTCAATTTCGAGGCCCCGTACCAGGGGGGCTGGGCGGCGTTGCAGCCCGTCACGGGGGGCTGGCAATCGGCCGTCGCCAAGGACTTCCCGCCCGATGCCCCGGTGGCCGCCCCGTATCAGCCCTTTCCGAGCGTGTTCGTGCCGCCATACGACTATGCGGGTACGCTGCGCGCGATTCAGAGTCGCGCACCCTTTGACGCGCCGAAGCGCCCCGATGATCAACTCGGCAGACTCGAGTCACTCGCGGACGCGAAGGAGCTGCAGCTGGCACGCGCGCATTCAGTGCGGGCGCTGGAAAACCTGCAGGCGATGTACGGCTACTACATCGACAAGGGCCAGTGGAAGCAGGCGGCTGCCCTGTTCAGCCACGATGCCAGCTACGAGTTCGGCCAAAGCGGGGTCTACATCGGCAGTGCCCATATCGAGCGCGCCCTGTCGCTGATGGGGCCGGCGGGTCTTGCTCCCGGCCAGCTCAACAACTACGTCATGGTGCAGCCCATCATCAATGTCTCGGCCGACGATCGCACCGCCAAGGCGCGCTGGCGCAGTGATGTCGAACTGTCGGCCGCTGGCAAGGGCCGCTGGGGCGGCGGCGTCTATGAGAATGAGTACGTCAATGACAAGGGCACGTGGAAGTTCAGCAAGCTGCACTACTATGTCACCTTCTGGGGCGATTACGACCAGGGATGGGCCGCGAAGCCAATTGCGATGGATCCGCCCAGCACCACCTTCCCGCCGGATAAGCCGCCGACCCTGGTGTATCAATCATTCCCGAAGCTGCAGATCATTCCGTATCACTACAACAATCCGGTCAGCGGCAAACCCACTCCGGGCGAGCAGGAGTAACGACATGTCGGACCAGTTCCGCAAATACTCCGCTGCCGTGCGTCGCTGCCTGCTGATCGCCGCGCTGGCAGCGCTCGGCATCTGCGCCGCGCGCGCCGCAACCACCGGTGAACTGCAATCGATCGAGAAGGATCTCAACGGGCTCGGGGATCGCATTCAGCGGCTGCAGGACCTGTCGGAGGTCGAGATCGTGCAGCATGCGTACGGCTACTATGTCGACAAGGCGCAGTGGCACTACCTCGCGGATCTGTTTGCGGAAGATGCAACTCTGGAAATCGGCGGCAAGGGTGTATTCCTCGGGCGCGCGCGCGTCTTTGAATACATGCACGTCGGACTCGGAAAACTCGGACCGCACGACGGGTCCCTGATCGATCATCAGCAGTTTCAGTGTCTGCCGACCATCGAGCCGGACGGCGTGACCGCGCACCTGCGATGCATCGCCTTCGTGATGAGTTCGGGTGGCTGGGGACACGTGTACTACGAGGACACGTTCGCCAAAATCAACGGTGTCTGGCAGTTCAAGAGGCTGCACGGACCGTTCAACATGTATTCGGGATACAAGGACGGCTGGCTCAACAGTACCGTGCTGAACACCTATCCTGAGAAATGGCCGCCGTGGCCGGATCTGCCGCCGACCATCATCTACCTGACCTATCCGAACTACTACATCGAGCCGTATCACTATCCGAACCCGGTGACCGGCAAGCCGATGCCAGCGCCGAGTCCGCGCGCCGGGGGCGAGGCGTTCGGGCGCTAGTTCGCAAGGGAGCCGCAGGCTGCAGCGCGGCCCAGCAGCAGGGTTCGTTCACGAGTGTTGCGGGTCAGAGCTGCGGCGCGGGTGAATTCGGCCCGGGCTTCCTCGAAACGTCCGAGCTTCTCCAGCAGATCGCCACGCACGCTCGGCAACAGGTGGTATCCCGACAGTCGCGCCTCATCGGCGATGACATCGACCAGCTCCAGGGCAGCCGCCGGGCCATAGGCCATGCCGACCGCCACCGCGCGGTTGAGGTCGATGACCGGGGAGGGCCGCAGCTGCGCGAGCGCGTCGTACAGGGCAACGATCTGTACCCAGTCCGTCTCGGCGGCGGTCGCGGCCCGGGCGTGGCAGGCGGCAATGGCGGCCTGGAGGGTGTAGAAACCGGATGGAGCTCCGAGCCCCTCGGCGCGCTCCAGGGCGGCAAGACCACGCTGTATCAGCAGCCGGTTCCAGCGCGTGCGGTTCTGGGCCAGCAGCAGGATCG
>Ga0210391_10001367_pt1 | contig 22437 bp, 25 predicted proteins | sample IncBWC12OmetaG_FD_160573 | JGI IMG/M metagenome (GOLD analysis project Ga0210391, IMG submission 160573) | Forest soil microbial communities from Barre Woods Harvard Forest LTER site, Petersham, Massachusetts, United States - Inc-BW-C-12-O ...
GGGTGATGTGGGTAGGAATCTGCGCAGGATGCCGTATTCGGTCACGCTTGTAGGATTGTAGAACTGACGTATTTGACCGAAAGGAAAGGAATTGAAAGCGAACATTGAGTATCCCCTAGAAAGCGAATACAGGGTTTACCTGATAGTTCGTGGATGGCCCGAAAACTAAATTAATTGAGTAACGAGTACCAGTGGAGCGATGGCTTTGCGAAGTTCTTTACAAGATATCGATAAGCTTGTTGGCGACCAAGGGTATCTTGAGGGTGTGTCTCCCGCTCATCGCGCCTTAAACGCCAAAGTGCTTTCCATGGATCGAGCAAAGAGCACACCCAAAGAAACCCTGGAGCAGGCTCTATATTCTGCTCTGCGCTCAAATGACCCTGAACTTGAAGAGATCTTGTCCGCCTTAGAAGAGATATCGAATGGGCTGAAGTCCGGGGTGCCGAATGCCCGGAGCCTGGACAATGCTCTGCAAAGAGCCGCATCTTGCGCTTTGAGGCAGTCGCTGATTGATCGGGAGATCCGATCGCTGGCCGTTACCGACGAGCTTACGGGACTTTACAATCGGCGTGGTTTCCTGGCGTCGGCGACACATCAGCTTAAACTGGCCCAGCGCCATGATGAAAACGTGCTGCTCCTCTTTTGCGACGTGGATCATTTGAAAGAAATCAATGATTCCTTCGGGCACCAAGCGGGGGACGGGGCACTTGTCCGGGCCGCCGCTGCACTGGAAGAAACCTTCCGCGATTCGGACATTCTCGCCCGGCTGGGCGGGGACGAGTTTGCCGTGCTGGCTTCGGATGCCTCCTTTCCAAATAGACATGCCATCGTTCCGCGCATTGAGAAGTGTCTTGAAAAGGGTAATGCTGAGGATACGCGTTACAAGCTTTCGTTCAGCATGGGTGTGGCGCGGTTTGATCCACACGCACCTGCCTCTCTTGGCGAGCTAATGGCCCGCGCCGATCAGGACATGTACGTGCATAAGGAATCCCATCGCAAAGCTCGACTCGCAAAATTCTCGTAATTGTAATTACATTGATAATTATAGATATGTCAGGCAAAGCCCGGCGGGTGTTCCTGGATTGCGGTGCTTAAACTAAATCGGTGTGTTATCTTCAACAGGAGCTGGAAAGAAATGCGGGATCGTGCGCTGTGACAGAGCTAAGACCCGTTGGGTAAGAGGCCTAACGGCGGCGGCCTCAACCGTAGGGCAGGAGACTGAAAATGAGCACGAGCGCATTAAGTCCTGATCCCAGGGATTCGCCGATGCCAAAGCGAGTCGAAACCATTCCCCAGTCCGACCACATCGTTTACTTCTATCAAGAGAGCAACTCTCTTCTTGACTCGCTAAGCGAGTTTATCGGTTCTGCCTTGGGCGCTGGCAATGGGGCAATCATCATCGCCACCAAGTTGCATCTCGACGGACTTCAGCAACGGCTGACTGCTCGCGGCTTGGACACGCAAAAGGCCAGCCGGCAGGGCCGGTACGTTGCGCTGGACGCTCCTGCAACGCTCTCGCAAATCATGGTGAACGACATGCCCGACGAAGGCCGCTTTGCGGCTATCGTTGGACGAGTCATGGGCCGGATCAGCGCCACGCTTAAAAGCCCTCGGCCCGAGATCGCTGCATTTGGAGAGATGGTCGCGCTGTTGTGGACGGAAGGCAAAATTGAGGCTGCCATCCGGCTCGAACAGATGTGGAACGAGCTGTCGAAGAAGTTCTCTTTCTCCCTGCGGTGCGCGTATCCAATGATTGGCTGTCGGGGTGAAAAGAACATACAGCCAGTGGTAAGGATTTGTGCGGAGCACTCAGCTGCGCTGTTTCAGGACGGCGACATGTTCCAGAGAAGCAGCGAGGGCAAGGGTGCGCTGCGCCGCACCGAAGAACGATTCCGGCTTTTGGTGGACGCTGTTCAGGATTACGCCATCTTCATGCTGGACGCTGATGGTTATGTAAGCAGCTGGAATACGGGAGCCGAGCGCATTAAGGGATATGAGGCTTCCGAGATCATCGGGAAGCATTTTTCCGTCTTTTACCCTGAGGCAGATCTTCAGGTGGATAAACCAGCACGAGAATTGGAAGTCGCCGCCAAGGAAGGGCGGTTTGAAGATGAGGGATGGCGGCTGCGTAAAGATGGCTCGCGCTTCTGGGCTAATGTGATCATTTCGCCGATAAAAGACGAAAGTGGGCAATTGATCGGGTTTGGAAAAGTGACTCGTGATTTTACCGACAAAATAAATGCCAGCGAGATGCTTCGAAAAGAGATTATTGAGAAAACGGAAGCGCAGCGAAAGTTGCACGAATCGGAAAAATCCCTGCGTCAACTTTCGCTCCGGCTTTTGCAAACGCAAGACGAGGAACGCCGCCGCATTGGAAGAGATCTTCACGACAGTGTAGGCCAATACCTCGTAGGACTGAAAATGAAGGTGGATACGCTCAAGTCCGCGGCTCTGCGAAACCAACGAGAAGATAGCGGAGAACTGGCGGAATGCTCCCAACTGATTGAAGAGGCGATCTCGGAAGTTCGCACAATTTCTTATCTGTTGTATCCCCCAATGCTTGAGGAACTGGGCCTGAAATCGGCTGTTCCTTGGTATTTGGACGGGTTTACAAAGCGGAGTGGAATCAAGACGGCGTTTGAGGTTTCACCGGAGTTTGACCGTATTCCCGGCGACCTGGAGTTGGCGCTATTTCGCGTCCTTCAAGAGAGTCTAACGAATGTGCACCGTCATTCTGGCAGTTCAACGGCAATCGTGCGGCTGCTGACCGAGGACCAAAACGTTATTCTGCAGGTCATTGACGAAGGGAAGGGAACTGAGTCGAAGAATTTGGAACATCGAACGCAGGACTGGATGGGTACGTTTGGGGTTGGGCTGCGAGGCATGAATGAACGCGTTCGACAGCTGGGAGGAAACCTGGAGCTATTCTCTACTGAGGCAGGAACCACCGTCACTGCTACGCTTCCCCTTTCCGAAACAAAAGTAGATGGTCGACAAGAAAAGTAACGAAACGAAATGGTGGTCCTCCTCCGAGGTTTTCTAGAGTTCGCGAGAGAATGTGCAGCGCACACATCTTTTGGAGGCTTCTACGCGTTAAGCGAGCAAAAAATACATAGTTAGACGAAGATAACTTCATTTCGACACACACTAAAGGACGGTCCATCTCTCGTTTGTCTCATAACTGATTGATTCTGAAAATATTTATTCCCCAACAAGAATGGCGAGTTGGTTGCCCTTGTTTCAGGTTGTTAGAGTAAAACTGATTCCGGGGGGAATATGGGTGCGAAGTTCGACATCTTTAAAACACTACCCGATGGTCACCCGCTATGGGTGAAGGCTGTGGAAGGCCTGGAAGAGGCCAAAGCCCAATTGGCTCGGCTGACGGCGAGCGCTCCGGGCGAGTATTTTATTTATAGCGTTCGAAACGGCAGCATAGTTCACTCGAAAATGGCGCGATAAGCGTTCTCGATAAACGTCGACCCAACCTGATCACTTGGAAATCTGCAGGGGGTCGACCTACCCATGTCGAGCTATCTGCAATGTTGTGGAGACTTCTCAGTCCGAGCGGCAAATCTCGAAATAAGCTTTCGCGCAAGCTTCACGATCGATTCTGTTACGTCCTATTCGCGACCTGCATTCCTTCATTTGTTATTTGTAGGAGGGGAGAGAACAGGTGCCTGTGTTCGGTCAGGCACCTGCTCTCGGTGGGTGTGTCAGAGGTATTTCAGGACCTAAGGATACTCAGGCACAGCGCGGGCAACCATCGGGTCTTTCCTGTAAAAAAAGGTGGCGGCTCTCGTAGATGAAAATGGCCAAATTGCCAGTAAGACTTGGAACCACGAAGGAACACAGATGTTTTAAGTCAGAGAACGAAGGAAAAGCAACGGCGCAACAGCCCACTAATTTTGCCCGCCGACGAATTGCTCTTCTCTTTGCCTTGGCAGAGAGAGCGGATACTTAGTTCTGAGGAATTGCACCAAATTTTCTCGCACATAGCATCGCAGATCGAATGCCGCAGGTCCGCTGCGTGCGCTCATTAAAGCGCGGATTTGAATGGTGCGCTCCGTCGCATCGGTTACCTGCAGTGCCCAAGTCCTCTTGTCCCATAGTTCGGTGGATTGGAGAATGCGATGTAGTTCCTCGCGCAATTCCTGGACAGGGGTCGAGTAGTCCACGTAGATCATGGCGGTCGCCAGGAGGTCGGCGGTGGTGCGTGTCCAATTCTGAAAGGGTTTCTCAATGAAATAGCTCAGCGGCACGACCAGCCGCCGCAGGTCCCACAGGCGCACCACGACGTAAGTCGTATTGATTTCCTCGATCCATCCCCACTCTCCTTCCAGAACTACAGCGTCCTCGATCCGGATGGGCTGCGTGAGGGCAACTTGAATGCCAGCGATCAGGCTGGAAAGCGTGGAGCGCGCGGCCATACCGACTATCAAGCCGGCAAGGCCGGCGGAAGCGAGCAAGCTCACGCCAAGGTGACGGACCGCGGGAAATGTCATGAGCATGATGGACGCCGTTACGATGCTTACGCTCAGCGTGGCAATCCTTTGCAAAACTTGCGTCTGTGTCCGAATCCTGCGGGCGGCGAGATTGTCCGGGGCATCCATCGAATAACGCGCAAAGATGATGTTTCCGGCCAGTTCCGTCAGGATAATGATCGCCCATCCAATCGTGGCAATCACACCCAGGCCAAGGGCGTGTTGAAGCATGTTCTTTAAATCAGCAGGGAGTGGAGCAAGCGGAATGGCGAGAACCAGAGCCAGTAATGGAAAAATAAGCCGCGTTGATTTCTTAACACGTCTGGCGAATAAGGATGGTGGAGCTTCTTGTTTGCGCCGGAGAAGCCTTTCGGCTAAGAAGAATAGAATGAAATGTATGACAAGCGCCAAAATAATGGCGCCCACCAGGATTGCGCCTGAAATCAGCCAAGTGTGAGTGTCGCCCCAAAGATATTGCATCTTCCTGATACTCCTCGAAGAGAATTAAACACTCCTCTTCACTCTCAGCCCGCCGGATTCCTTTATTGCATCACGGGGCGGACCAGTGCAGTACCGCCAAAACTACGCGAAACACGCCTTCTGGATCCGGCGGACGGCTATGGATAGAGTAAGCGATAAAACGCTGCCCGCCACACAGTGTCCCATCTTTAGAGGTTTTCTTTGGTTGGAAATCACTTCTGGATGAAAGGAACTGCGCCGTACGCGGTTTCCTTAGTCGAAAGTCGAACCAAATCATGACGAAACAGGACGGGGATTCCTCCACAAGATTGGAAACATAATCAACAAGGTATGAAGATCGGCGGCCATTCTTGAAAAAGCTGTTAAAGAAAGGTACGGTAAGCAAAATATCCATCAAACGCCATAACTAGCCGGGGTCGCGAGCGAACCAAGGCTCACTCGCGACCCGCTATTTTCGGGACGCTCCACTGTCTCTTTTCATCTTTAAACATGCGCCAGCCGGCGACTTCAGATTCTTCCAAGAACTAACAAAACCAGCAGGATTACGACGACAAGGCCCAAGCCCCCGCTCGGGTAGTAGCCCCAGCTTCGGCTATGCGGCCACGTTGGCAAGCTGCCCAGACTCATCAAAAGAAGGATTACTACAAGTAATATCAGCATTTTCGTGTGCCCTCCGTGGTCCATTGAACTCGAAGGCGTTCTTTCCAACAATCGATATAAACCAGTAGACGTGGAGTTGCGTTAGGGTATGCTGCATTCGCAGGAAAGAGTGCGCGAGCCGAAAAGTCGTATTTTGGGGCAGCCCGCGAATGAGGTCGAGGAACTGCACAAAAGGAGTAAAATACAGGGAAAACGGTATGGGGTTGGGGGCCCGACCGTAATATCTCTTATATGTACAATATGGGCGACCTTTACCAAGCTCCACCTACTCAGCGAACTGCCTCGCGGGTACTTGGTAGCTCGGCGCGGTCCCCAGAGACAACTTTGAGATTGGGGATGAACACGGTGAAAATTCTCGTTGCAGACGATCACGACATCATTCGCCGAGGCCTAAAACAGCTCCTCACTTCACGGCCTGGATGGGAAGTATGCGGAGAGGCCAAAACGGGAAGAGAAGCGGTTGCTCTCACGGAGCAGTTCAAGCCAGAGATCGTGGTGATGGATGTCAGCATGCCGGATCTCAACGGCCTTGAGGCGGCACGCCGAATCCACAAATCCTTTCCGAAAATAGGCATTCTCATCTTAACGCTTCATTTTTCGGATCAACTTGTCCGGGACATTGTCGAGGCTGGCGCCCGGGCATACATCATGAAATCCGACGCCGATCGTGATCTCGTGAGCGCCGTTGAAGCTCTTGCAAATCGGCGAACATTTTTCACGTCTCGCGCGGCAGAGATGCTTCTGAACGGATTCACGAATCAGAATTCCGTGCCCGATCCGGAAGCCCATTTGCGAAACAGGCTCACCTCACGCGAGCGCGAAATTGTGCAGTTGCTTGCCGAAGGGAAGAGCAGCAAAGAAGTGGCCGTGGCCCTTGGGATCAGCGTCAAGACGGCGGAAACTCATCGAGCCAATATCATGAGGAAGTTGGAGATGCATTCCGTCAGCGAGGTCGTGCGGTACGCGGTGAAGAACCAAATTATTGAGGCGTGACGCCCCCCCTGCGATCACGCAAGACGTGTTGTTCTCATATGGATGCGCAGCACACTGGAAGTTGATGTTTGTTCGAATGAATTGCAGCTGGTTGCGATATCCTTCCTGTGACTCTCGACCAGGACGCGAGGAGATCACTGTCGATGCCTAGAGTGCTTATCGTCGATGACCACGCTTTTATTCGCCGTGGTGTTCAGACGATTTTGCATTCATTCCCGGAATGGGAGTTTTGCGGCGAAGCGGAAAATGGGAAAGAAGCTATCCGTTTGGCCGACGAACTGAAGCCGGAAGTGATCATCATGGACGTCTCCATGCCCGGACTAAACGGCATCGAGGCGACCCGGGCTATTCGAAAGGCGCAGCCCGACGTCAAGATTGTTTTGCTCACCCTTCACGAATCCGCCGAATTGTTGCGGAGCGCTTTTCGCGCGGGCGCGAGGGGATATTTGCTGAAGACAGACGCGGAGCAGGAATTGGTGAAAGCTCTTACCGTTGTGGTCGGAGAGGGCTCCTATATCAGCCCAAAGATGGATAGCGAAGTGGTCAAGAGCGTGATTCAAGAAATGAGCGGGCCGCAGTAACGTTTGAGCCTCCAATAGATAAACTCCCACCTTTTGTTTCTCTTTCTGAAGATTCAATTCTTCTCGAGTTCTACAGAGTTCCACGGATGGAAAACGTTTCTTTCGTTGCCATACGATAGGGGTCGCGATTGGTAAGATCGCCGGCGGCCATGTCCCATAGGGAGTGACTGCACACGGTAACCCGAAGCGGGCCTTCTGTCGCAGACTCTTCTAGCTTTGCAGCGCCATCGATTCCGTTTTCGTAAGGACCAAGAGCCGTTGCCGCAGTTTCACGCGGGCTCGAAAGATTCTGGATTTTACGAGCTCTGGAGTAATTTCCATCGCCTTCGCCAGCTCCCGGCTTGTCCAGCCTTCCCCCTTTTGCAGGATGAAAGTGTTCTTGAGCGTTGGATGTAAAGCATCGAGAGCCTTCGTAGCCAATTCCTTCGTCAGATACTCGCGCTCGGGATCTGCTCGCAAATCCCGAAGTTCGGCGCGCGTTTCATTGCCGTCCAATATCCCGTCCTCACTAGCCGGCCCTGTGGTAGCCGCCGCCTCTGGCCGGCGTTTGCGCAGCATCATCAGAGCTTCATTGATTGCGATGCGAACTAACCAGGTCGAGAACTGTGAATTTCCTTCAAACTGCCCAATCTTCCCGTACGCTTTGCAGAAAACATTCTGCAAATTGTCCTCGGCGTCTTCGCGGTTCTTCAGGATCTTGAAGGACATCCCGTATACGCGGTGAGAGTGCCGGTGGACGAGCTCTCCAAACGCGGTGCGGCTTCCGGCACGCGCGCTGGCTATGAGTTTTTCTTCCGAATGCGCCATCTGGCTGTTCATCACGTCGGCAATCTCCTGTACGGCTGGCTTGGTCGAAATCGGCCTTTATTGCTATCAGGTATAAGACGATAGGGGAGCACGGACAATACAGTCCAAGCTGTATAGAATTGAACATAACCTCGTATTCCTCATGGACGCTGCTGAATTGGTTCTGTTGAATCGGCAAAGAGCCACCAAAAGAGATAGGGCGAGGCATTTATGTGCCTCGCCCTTCTCCCCAATTTGGTTTCCCTGTTTGGTCTGACTTACTGCTTACGTTCCGGAGAGGCCTTCTGCAAACGATGAACAAGCGTCTTTCCGGATTCAGGGGATTCATACTTCGGTTCGGTGATGATCAATGCCGCCGTGGCATCGGGGCCGTACAGGCGATGATTGGCATCATTGTCAGGACGGAGCGTCGAGCCTTCCAACGACACACCGGCGAAAACGCCACGCGCTCGCGAGTAGCTAAGCATTTCTGCTCGCATGAAAGCGTCTGTGTCTGCTGACGTAGTCCGACCCTTCGGTCCGGCGGCGATGGAAGCATCTCCGCCAAGCTTCACTTTGCTATGAAGCAGACTATCCGCTCCGCGATTGTTCATGACTAGAATCACGAAGTCCGTGGCTTCTGCTCCAATTTGCAATCCGAAGCTGCCGCCTTCAAGGGCGTACATTGCTGGCGCGCCCCAAGGCCCCGTGAAATCCTTGCCCGTGCGGCAAACCATCGCGCCGCGGCCGTAGCTTCCGCCCACGACAAAAGCTGCCTTCAGAACGGAAGGCAACACCACTACGCAGCGAGCCTTATTGAGCAGGTCTTGAGGAATGTTATCCGGAACATCGAGAATCTCCTGGATGACCGTGCCGGCGTTCTCCAAGCGGTTGTTTTCGTCCTTCACGTCGTCCGCTGCGTTCCGTGCAAATGAGAGAGGCGCCAGCATCAGCGCACCCGCGAAAATAGCTGCCATTCGATTCATAAATCTATCCTCCATCCTTTTTTGTATTTTGAAACCTTCACTGATTTGTCTTGAACCTAATCTCCGCGGCGACCGGAAACCACGACGATGACCCCGCCTAAAAGGGCCACGGCGCCAAGTATCGGAGGAAGAGGAACAGTGTGATGTACTTCCTTCGTTGCCTGGATAGGCCCGATGTCTACAACCTTCTTTTGTGTCGTGTAGCTGAACCCTTGATACGCCAGCGCCAAGAGCCCGATGGCGATCAAAACGATTCCCAGGATTGTTCGTCCGCCCATTGTTCCTCCGTATTCGCGAATCGAATTATGTTGAGCCCCCATGCGAGAAACGTGAAATCCGTCTCAAACCCGGCGAAGGAGATGACCTACAAGCGATACAAGGAAGAGAACCAGGAAGATAAAGAAGATGATCTTCGCGATCCCTGCCGCAGCCAGAGCAATTCCAGAGAAGCCGAGCACTGCTGCAATAAGCGCCAGAATAAAGAATCCCAATGCCCAACGTAGCATCACAACCTCCTTATGTTTCCCGTGCAGATTTTTGTAGACCCTGAACCGGGGCGTCTTGCTGACTTCTTGAGTTCGAGAAACCCGCCACGATTCTTTACCTTTGTAAGCCTTGGGGGCCCCCGACCTCCATACGGTGGAGTCCTTACCCACCTTCCAGGAATGCTGTATTTGCTGGAAAGGCTCTTATTTGCATCGTTTTAGAGGCCCCAGCTCAGTGTTTCCCTGTATGTACGCTCTTCTACCCGCGTGGTCCTCTTGGCATGTAAGGTTCGACGCGCTTCCCAGCGGCGCAATGCCGAGCCCGTGGCCGTCACGAAAGACTAAAAATCAGGAGACTCCTATGAACTGGGATCAGCTGGAAGGAAAATGGAAACAACAATCTGGCCAAGTAAAGGAAAAGTGGGGAAAACTCACGGACGATGATCTCACTGTAATCCACGGTCAGCGGGAACAGTTGATCGGGAAGATTCAGGAACGCTACGGAATCGTGAAGGAAGAAGCCGAGAAACAGGTTGACGAGTTTGCCCGGTCCCTCCGAAGCGATGAGGCAGCGGAAGAAAAGCGCCAGCGCGAGCAGGAAGCGGAAATTCGCGCAAACGCGAGAGAAAAGAAGCGTAGTGCTGGCCAATCTTAATCCGACCCTGTCTCACCATTAAACGCGAGGCGTAGGAGCCATGTGTTCCAAGAATAGCGATTGGCTCCCGCGCCTCGCTGGATTTTTCGCACTTTTCTTGGAGGTTGTGGTCCTCTGGTTCATGAAGCATTTGCGATGCGCACTGGTTTGTATGCTTACTATTTGTCTTGGATGGCCTTGTCCTTCTCAAGCCTATTCTGTTTTAACCCACGAAGCCATTATTGATGCAGCATGGGATACAAACATCCGCCCCCTGCTCCTCGCGCGTTTTCCAGCTGCCACCAGGGACGAGCTTCGCAACGCCCACGCCTACGCGTTTGGCGGCGCCATCATTCAGGACATGGGCTACTACCCACACGGCAATAAATTCTTTAGCGATCTCACACACTATTTTTGCAGCGGCGATTTTATCCAAGCCTTGCTCCGCGATTCTCAGGATCTGAACGACTATGCTTTCGCGATTGGAGCCATGGCGCATTATGCGGCGGACAACAGCGGGCATCGTCTGGCGACAAACCTCGCTGTTCCGATGCTGTATCCGGAACTCAAAAAGAAGTACGGGGACGTCATCACATATGAGGACAATCCGATCGCTCACGTGAAAACCGAGTTTGGGTTTGACGTATTGGAGGTTGCCAAAGGTCGCTTTGCTCCCGACAGTTATCATGACTTCATAGGTTTTGAGGTCGCCACACCTCTCTTGGAACGGGCTTTTCTGGAGACTTACGGCCTGGAACTTTCCTATGTTTTAAGGAACGAAGCCCACGTAATTAACTCCTACAGGCATGACGTAAGCTCGCTCATTCCGGAAGCGACAAGAGTCGCATGGAAACTGAAACAGGACGATATTCAGAAGGACTTGCCAGGAATAACTCGCGAAAAATTTCTATACAACATTTCACGGTCGAGCTATGAAAAAAACTGGGGAAAGGATTACACCAAACCGGGCTTTGGCGAAGCTTTTCTCTCTTTCCTCTATCGGATCCTTCCGAAGATTGGTCCTCTTAAGGTGCTCTCGTTTCGTACTCCTACGCCTCAAACGGAAAAGTTATTTGAAGATAGTTTCAATGTCACCCTGGATCGCTATCGGGCTCTCTTGAGCGAGCTACGAAAAGGGGAAGTGTCTTTGCCCAACGACAACTTCGATGTAGGCGAAACGACCGCGCGTGGACAGTATCGGTTGAATGATGATGCTTGTGCGCAACTCCTCGACGAGCTTGCGAAAAAGGATTTCGCTCAAGCTTCTCCGGAATTGCGCGCTGATCTCCTGCATTACTTTTCTTCGCCAGATATTCCCGCTTCGGACAAACTATCGGAGAAGGCGCGAGCACGTTTGAAGGCCGACGTGCAGAAGTTGGAAAACGCCCCTCCGGCGCCTCCTGTTACGAAAAACGGAAATACTCAAACGAATCAGCGGTAAGAGCTAGTTCATACATCGGAATGTTAGACGAACTACTAAGTTCACCCGATGGCTCGCCCGCACTGCTCCATTTAGTCTCCCATGCATCATGTCGCTTCGCTGCTTATCGGTGTGAAGGCCGGTGAGACGGAAACGACTGAAATGAGGAGAAGACAATGGACCTACTTTGGACGCTCGCGGTAATTCTTCTGATCCTGTGGCTTTTGGGCCTCGTGACTTCCTTCACCTTGGGAGGATTCATTCACATTCTTCTAGTCGTAGCCATCATTGTCGTCTTGATTCGGGTCATTCAAGGTCGCAGACCAGTACTGTAGTCTTGCGCAGCCAGTTTACAAAGCCGGGACTTCTCGCGCGGGTCTAAGACCCCAAATAAGCGCGAATCCAGGGCTCGCGCTGCCCGAGCATTATCTGATCGACTTACCGTCCAGAATCTCGTTTAGAGTTCTGGGGAAGATCAGCACCGTCCTTCCGATAAATCCTTCCTCGTATCGTAAGTATTGACAGTAGCAGCCGTGCCCTCTCTCTGTCAGAAACGGCATGCTTCAGCTGCCGTAGGCGAGGCAACACGAAGACGCAAATCTTGGCGGCCCCTGGCCAAGTAGCAACCCGGCTGGGAGTTGCATACCCAGGCGAATTCGACATACGGAGGAAGCATGATTAGACGCTACTACCCTTGGATTGCTGGACTGGCGCTGTTTACCGCATTAATGTCGGCTATTCCACTCCTTCGCCCAAGTGAGGCCAAGACCCCGCCTCAGCAATACCCGGTCATGGATGGAGTGGCCAACAAGATCATTGCGAAGTACCAACAGTCAACCTGTGAGCAGTTGTGGATTCAGAAGTCCCAAAAAACTCCGCCAACCCTGGAAGAACAAAAACTTATCGTATTTCTTAGGAACGATCCTCAGATGCGCTCCGCGTTCATCGCCAAAGTTGCACCCCCCATTGCGAACAAAATGTTCGAGTGCGGCATGATCCCCTGATTTTTCAGCAATTTGAGCAAAAAGGAACACGACACGGTCTGTCAAAACTGACAGTAGCCTAATGCGGCCTCATCGCCGAGCATAGCCCCGTTGGGCTTGTTTATTCCGCTCGGAGCGATTTTCGGAGAGCCACCCAAGAGAGAAACGATCTCGCTTGCTAATCGATTCTCAGTTCGCCAGAGACGGCTCAGTTCGCGACTGCCAGACTTGGACCTTTTCCGATCGCGGAAAGAAGAAGTAGGGGGCAGAAAATGATCAAAAACTTCACGAAACAGCTTTTGTCGGTGACGCTATCCCTCGTAGTGATCTTTGGCGCTGTGCCGTTGGATGCTCAGCAGACGCCTGGGTATTCCGGGCAAGGCGCCCCGTTGACCGCGGCAGAGCTGCAAGCACTGGTCGCGCCCATCGCTCTTTATCCAGACGCGCTGGTAGCTCAAGTACTTTCAGCAGCGACATTTCCAGACCAAGTTGCCTATGCCCAGAACTGGATTCAGATGAACCCGGAACTTACCGGCCAAACCTTGATGACAGCCGTAGATGCCCAAAGTTGGGATCCCAGTGTGAAGGCGCTCACACAATTTCCCTCCGTGTTAGCCAACATGTCGAAGAATCTCAGTTGGACTTCGTCACTAGGAGAAGCATATGGCACGCAAGCTGCCGACGTGATGACGGCAGTCCAAGCACTGCGCGCGAAAGCCTATGCCTCTGGCAATCTAGTTTCGGGATCACAATTATCCGTCGTGCAGCAGTCGCCGCAGGTCATTGTGATTCAGCCTGTGAATCCGGCGGTGGTGTACGTCCCCGTGTACAACCCTGCGGTGGTTTACGGCTATCCCTATGTGGTTCCAGCCTACGTTCCTCCTCCGGCTTCCGTTGCGGCGACGGCAGTGGTCGCGTTTGGAGTTGGCATAGCTGTCGGCGCGATGATGAGCGGTGGTTGCTGCGCATGGGGATATAGCAGCTGGAATTGCGGCTGGCACGGCACCACCGCAGTTGTCTATCACGGCGGGGCGTACTACGGAAACAGTGCATGGCACGGCGGCTACTATGGCTCCAGCGCCTCTGCCTATGGCGCCTACGGATCCGCGCACGTAAGCAATGGCTACAACCCATCCACAGGAACCTACGCACGGGGCGGCACAGTCTCAAACGGCTACGGCAGTGTAAGTGCCGGTCAAGCGTATAACCCAAGGACCGGGGCCTCTGCCTCGACAGTGCAAGGGTCCAATGCGTATGGCAGCTATGGGGCCTCGACGGCTTCGAAGAACGGCACCACGGTCGACAGCCAGCATCAAACGAACGCGAATGGAACCACCGGACAGATGCACTCTTCGAACGGCGGCTCGGCTTATGCCGCGTCAGGAAAGTACGGCAATAGCGCGGCGGTTGGTCAGACCGCCAACGGCGACAAGTATGCGTCTGCAAACGGCAACACCTACAAGAACACCGGCGGCGGCTGGTCCAACACGAATGGAAGTTCTAATACCGCCAAGGGTTATGGAAGCCAGGACAAGAGCAGCTCATCGGCCTTCGGGGGAAGTGGCGGCGGAGGCTGGGGATCCAGGTCGGAGAGCGCTCGCGGTTCGTACAGCAGGGGCGGCGGTGGTGGCTGGGGCGGACGAAGGTAAATAAAGCGGTACAGCCCGGGTGCGAAATCAGATTTGTGATCGGTATTGGTGAGATTTCTTGCAGTCGATGATTTGGAGGGATGGCATGTCGCGCGTAATTCGCAGAATTTCCATTACCACAAGGTTTCTACTTTTGGCGTTCCTTATCCCGCTTGCCTCCTGCGGCAAGTCCGACAAACCTTCATCCAAGGCATTTGCTTCGCCGGATGAGGCGGGACAGGGGCTGCTGGATGCGGCAAAGTCAGGGGATGAAAACGCGATTCAGGCAATTTTCGGGCCGGGGTCAAAAGAGATCATCTCTTCTGGCGATGCCGCGCAGGACAAAGCCACGGTCGACAAATTTGTAGCTGCCTATGGCGTGATGCACCGCTGGCGCAAGATGCCTGATGAAGGGCAAATCCTGATTATCGGAGCGGATAATTTTGCGTTCCCAATCCCGCTCAAGAAAAATGCCGCAGGCGAGTGGTTCTTTGACACGGCTGCGGGGAAAGACGAAATCTTATCGCGCCGAATTGGCCGGAATGAACTGGCAGTCATTGACATCTGTGGAGCGCTGGCCGACGCACAGGCCGAATATTTCGCAAATCGTCTCGCTGACGGGCGCATGAGTCAGTACGCTGTGAAGTTCATAAGTGACACAGGGAAGAAGAACGGTTTGTACTGGGACTCGCCAGAGGGTCAGCCGAAAAGTCCGCTCGGTCCGCTGGTAGCGTTTGCAACCTCTGAAGGATATAACGCAAAGGCGGACGCCCACACGCCCTTCCATGGCTACTACTTCCATATGCTAACCGGGCAAGGCAGTCAGGCGCCCGGCGGTGCGAAGGACTACGTCGTTGATGGGAAGATGGTCGGTGGATATGCTTTTGTCGCCTATCCGGCCGAATACGGCAATTCGGGGATAATGACATTCATCATCAGCCAGGATGGCATTCTGCTGCAGAAGGACTTGGGGAAGACCACGGCAGAAACAGCAGCCGCTATGACCAAGTTCGACCCCGATCCCAGTTGGACCGTGGCCAGGTAGAGTAGTTCTAGGGAGTTGTAGTTGTGCAGTCACGTTCGGAGATTGTCACTTGTGCGGCTGGACCTCCTGCCAAATCGCATTCGGGTGTGACAAATTCAACCCTGAAGTTAAAGTCAGCCAGGATTTTGCGAAGCGCCGTATTCGCGCTCCCGGCGCTCTTGCAGCGCTGTCAGCCTCGCTTTTAGCACATCGATGTCCGCTTGCATCTCGTTAATTGCTTGCTGCTGAGACTCGAGCTTGGCTTTGCCCGTCTGAAGGTCTGTGTAATTCGGGTTGGAATACACAGTGTCCTGGTTGAGCGCAAAATCGCGTTGTTGCCACTTCAATTGATCTTCAGCCTTCGCAATTCGTTCCTTCAGTTTCTTGATCTCTTCGTCTTGAGCAGCCGCCTCTTCCGATTCCTTACCATTGGGCTGAGAGTCTTTGTTGGTGGAAGCTGCAGACTGGTCTGCGCCGTCGGCCGCGACTTCTACTGTGCTGGGGGCCGCAGTGCTTGAACCAGGGGGACCGCCAAAATTGTAACCTTCCTGGCCGGGCTTATAGTATTCGAGGTCCAGATCTTCGTTGCTTATTATCTTGGATTGTTTCGCGGCACTTTTCTTCTGCTCGCGGCTACGCCGGGCGGCGTCGGCCACCGATTGCTCTTGTTGCGCCTGCGAATCCTGAGGATGCGCCCTAGCGGCGGAAGGGAACGCCGAGGGCACCGACAAGAGCGCGCTTGCCGGCAGAATCGCCCATATGGTCGAAAGTCTGTTCCGCATATGTTGGCTCCCACAGAAGAGTTACTGAGCATAATTCTGTGTCTTCAGCAGGCGGGCGTAAATTGTCAAAACTAGCAGTGCGTTGAAATGGTCCAAGGAACCACTGTCTTGAGCTCTAGCAGTGAATCCGATCGAGCTGGTATGTCCACCCCACATATGGGGCCCTTGTATCAGCTACTTCGGAGGTTTTGGCGGACAGTGGGCATCATAGGCCGTCTGCATCTGCCTTAGTTTGAGCACGCCATAGGCGACGGTCAGCGCCATAATGATAACCAGCAATCCGGCGAACCTCTTTTCGTAGCTGTAGACGCCCTCGCGATAAGCCACATAGGTGGCCACTATCAAGCAGAGAACGAGGATGTTAATGATCCAGTTCACCGACTTCCGCAGGACGAAGTGCATGGTACCGAACCCGGCGAGCTGGTAGAGCATGAATGGAAGTATGGCTACCGCCGGAAGTAGTTCGGAGGCACCCAGCACGACGTCGACTGCGCCCGGCGCTTTGGAGTGCAACAGCGAACTATGCGCCAGCTCGTGAAATAGAGCCGGCACCGCACAAAGGAAAGGTACGACACCGAGCAACTCGATCACCAGCGATCCACTCCAGGTGCCGATCTTTGAAGATTCGTTGGCTCCCGCGTCGGTGGACTGCGTGCCGATGAAAAGTCCACCCACTATGGCCGCCGCGCTCGACAGCATCAGTAGCTCCACTGTGATGCCGAAGCTTGCCGGTTCGCCCGTCTTTATAAGTAGCAGGCCCATGAAACCAGGCGTGTAGAACATCACGCGAACCAGCCGCGCCCAAACGCGGGCGTCGCGTTCGGGCGGCAGGATTGGCAGCGGGAATCCGTCAGTCCCAATCGTTGGTCTAGCTTTCGACATTCGGGTGTCCTATTCGCGCGATAGATTTATACGCAAGACATTCGAGCCAGGGTTTCCGCCGAGCACTATACCCGGCGGGGCAGCATTTGGTCTACATCGACTCCGCCAGGCCTTTGTTCACAAGGACCTTCACGTCCACGCGGCGGTTCGACGCGCGTCCCCGAGAGTCGCTGCCATCGATGAGGCTTACAACTACCACCGTGCCCGTCTTCTGTTCTTTGATTTCGATCAAGTCCCCGTTGCGGGAGACGATGCTTCCTATGACCTTGGCCCTGTGCCCACTCGCGATTTGAGGCGGACTTGGCGCTGCGGTCACGATCACTCACGCGCCCATCATGAGACACAGCATGTCCCACAGCGCCGACATCTTCGATTTCTGATTTCTGAAAAACAAGTGAATCCTCCATTCAATTATTTGTCTTCGCCGGCGTTCTACGCGCGAATTCCAATTTTTGGCGACCTTAGGTTAGTCGGCGGTCGTACCCCACTGCCACTGTCAGAAATGACAGAAGAACGAATGTTTCTTGAAATATTTTCGTTTGATCCTTTAAACCATTTCACGCGGATTACGCCTTCTCTTTTGAAGTTGGTGTTACACATGTTTGGCGCGTTTGTTAGCCTCTGGCCTTGCCATAAAGTGCAGTGGGTCGAATCAGCGAGGCATGCTCTGAATTGCCACATGCCTGTCATTTCTGACAATGGTCACCGGTGCCCTTAGATGAAAGCCTCGTGGAGGCAATAAAGCACAATCATGCGCGAGAGTCAGGAGGCAATTGCCTCCGATCATGAGGACTATATGAGGATACGAATGCCGAGAGGCAGAAACTGTTCGTCACGTAATAAAGCAGCTGCAGCCATCCCTATATTTCTATTGGTTCTGATCCTTGCACCGTTGGCGATGGCGAAAATGAATTTCGATTTTGATCCCAACCTGGATTTCTCGAGTTTCAAAACATTTGCTTACATCGGTGGCGTGAATTCGCTGGAGTTTCGGCAGCTGGATCCTAATCTCATTAGCAACCAAGTTCATGCCGGAGTGTCAAAGGCGCTGGCCCAGCGCGGCCTAAAGGAAGTAAAGCCGGATCAGCAGCCGGATCTCGTCGTGCGCTATATGGCCAACAGCCAATCTAAGCTGGTCTCCGCAGCCGTGGGGGATTGGGTGCAATTTGGACCGTACATCGGCGACTACTGGGCCTACACCTACGATTTAATGTCTGCTGAAACGAGCCTAGACGCGTCTCTCATCATCGATCTGATCGATTTGAAGCGAAAAGACCTGGCGTGGCGCCTATACTTGGACCAGAAGATCACCGATGACGATACCATTTGGCCGAAAGTAATCGGCCAGATTTCCAAAGGCTTCGAGAGTTACCCGCCGACCCAAAAACAAATAGCCGAGAAGCGCAAGGAGCGGGCCGAGCACCCTCCCAAGCCCCCGGCACAGTGAGCGTGAGAGCTCCGAGTCGACCTGGAAAGACTTGCTGACTGTTAAATCTGACAGTAGAACGCCACTCCAATGAGCACTACCTTTCCGATGAGCAAATGACTCTGCGGCGGCTTGTGTGCTCTCGGGCCATTGCAAGGAGACCACGTGTCACGTTCCCTCATCGTAATGCCAGACGACTCGGCTAAGCCGATCCTGGATGCCATCAATGGCGCGACCAAATCGCTGCGCGTCAAAATGTTCCTCTTCTCGGATCCGTCTATTCTAAAGGCTGTGCTTGACGCTCAGAAACGCGGCGTAAATGTCCGGGTTATGCTGAATCCTGCCCGGCGTGACGGCGAATCGGAAAACAAAGATACGCACAAAACGCTTGCAGCTGCGGGCGTTAAGGTCCTCGATAGCAATCCTGAGTACGACGTCACTCACGAGAAGTCGATGGTCGTTGATGATACGACCGCTTACGTGAAGTCCCTCAATTGGGAGACGAAGAACATAACCGAAACACGCGACTACGCCATCGTTACTTCCCATGCTCACGAAGTCGCCGAAATTATTGCTTGCTTCGAAGCCGACTGGCATCGAAAACCCTTCCGGGGAGACGAGAAGTCGCATCTGATCTGGTGCTGCGGCAACGGCCGAGAGCGTATCGCAAAATTTATCGACGATGCAAAGGATTCCATTTTCCTGCAGAACGAGCGCTATCAGGACGCAGTCATCATCGAGCGGCTTGTCCGGGCCGCGCGCCGCGGAGTAAAAGTTCACATTATGGCTCGCCCTCCTCACAAGCTTAAGAAGGAAAAGCTGGTGGAAGCGGTCGGCGGCATGCGCATCATGGAAGATGTTGGCATCAAGATTCACAAATTGAAGCACCTTAAACTGCACGCGAAGATGCTCCTCGCCGACCATTCCCGCGCCATCGTGGGCTCGATCAATCTTGCGCCCGGTAGCTTTGATAGCCGCAGAGAGTTGGCCATCGAAGTGGACGACAAAGATGTGGTCAAACGGTTATCGGAAATTGCACATCACGATTGGAAGCACTCGCACCCGCTCGATCTGACGGACGAAGGGCTTCTGGGCGAAATGAAGAAACACAAGATGAAAGGCGTCAAAGAGCTGGCGTTGTCGAGCAATGGCAAAAAACCAAAAAAGAAAAAGAAGTAATAAGTCGGCACTATCGATTCCTGTTTCGATCAAAAAAAGAACTACAAGGCCGCCCTTGGGTACTAGGGGCTCTGTCTAGGCGCGTGGGAAGGTGATGATCCAGAACGCGCTGATTAGCAGCAAAAGAAGAGCAACCATAAGCAAAACGATTCGAGGCCCAAGTATCTCGAATCGCTGGCCGAGGGCGGTCAGGAGAAGTACTGTCGCTAAGAAGACGCTTACTTTCACATAGTGGTCGCCGGTTTCCCGTGAGTTTACGCCTTTCTCGAAATAGTCCTTCGCATCCGCGGCAAGCTTTCTGGACTCGTCAGCGTTCGCGTTCGTGTACTCCGGCATAAAGATGGGCCCCGACGGAGCGGAGGCGTTGTGTAATGGATCCAGCTTCTGCCAGGCTAGGAATGCCACAGAGTATTCAGGACGAAATCGACGCTCGTACTCTGCGATAAGATTTTTGTTGCCGGCGCTCTCAGCCGCTATCCAACCATTGAAAGTTACGACGTCATACAAACGATCCTGGCCCGCCAGCGTTGCCCTTTCCTGCGCTCTCATGTTCGTGCTAGCCGCAAGGGAATAGTTCTGATTCGAGACAGCGTCCCACTTGGTCGCCTGGTAGCCGCTCCAGGCAGTGGCCACAGCCACAATCGCAAGTACACTCGCTTCAGCAATCTCGATCCAAGGGGATTGGCGATGACTCCCCGAGCCATGACGGTGAGCCTGCTCGTTAATTTTGTGTGCGATCTCGACGTTCGAGCTCTGCTCAGACATCTTGTTGCCTCTCCCCGGATGGCATTGACGGAAAAACGTCACACGTTCCAGCTGTGGTGGAAACACTGCAGAACACCGGCGGTCCTACATCATTCCTTCGCCAAGATTTCATTTATGGTCGTGGGTTACCACTGTAAGAAATGACAGACAGAAGGGACAAACCGCGCCGATGCATCAACCATAAAGTATTGGTAGCCGTTTTCCACTGTCCAAATAAAAGTACGCCACAGCCGCCTTCGGGAGCCCTTCGCAGTTTTTACCTAACTGGCTCATCCTCCCCGAGTTAGGGATTTCCCTAGGTGAAAACACAATACCCATTCTCCATTCTGTAGGCGGCGGTGAGTATTTCGGCCGGATCGCCTCTCTACCTTTACAAGGGTGTGGTTCGTATGCACCGGGCCAACTGGACAATGTTTCCGGCAATTGGAGGATAAAGTGAAGCTACCGCGCGTCATTTTGGCCGATGAACATACGATTTTGCTCGAAGCGCTTCGCAAGCTCTTGGAAACTAAATGCGATGTTACGGGCACAGCGACAAACGGGCGCGCCTTGTTGCTAATGGCTCGAGTCCAAAAACCGGACTTGATCATTCTGGATGTCACTATGCCGACCTTGAATGGCCTGGAAGCCGCGCGCCAACTCAAGAGCTATATGCCAGACGTCAGGATCATCTTTCTGACCATGCACGAAGACCCCAACATTGCTCAGGAGGCATTGAGCTTGGGTGCAAGCGGTTACCTTTTGAAGAAATCCACGGGTATGGAGCTGTTCAAAGCCATTCGTGAGGCTTTGAGCGGGCGAACGTACATTACCCCCTTGATTGTGCAAAGGATGGAGCGAAGTTTCATTCGAAATCCGTGGGAATCGGGGAGACCCAAATCTCTGACGCCACGCCAGCGCGAGGTCGTGCAACTCCTGGCAGAAGGCAAGACCATGAAGGAGGTGGCGGATCTCTTGCACGTCGTTCCGCGAACAGTTGCCTTTCATAAATATCGCGTGATGGAGGAACTGGAACTCAAGACTAATGCCGGACTGCTCCAATTCGCCATTAAGAACCACATGGTGGCGTAGGGCTTTTTTTAGTCGACACACTTCAGCTGCGCGTCTTCCGGTTTTACCAGGGGCACTGCCAGACAGATCGGGGAGTTAGTGAATAAGTGCGGCGCCAAGTCTAAGCCTCTAATCACGCCTGTTTACTCGGATACCGGATGATGCGTGTAACTCGGAAAATATCCAGGAATTACGCTATGGGATAAAACAAGTAATCGCCGTCCTTCAGTTCAGAGTTGAAATGGCAGAATATTTTCGAAACAGGGAGGAAAAAATGAAAAAACTAGCATTTCTTTTGTTTGTCGGACTCGCATGCGGTGCCGGTAGTACCTTTGCTCAAGATGTTCGTTATGACTTCGACAAGGAAAAGGATTTCTCGAAATACAAAACCTACAAGTGGGTGCAAATCAAGGATGCGGACCAGCCGGATCAGCTCACAGCCAATCGGATCACTTCTGCCGTCGATGCTGAACTTGCCACCAAGGGAATGACCAAAACAGAAGATGAAAAAGCCGATCTCTATATCGGATACCAGACAGCCTTGCGCTCGGAGAAGGAATTTACTTCGTACAACACCGGGTGGGGTTACGGTCCCGGTTGGGGCAGAGGTTGGTACGGTTATGGTGGTATGGCAACCACCACGACATATGGCTCGACCTCGACCGTCTATATCGGTCAACTGGATCTCAGCATGTATGACTCCGCGACAAAACAGCTCGTATGGCGTGGCGTTGCAAGCAAAACATTGGACCCCAAGGCCAAACCGGAAAAGAAGGATAAAAACGTTATCAAAGCGGTCCAGAAACTGTTGAAGAACTTTCCACCCAAGCCAAAATCCTAGTCTGTTTACGGTTCAAAAATACGAGCGGGCACATTTTCTCTCGTTCAACTTCTAACGGGCTACTGACATGACCTGCTTGCTTTCCCCGTTAGGAGCTGAATGAGATCATTTCTCAGAAAGCTGCTCTGTTTGCCGTGGAGTAAGCAATTTGAAGTTGCCGCGTGCCGCTTCGCGCAGGCCTAGCAGTTATTTCGCGTCAGGATCCACTTTCACGAAGCTGTACTTTGCGCTGAATTGGATGCGGGGCGCATTTGCCTTTTGCCCGCTTTGCTCCATGGCCCAGCCATAAAGAAATTCAGCACCAACATTGAGGGACCCACCGGGATTCCAAATCAGGTTGGTACCCGTGTAGGTGGCATGATTGTATGTAT
>Ga0210391_10001368_pt1 | contig 22431 bp, 17 predicted proteins | sample IncBWC12OmetaG_FD_160573 | JGI IMG/M metagenome (GOLD analysis project Ga0210391, IMG submission 160573) | Forest soil microbial communities from Barre Woods Harvard Forest LTER site, Petersham, Massachusetts, United States - Inc-BW-C-12-O ...
GGGTCGCATCGTCACGCCATTGCGCAACGGGCCGCTGGCGAGTGTCGCGGGCTTTGCGGCGGGCCAGCGGATCTGCGTGCTCGCCCCGGCGAGTGACGTACTGCTCACCGAGGCCGAGGTGCCCGCCAAATCCGGCGCCCGCCTGCAGCAGATCGTGCCGTTCGCGCTCGAAGAGCAGGTCGCCGAGGATATCGATTCCCTGCACTTCGCGGTCGGTCGCCGGGTCGGGGATGCGACGCGTATTGCGGTGGCGGTGGTCTCGCGCGCGCTCATCGACGGTTGGTTGAGTCAGTTGCGCAGCGCCGGCCTGGAACCCGATTGCCTGTACGCGGACAGCAGTCTGGTCCCGGAAAATCCCGGACAGGCGGTGCTGGTGCTCAGTGGCGACAGCGTGATTCTGCGCGCCCCGGGCGCGGCGCCCGTGACGCTGCCCCTGGCCGCGCTGCCCGAGGCGCTCGAGCTGCTGCGCCCCGCACAGGCGCCGGCCGCGGCTGAAGTCTCCGATGACCCCGCGGCCATCACCATCCCCGCCGCGCTGCCCGTCACCGACTTCGGCGGCAACGGCCTGGTGGTCTATGCCGGGGAGGCGGAGTGGCAGCACTACGGCGCCACGATTGAAGCGGTACGCGATCAGTTCGAGGGGCTCTCGGTACAGCTGCTGCCGGAGGGTCCCCTGGGACTGTTCGCGCAGTCCCTGCCCGGCACCTCGGCCATCAATCTGCTGCAGGGAAGCTACGCACCGGTGTCGAATCTGTCCGGTGGCCTCAAGGCCTGGCGGATCGCCGCACTGATGCTGCTGGGCCTGCTGGTTCTGCACGGCCTCGGCAGCGCCGCTCAGCTGCTGATGCTCAAGCGCACGGAGCGACGCCTGGATCAGTCCATCAGCGAGACCTTCGAGCAGGCCATGCCCGGCGAGCACAACAGCTCCAACGCCCGCCGCCGCATGCAGGCGCGGCTGACCGCCATCCAGGGCAGCACCGATACCTCGGGCCTGCTGGCCATGCTGTCGGCGGTGGCGCAGGCACGTGCCGGAGCCACCGGCACGGTGGTGCAGGCGCTGAGCTATCGTGATGGCCTGCTGGAAATGCAGGTCGCCGCCCCCGGCGCCGACACCCTGGATCGCATGAGTCAGCAGCTGCGCGCCGCGGGCTGGCAGGCGGATCTGACCTCCGGCACCTCCACCAGCGGTTCCTACCAGGGCAAGATCCAGATGAGGCCGGGAACATGAACATGGACGCGCTGATCGGCTGGTACCAGGCGCAAACGCCACGGGATCAGAAGGTGGCCGCCATCGGCGCGGTGCTGCTGGTGCTCGGCGTGATCCTGGCCATCTTCGTGCCGCTCGATACCAGCGTGTCGCGGGCCCATACCCGCGTGCAGCACAAGCAATCGGACCTCGCCTGGATGCAGTCGGTCGCGCCACAACTGGCGGCCGCGGGCAATTCGATCGCGGCGCCGACCTCACAGCGCTCGCTGATCGCGGTGATCGACTCCTCGGCGCGCGAGTCCGGCCTGGGCGCGGCGTTGAACAGCAGCGAACCGAACGGACCTGGGGCGCTGCGCATCCGGCTCGACAAGGCGTCCTTCGACACGCTGGTGGCGTGGCTCGGCAAGCTCTCGCAACAGAACGGCATCCACGTCGAGCAGGGCAACATCGACGCCGCGGGCCCCCCGGGACTGGTGAACGCGGGCATCGTGCTGCGCACTGCCAGTCAGGACTGACACGCTTTGCGTCGGGCGGTCACTCTTGCAGTCATCGGCTTCGCGCTGGTGCTGATTTTGCGTTTCCCGGCGCGCTGGCTCGGGCCGCTCTTGCCGCGCGCCATTCATTGTCAGCAGCTCGACGGCAGTGTCTGGAGCGGCACCTGCTCCGGCCTGACCAGCGGGGTCAGCGCGCTCGGGGATTTGAGCTGGGACCTGCAGGCATTGCAGCTCTTGCGCGCGCGCCTGGAACTGCGGCTCGACCTGACCAACCAGGGCAGCTATCTGCGCGGCTTCGTGGCACGGGGGTTCGGCGGCAGTCTTCACGGCCGTGATGTGGCGCTCGACCTGCCGCTGACCAGCGCGCTCATCTCCTCACTGCCCGCCGGTGCGCACGCGCGGCTGCAGGGCACGCTGCAGCAGTTCAACTGGAATGGAAAATATCTGGATGAGCTGCAGGGCGAACTCAATATCCAGGATCTGTTCGGTTCTCAGGGCCAGGCCTTCGGCAGCTATCAGGTACAGTTTTCATCCGCGGCCGGCGGCGTGGTGCACGACACCGGAGGGCCCCTGGCCTTGGATGCCACCCTGCAGTTGACGCATGACCCGGGATACCTGCTCCAGGGCCGGGTCGCGGCGCGTCCCTCAGCCTCACCCGAGCTGGTCGATCAACTCAAGTACCTTGGAACAGCGGATGCCGCGGGCCGCCGACCCTTCTCCCTCTCCGGGACGTTCTAGCTGACCGCACCGGTCCAGAAGCAGCGCGTCGCGGGCAGGTAAATCGCGGCGCGCGCCGGCACCCCCGACTCCAGCGCCTGTGCCAGCTGCACATGCCGCGCCAGGCGGGTAGCGAATGCCGTCGCCAGCGCTGCCGGTGGCTGTGGCGCAATATCGATGAGCCAGCGCGTCCCGGAGGCGTCCCGAAAGCTCAAGTCGGCGCGGCTGCTCGTGAGTCTGCCTTCGAACATGCCGGTCAGCGCGAAAGGGACCTCGGCCTCGGCATCCGCGGCACCGAGGCTTGCGAAAATCCATTGCAGCCGCGCGTCATCCAGACAGGCCCGGAGCAGCTCGACGCCGGCGGCGAGCCGCTCGGGCAGCGCTTCGGGGGCGCAGCCCAGGCGCTGCAACCGGCGCGTGAGCGCCTGCTCCAGCGCGCCCGCCTCGCGAGCCGGCAAATGGTGACGCCGCGCGCAGCCGCGCAGCACTTCGCAGGCGGCCTGCTCGACCAGCGACGCTGCCAATCCGGCATCGATCGGCCCCGCCTCATAGCCGGCAATGGGCAACATCACCGGCAGCGGCGGCGCCGGCAGCGCCGGCAAATGCCACCCGGCACTCAGGCGCTCCAGCCGCTCGGCCGCCGCTGAGGGGAGATCCGGCTGCGGCACTGCCGTATCCGCAGCCGCATCCGGCGCCGGTGGGAACTGCGCCGCGATGGCCGGCCACAGTCGCGCCAGCAGCGTGCCGGAGCGCGGCGCCGCATCCTCGAGCTGCCCGAACAGGTGCAACTGCAGTCGGGCGCGGGTCGCCGCGACGTACAGCAATCGGGTCGCCTCGTTGTTCGCGCGCTGCTCCTGCAGTTGCATCACATAGCGTCCGAGCGCCGTGGGGCCGGAGGCCGAGGCCGGCGGCACCGCCACCATCAGCAGATCACTGCCGCGGGTGCCGCGCGGCAGATCCAGCCACTTGAGCAGCTGCCGCTCGGCCCCGCGCCGCTGGCGTCCCAGCCCCGGCAGGATCACGTGATCGAATTCCAGGCCCTTGGCGTGGTGGATGGTCATGATCTGCACCGCCCCCGGCTGCGCTGCCTGATGCTCGGCGAACAGCCGACCGAGCCGCTCGGGCAGATCCTGGGGACCGGTCCAGTCCGGTTCTGCCGCCCATTGCGCGAGGGCCGCGAAGAATGCCTGCGCATGCGCCAGATCCGACTCCTGGCGACAGGCGGCCGGTCCCCCCAGGCGCAGCCACGCCGATTCGGCCCGCCGCGCGAGACTTTCACGGCCGCTGGCGTACGTGTGCAGCGTCTCCCCGAGACTGATCGCCAAAGTCTGCTGCAGTCGCTGCAGACGTGCCTGGGCATCAGGGTCCAGACTTTCGTGAGCGTGCGGATCGCACAGGCGCTGCCAAACGGTCGCGCGCCGGTCTGCGCCGACGATGCGGCTGATCTCCTTCAGGGTCAATCCGCACCACGGCGCCCGCAGGATGGCGAGCCAGGCGGTGCGGTCACCCAGATGATCCAGCGCCTGGGTCAGCGCCATAAGGTCGCGCACGATGCTCAGTTGCGCCAAGGGCACCAGCTCCACGCCGACGACCGCAATGCCCGCGCCTTCGAGGGCGGCGACGATCGGCGCCGCATGGGCGCGCGCACTCACCAGCACGGCGATGGTTGATTCGGGCTCGGTGGCCCGCAGCTGCGCGATCACGCGCGCGATGGCACGCGCCTCGCCGGCGAAGTCACCGGGCAGCACCCGATGCAGGCGCACGGCACCGGCGGATGAATGAGCGCGGGCGGCAAGACTGGGCGCGAATGCGACGCTGCTGGTTCGCGGGTCATCCACCTGGGCGAAGCAGCGCGCGAAGGCCGCGTTGTTCCAGTCGACCACCTGCGGGGCACTGCGAAAATTGCGGCGCAGGGTCAGGGCCTCGAGCGGCACCGTGCCGATGCCCGCGGTGCGCGCGTTCAGGAACATGCCGACCTCGGCCTCGCGAAACCCGTAGATGGACTGCATCGGATCCCCGACCAGGAACAGCGTGCGCCCGTCGCCCGGCTGCCAGCCCGCGGTCAGCATGGCCAGCAACTGGGTCTGCTCGAGCGAGGTGTCCTGGAACTCATCCACCAGAATGTGGCGCAGGCGGTTATCGAGCCGCAGCGCCAGCTCCGACGGCTCCTCCATGCTGCCCAGTGCGGCGCGTGCCGCGGCCGCGATCGCCGGATGGTCCACCCGTCCCAGCTCATTGAAGACCACTTCCAGTTCGGCGACCGCGAGGCGCAGCAGCCGCGCGATCACACCCAGTACCTGCGTCTCATCCGCACTCAGCTGCGGATCCGGCAGGATCAGGATCTCTTGGAGCAGTTCCAGCGCGCCGGGCCGGCTGGCCAGCTGCGCGACCCAATCGGTCGCGCGGCGCTTCAACGCCGGGTCCTCCGGCGGAAAGCCGGTGCGCACATCCAGGCGCTTGCGCCAGTTGCCCTCTTGCGTCAATGCCTGATTCGCCAGTGCCTGCCACTGGCGCAGCGTCAGGGTGATGGCTTCGGCCGCACTGTCCGCCCGGCTCAATTCACTCCACGGCCCCAACGGTGCCGCGCGCGTGTGCAGATGTCGCGCCGCCGCGGCACCGAGGCTCAAGCCCTCCTGCAGATGCGCCCCCGCCAGTACCTGTGCGGCCTGCGCCAGACGCGCCCGCACCACTTCCAGCAGGCTCGCCTGAACGCGCATCGCCAGCTGCTCCTCAGACTCGGCGAGCAGGTACGGCAGCCAGTGGGTGCGTCTGGCCAGCATGTCGGCGATCAACGCTTCGCAGCGCGCGAAGTCGTTCTCCATGCGTTCAAACAGCACCTGCACGTCCGCTCGCAGCGTGGCGTCGGTCTGCGCATCCAGCAGTGTGCGACGCGCGGCATTGCGGTACGCGCGCTGCGGTTGCGCGAGCACCGCCAGCGCGCCACTGCCGCGCGCGGCCAGCGGCATCTGGATCGCGAGCGCCCGATTCAGGGCATCGAGCGTCTGGATCCGCAGGCGGTTCGGGTTTTCCGCCAGGCCCCAGCCACGCGCCTGCGAGCGTGCCCGCACGGCCCGCGCGAGCGGCGTGTCGAGATTGAGCGCCTGCGCCACGCGCACGGCCATCTCGGCCGCGGCCTTGCGGGTGAAGGTAATGGCGAGGATCTCCTCGGGCAGCTCGGCCTGCGCAAGCAGCACCAGCAGCCGCTCGATCAGCACCGTGGTCTTGCCGGAACCGGCCGGGGCCTGCAGGATCACCGAGCGCGTCGGATCCACCGCCCGCACCCGCGCCTCCTGATCGGCGAGCAGGTCGGGTATGCTCATGCCGGCGCCGCCGCGTCCGCGATGCGACAGAAGGCGTGCAGGTGGCAGTAGTCGCAGGCCTTCTCGCTCGGATCCACACGCGCCTCGCCGCGCAGAAAATCCTCAGCCAGCTGGCGCACCTGCTGACGCCACGCCGCAAGCTGTCGTGGCCACTCGGCGCTACCCGGCACATCGGGCAGCCGGCCGTCCTGATCGCCGATGCCCTTGAAGACCACCGCCTTCGGGTCCAGATGCGCGACCGCGAGGGTGCTGACCGGAACACCCACCGCGAGCAGATACACCAGCAGCTGCGGATGCGTCGTGCGTTCCACATCCCAGTCCGGTGTCAGCGCGCGGCCCGACTTGTAGTCGAGGATGGCGTGGCTACCATCCGCCAATCGATCCAGGCGATCAACGCGCACGTCGACCCGCGCGCCACCGATCTGCACGCGATGCGCGGCCTCCAGCTCCGCGATGACGAAGGGCGCGCGGGCGGACTCCAACTGACACAGCGCCGCGATCAACCGCGCTGCCCGCCCCTGCTCGCGCACGATGGCGGCCTGGCGCAGCTCGAGCAGTCCGGTGGCATCGGCGGCCGCATCACCCGGGTGCCGGGAGAGGATCTCGGTGGCGGCCTGCGAGACACTCTCGGCGATGGTCGGCGACAGGGACTGCGCGGCGCGTGCCGCGGCGAGTCCCACCGAGCCGCCCAGTCGCTGCCACAACAGTTCGAGTGCCCGATGCAGGAGCCGGCCCCGCTCGCGCGGCGCGATGCCGGGCGCGGGGGCCTCGATGGGCTCGGCGCCGAGGCGCAATTGCGCGTAGGCCCGGAACGGACAGCGACTTTGCAGCTCGATGGCCCGCGTCCCGGCCGGCAGGGGCACCGTCGGTTCCCAGGTGAGACCGGGCTCATGGGCGTAGGACTCGATCTGTCGCGATTCGCGTATCACCCGCGACAGCTCGTGGCCGGCTGACCGGGGCGCAGAGGTGTGCGCCGCGTACGGCGCCAGCAGCGGCGAGACCACCCGTTCCAGGTCCTCGGCATGAGCTGGCCAGCTGAAGATGGTTTCGCGGCTGCAGCAGCGCAGCCTCGAGAGTGCCTGCCGGGCCTGCGTCACCAGCGCCGCGGCATCGGCTGCGATCATGCCGGCGCGGCGCTGCAGCTCGGCCGGGATGAACGGATCAAAGCGGGCGCGCTCCGGGATCGCCCCCGCGTGCAGGCCGCTCACCCAGATGCCATCGTAGCGCACGATCGGATCGTCAAGGGCGGCGGTGAGGGTGACCGCCGCATCTCCGGTCGCCGGTTCAAACTGGGTGCGCGCCAGCAGCTGCGTGAAAACCGCGAGCGCCTCCGTCTTGTCGAAGACGCCGAGTGCGCTCGAGCAGGCGCCGCACTCCTGCAGCAGCTCATCGAGGCGCTGCAGAACCTGCTGGGTGTGGCTGCTGCGCTGCCGCGCCGTCTTGGGGTCAAGGCCACACCGGGCCAGCACCTGGGCGAAGCGCCCGCTCCACACACTCAACGCGGCGCGGGTCTCGCCGCGCAAGGCGTCGAGCATCTGCTCCAGCGCCGCGCTGAGCTCATCCGCGTGCGCCAGCAATGCGGGCGGCGCGGCGCGCAGCGCCTGCAGCAGCTGCCGGGCATTGAGGCGCGGCGGCACCACCGTGCGCAGCCACACATCCAGCTGCGCACGCACGCCCGCAGTGGGCCGCGCCCAGAAACTGCCGCGCAGCCACTGCGAGACTGCCGCGAGCTCCACATCGGAGCTCAACAGCTGCAGCGTCTGCAGACCCTCGGCCACCGGGGGATAGCCGAGCAGCGACTGGCCGCCCTCGAGCGCATAGGGAGCGGCCTCGACATCAGCCGCCCCGCGAGCCAGATACGCCGGGTCGAGCGCCGCGTCGAACAGCCGGCGCACCTGCGTGTGCCGCTGCGCGAGATCCGGCACGATGACCAGCAGGCGTGCGTCCGGTTGCGCGGTCAGGCGCTCGCGGCACCACTGCGCGCTCATCGCAAGTTCCTGCTGCGGATCGCTCGCCCGCGCGACCGCGGTGGGCGCCGGGGCGAAGCTGCAGTCCGGTTCCGGCGCAGCACCGCCGCGCCCGCCCCAGGCGCTCAGCAGCGCACGCTGCGCGGGCGTGACGTAGGCGAATCCCGCAAAGCGGGGCACGCGCCGTGGCGGCGCATCGGCGAGCTCCTCGAGTGCGCGCCAGGAAGCCACTGCGGACAACTCCCCCAGGCGCGTGTCCATCAGGGCCAGGACTTCCGCCAGCAATGCCGCCTCGGGCGTGCCCGACTGCAGCAGCGCCCCGGGAGGGATCCGCCACTCGCCCAGCAGCCCCGCCGAGGAGCGAAGCGCCTCGACCAGACCTGCGATGTTCGGCAACGACAGACGCGCGGTGGCGCTGGCCACCGCCGCGCGCCACAACAGCCATTCCTCGCCGGCGCCAAGACGCCGCAGCAATGCGGGCTGTCCGCGCAGCCAACCGCCGAAGCTGCGCACGTCGGGCGTGCGAAAGGCGCGGCGGCCGGCGGCGAGATGCCGGCTGGCAACGGCGAGGCGCAGCGCGGCGGCGCGTTGCGCCGTCGGGACGACGACCGTTTGCGCGGCGCTCAGTGCCGCTTCGAGTTGGGGGGGGAGTTCGAGCAACGTCCCCGTATTGTACTAAGGGAGTTCAGCGAAAGCGCTTGTCGGCGCGAACGACCTTCGGCTCAGCGCTGCTGCGGGGCGCGGCGGCGTATACCGACAGCACTTCCTCGATGCGCGCGAACACCGTGCGCAGAATCGCCGAATCCGGCAGGTTCGTGATCCGGAAGTGCGTGCGGTACGGCACGTTGAAGCTGACACCCGGCGCCACCAGCACATGCTTCTGTTCCAGAAGATCCAGCGCGAAGCGCTGATCGTCAAAATCCGCAAGCTCCCGGGTGTCGACCTCGATGAAGGCATACATGGCGCCGGGCGGCGGGGCCAGGCGCAGGAAACGGCTCTGCTCCACTGCGGCGAGGATGGCACGGCGCGACTCATAGAGCCGGCCACCGGGCACGATGAGCTCGCGGATGCTCTGATAGCCACCCAGCGCACTTTGCACCGCCCACTGCGCCGGAACGTTGCTGCACAAACGCAGCGAGCTGAGCAATTCAAGGGCCGTGAGGTATTCCGCGGCGGCCTTGACGCGGCCGGAGAACACCGCCCAGCCGACGCGATAGCCGCAGGCGCGATAGACCTTCGAGAGTCCCGACATCGTCACGCACAGCGTATCGCGCGCCAGCGTTGCCAGCGGCACGAACTCGGCGCCGTCATACAGCATCTGATCGTAGATTTCATCGGCGTAGACCACCAGGCCGTGGCGCTCGGCGAGCGCGACGATCTGCTCGAGCACGGCGCGCGGGTAGACCGCACCGGTCGGATTGTTCGGATTGATCACGACGATGGCGCGCGTGCGCGGGGTGATCAAGGCTTCGATGGCCTGCGGATCGGGCACGAAGCCATTCTGCGGATGACACGGGTAATGCACGGCGCGGCCGCGGTTGAGCGTCACGGCCGCGGTCCACAGGGGATAGTCGGGGCTCGGAACCAGAACCTCATCGCCCTCATTGAGCAACGCGCGCAGCACCAGGTCGATGAGCTCGCTGACACCGTTGCCGATGAAGACGTTGTCGACGGTCACGCCCTGCACGCCACGGGCCTGCTGATGCATGACGATGGCTTCGCGCGCCGGGAAGATGCCCTTCTGGTGCGAGTAGCCTTCGGAATTGGCCAGGTTCTCGATCATCGCCAGACGCAGAATCTCCGGCGTCCGGAAGCCGAACGCACCCGGATTACCGATGTTCAGCGAAACGATCTCGTACCCCTGGCGCTCCATCTCGTGAGCCCGACGGGCGAGTTTGCCGCGGATCTCGTAGCGGACGTGGCGCAGGCCCTCGCTGGGGCGGATGGTCGTAACCGGGGCGGTGGGGGAGTTCTGGCTCATGAGCCGCAGAATAACGGTTCCCGCGGGTCGATGCGAGACGCGCGTCTCTAAAACGCAACGTATGATCGGGTTGGACAGCGGGCCCCTCGCTTCCTACACTTCGCGCCCTTGATGAGTTTTTCAGGTATTGCAGTTACATGGATTCGACACGACCCATTCGCGCCCTCATCCGTGGCCTCGAGGCCCTGGCGGTTCTCAACCGCCGCAACGGCGCCACGGTTTCGGAAGTGACCAGCGAGATCAAGCTGCCGCGCACCACCACTTACCGCATTCTGGAGACCCTGAGTGAAGCCGGCTACGTGTACCGGGACAGCACCGATGACCGCTACCGCCTGACCCTGATGGTGCGCGGCCTTGCGGAGGGCTTCGATGATGAGGCCTGGATCACGCAGATCGGTCGGCCCTGCATCAATGACCTGTGTCGGGATATCGTCTGGCCGGTGACTTTGCTGTCACCGTCCGGGACTTCGATGCTGATTCGCGACACCACCGATCACGCCAGTCCGCTCGCCGTGGAGCGCTTCACCGCGGGCTTTCGCGTGCCGCTGCTGATGAGCGCCTCGGGTCGCGTGTACCTGGCCTTCTGCCCGGCGCCGCAGCGCGATGCGCTGCTGGAGATCCTCAGTCGCTCCACCCGCGAGGAGGATAAACTTGCACGCAGCCGCCCGGAGGTGGAGAGGATCCTCGAGCAGGCGCGCGAGCAGGGCTACGCCACCGCCGTGCGCAATCGCAGGGTTTCGGAGGAAGTGGCGATGTCGGTGCCGGTGCTGATCGAGGAGCGGGTGCTGGTCACGATTGCCGTGCGCTTCGCCGCGAGCGCCGTGCCGTTGGCTCTGGCCGTGGAGCGCTTCGTACCGAAGCTGCTCGAAACGGCTAACATCATTCGCCAGCGCTTCACCGAGGCGCACGGAACTGCAACATGAAACGCATTCTGGTAGGCATCAAACGGGTCGTGGATTATGCCGTGCGCATCCGCCTCAAGGCGGACGGCTCCGGCATCATCACCGATGGCGTGAAGATGAGCATCAATCCGTTTGACGAGATCGCGCTCGAGGAGGCGCTGCGCATCCGTGAGCGCGGCGGCGCCGACGAGGTGATTGCGGTGAGCATCGGCAGCAACGATGCCCAGCAACAGCTGCGTACCGCCTTGGCGATGGGCGCCGATCGGGCGATCCTGGTGGAGACCGCGGCCGGCGCCGGTGCCGAGAGCGCGGTGGAACCGCTGGCCGCTGCCACCATCCTGCTGAAGCTCGTCGAGCGCGAGCAACCGCTACTGGTGATCCTCGGCAAGCAGGCCATCGATGATGACAACAGTCAGACCGGCCAGATCCTCGCGGCCTTGTGGGATCGGCCGCAGGCGACCTTCGCCTCCAAAGTCGAATTGAGCGGCGACAGCGCGCGCGTGACGCGCGAAGTGGACGCGGGTCTGGAGACGCTGGAGGTCGATCTGCCGGCCGTCCTGACCACGGACCTGCGCCTGAACGAGCCGCGCTACGTGAAGCTGCCCGACATCATGAAGGCCAAGAAAAAACCGCTGGAGGTGCTGCCGCTCGCCGCGCTCGGCGTGGCGACTGCCGCCAAGACGAAGGTGGTGCGCTTTGAGCCACCGCCCCAGCGTCAGAAGGGCGTCATGGTCAAGAACGCTGCCGAACTGGTGGCGGCACTGCATGCCAAGGGGCTGGTATGAGCCGCATTCTGATCATCGCCGAGCATGACGGCGCGCACCTGAACCCCGGCACCGCCAAATGCGTGACCTGTGCGGCCGCCCTCAGCGGCGCCGCCGTGACCCTCGCCGTCCTCGCCAAGGATCCGACCGCCGTGGCGGCCCAGGCAGCCGCCCTGGCGGGCGTCGCGCAGGTCCTCACCGTTGCGAACCCTGCCAATGAACATCCCCTGGCGGCCGTCCTGGCGCCCCAGATTGCGGCCCTCGCCAAGGACTTCAGCCATGTCCTGGGACCGGCCACGACCTTCGGCAAGGACCTGATGCCGCGCGTGGCAGGACTGCTCGGGGCACCCCAGATCAGCGAGATCATGGCCATCGAAAGCGCCACCCGCTTCCGGCGCCCCGTCTACGCCGGTAACGCCATCATCACCGTCGACGTGAACCCCGGAGTGCAGATCGTCGGCACCGTGCGCACGGCCTCCTTCGTGGCCGCCGCAAGCGGGGGCAATGCGCCGATCGCCGCGGCGACACCGGCGGCCACGCTGCCGACGCATACGCGCTTCGTGTCGGTATCGGCGGCCAGCTCCGATCGACCGGATCTGCAGACGGCGCGGCGCGTCGTCTCCGGCGGGCGAGCGCTGGCCAGCGCCGAGGGCTTCAAGCTGATGTACGCGCTGGCGGACAAACTCGGCGCGGCCGTGGGTGCCTCACGGGCCGCCGTCGACGCCGGGTACGCGCCGAACGAGCTGCAGGTTGGACAGACCGGCAAGATCATCGCGCCGGAGCTGTACATCGCCATTGGGATCTCCGGCGCCATCCAGCATCTGACCGGCATCAAGGACGCACGCACCATCGTCGCGATCAACAAGGACGCCGAGGCGCCGATCTTCGAAGTCGCGGACTACGGACTGGTGGGGGATCTGTTCGAGATCGTGCCCGAGCTCGGCAAGCTGCTCGGGTAGCGCGCTAGAGGGCCGCCAGCACGTGCTCGGCGGAGGAGACCTTGAACTCCCCGCCGGCTTCGACGAACACCTGCTTGGCGATGCCGTCCTCGACGATGATCGCGAAGCGCTGGCTGCGCTCGCCCATGCCAAAGCCACGTCCGTCGAGAACCAGACCCAGCGCGCGCGCATAGTCGGCGTTGCCGTCCGCCAGCATCAATACCTTGTCGCCGACGTTCGAGTGCTTGCCCCAGGCGCCCATGACGAACACATCGTTCACCGCGAAGCAGGCGATGGTATCGACGCCCTTCTGTTTGAACTGATCCGCCAGCTGCACGTAGCCCGGCAGGTGCTTGGCATCGCAGGTCGGGGTGAAGGCACCGGGCACCGCGAACAGGACCACCTTCTTGCCCTTGAAGAGCTCATCGGTGGTGAGGTCGCGCCGACCTTCGGCGGTGGCCGCCTTGAACGTTCCGGAGGGCATCCGTTCGCCGGCTTTGATGCTCATGGGTCAGATCTCCGGTTTACGAGGCAGACTTGGTACGCAGAATCCACAGGCCCGCGAGGCGCTCGTCGGTCGGATCGCCCTTGACGGACCTGAAGGTCTTGACCGCGGAGTCCTTGTCGCCACCCTTGAACTGGGAAATACCCAGCAGCAGTCGCGCGCCCGTGGTGTCCTTGGAGACACCCTTGGCGAGACCGGCCTCGAGGTCCTTCGAAGCCTTGGCATAGTCGCCATATCCGAAGTAGGCCACTCCCGCGCTCGCGAGCTTGTCGCCCGTGGGGGCCGCCGCGCCATCCGCCTCGGTCTTGGGCAGGGTCGGCTGATCCGTCGCCGCCTGTTTCTTGGCGGAGTCCAGCAGGTGCGTGTTGCGGTTCTTGTCCGCCTGGTCGGTGAACACATTGGCGGCGAAGCCCTTGGTCAGCGTCGCAACCGCCTCGCCCGGGGAGCCCTGATCCAGCGCCAGCTGTGCCATTTCGGCGTAGTCGGAACCCTTCTTGAGGGCCCCCACGTCGGCCGAGAGGCGATACACCTGCAGCATCTGCTGGTCGGACAACTTGGCGCGGAACATCCCCTCGAGCAGGTTCTGCCAGTACTCCGGTTTGGGGTGGTAGACCACCAGCAGTTCGAACCAGTGGCTCTTGGCCGCATCGTCATTGCGCTGCGTCGCCGAACTCAGGCCCAGCTGCAGCATCGTCTCCGTGGGTACCTGCCCGGCCTTGATCTGGTCGTCCACCAGGGCGCGCACGAACTTGTCGGTGTCCCGGAAGTCGTTCTTCTGGTAGTAGGACTGCGCCACGATCGTCTGCATCTGTGCGACGGAGCTGCCGTCCTTGATCGCCCGGGTCCCGAAGTCGATCGTCTTGTCGTAGTTCTGCATGTTGTAGCTCATGGTCGCGGCCTGCGCGAGCCGCCCTTTGAGCTCAGCCGGCGGCATGTACTTGGAGGCCATGGCCGCCTCCAGCGGGCCTTCGGCCTCCTGGTACTTCTTCAGGCCCGCATAGGCCGTGAAGTAGAACTCGTTCATCAGAAATTCGTCGTAGGCGTTCTTCTTGGGGTTGGCCTTGACCTTGTCCAGGTCCGACAGCACTTCCTCATACCGTCTGGCCGTCAGCGCCTTCTGTGCCGCCTGCAGGTCCTTGCCCGCAGCGATGCTCACCTGCGGCTTATCGGATGGCGGCGCAGCCGGACCATCATCGGCCTGCGCCGGGATCGCATTGAGCATCATCAGGGCCACGGCGCTCGCCACGGCAGACTTCGCAACTTTATTCATGTGTTCTCTATAACTTATTGAATCACTGACAGAATTCAGCCAAATTCGAAAACTTGTTTACGCGTGCGCCGCGCCGCGGCGAGCACTTCGGCGGCGCGACCGCGCCCGCCTATGAGGCCTTCGGAGCCTTCGTATGAATGATCCACAGTTGCGCCAGACGCTGGTCCACCGGATCACCCTTGACGGACTGGAAGGTCTTGATCGCAGAGTCCTTGTCGCCCGACTTGAACTGCGCAATGCCCAGTATCAGCCGTGCGTCAACCGAGTCCTTGGACATCCCCTTCTCGAGGCCGGCCGCGATATCCTTCGAAGCCTTCGCGTAGTCGCCATAGCTGAAGTAACCGATGCCCACGCCGACCAGCTTGTCGCCCGTGGCCGCGGTCGTGCCGTCAGCCTCCAGCTTGGGCAGGCCCGGCTGATCCGACGCCGCCGACTTCTTGGCCGTCTCGAGCAGATGCTGGTTGCGGTTCTTCTCCGCCGCATCGGTAAACGCGTTGGCCGTAAAGCCATTGGTGAGCGTCGAAACCGCCTCGCCCGGAGAGCCCTGATCGAGCGCCAGCTGCGCCATTTCGGCGTACTCGGCACCGCGCTTGAGGATGCCAACTTCCGCGGACAGCCGGTAAATCTCCAGCTGCTGCTTGTCCGTCGGCTTGTTCTTGTAGAGCCCCTGGATCAGGTTTTCCCAGTACTCGGGCTTCGGGTGGTACTCGGCCAGCAGCGCCAGCCAGCGATCTTCACCCGCTTCGTCCTTCTGTTTCAGGGTCGAACTCAGTCCCAGCTGCAACAGCTCATCGCCGGGAGGCTGGCCCGCCTTGATCTGCTCATCGACGACCGAGCGCACGAAACTCTCCGTGTCCGGGTAGTCGTTCTTCAGATAGTAGGCTTGCGACACGACGGTCTGGAGCTGGGTCAGCAGTTCCGGCGCAGGCGAACCTTCCTTCAGCGCGCGATTGCCGTACTGGACCGCCTTGTCGTAGTCCTGCATCTGGTAGGCGAGGATTGCGGCCTGGCCGAGGCGCTGCTTCAGCTCATCCGGCGGCATGTATTTGGAAGCCATGGCGGCTTCGAGCGGCGGGAACGCTTCCTTGAGCTTCTTCTGACCCGCATAGGCGCTGAAGGTGAATTCGTCGATCAGGAATTCGTCATAGTCATTCTTCTTCGGAATGGCTTTGACCTTGTCGAGATCGGCCAGCGCTTCATCGTAATTCTTGGCCTGCAGGGCTTTCTGGGCGGCGATCAGATCCTTGCCGGCGGCCGCGCTGACCGCAGGCTTGGCATCCGGCTTGGCGTCATCCGCGAGGGCCACCGCGCCTCCCAGGACCAGGGCCACGGCCCCCGCCACGGCATACTTCGCCACTTTGTTCATGCGTGCAGCCCGATGAGTTATTGACTGAACTCAGCCACGTTAGTGAAGCCAATCTTCTTCATGCCGTTGCGCTGCGCTGCCGCCAGCACTCTGGCGGTCACGTCATACCGGGAGCGCCGATCGGGACGCAAATGGATCTCCGGCTGCGGATCCTTCACCGACTCGGTCTGGAAGTACCCTTCCAAGGTCTTCATGTTCGGTACGGTATTGCCGTCCCATACGATGGTGCCGTCCGAGTAGATCTCCAGATCGTGCACCTCGGGCGGAACCGGCGGCGGCGGCGGCTGCGAATTCGGATTCGGCATGTCCAGCTTCACCGCGTGGTTCATGACCGGGAGAGTGAGAATCAACATGATCAGCAGCACCAGCATCACGTCGATCAACGGCGTGGTGTTGATGTCGCACATCGCATCGCCGTCGTTCTCGCCTACTGACATTGACATGGTCTGGGAGTCTCCTGCGGCGCTAACCGATGCGGTCCTGATGGGCGATGCTTTCTGCCAGCGAGGCCGCATCCGGCTGGGTGATGAACCCGACTTTCACGATGCCTCCGCGCTGAATCGAGTACAGCACCCGGCCCACGGACTGGAACAGTGCGTCCTTGTCGGCACGGATGTGGATCTCTGGCTGTGGCTTCACCACGGCCTTTTCCTTGATCTTGTCGATCAGCTCCTGGGTATTGGCCACCAGGCCATTGTTCCAGTAGATGTCGCCCGCGGCATTGACCGCGATGACGATGTTCTCGGGCTTGGTCTGGGTCGGGATGTTGGCGGCATCGGGCAGATGCACCGGGATGATCTTGTTGATCACCGGGACGGTGATCAGGAAGATGATCAGCAGCACCAGCATCACATCGACCAGCGGCGTCGTGTTGATGGTCGAGTTGAGGCCGGAATCCTCACCCTCGAGCTGTACGTTCATTGACATATCGGTTACCTGCCGCGTAAAGCCGGGGCTTCAGGGCCCCGGCGGGTATGCGATTACGCTTACTTGCGGACCGCGGCGGCGGCGGCCGGGGGAGCGGACGGGCGGGGCGCATCGGCGCCACCACCGACGCGGGCGCCACCTACCAGATAGGCATGCACATCGGCCGCAAAGTTCCGCAGATTCTCCTGCAGGCCCTTGTTGCGGCTGACCAGCCAGTTGTAGCCGAGCACCGCCGGGACGGCGACGATCAGACCGAAGGCCGTCATGATCAGCGCCTCACCGACCGGGCCGGCGACGCGGTCGATGCTGGGCTGGCCGGAGACACCGATGGCGATCAGCGCCTTGATGATGCCGACGACCGTGCCGAACAGACCGACGAAGGGGGCGGTGGAACCGACGCTGGCGAGCCAGCCCAGACCGGACTGCAGGCTGCCGTTGACGTTGGATACCGAACGCTGCAGCGACATGGTGATCCACTCGTGCAGGTCGATGCGGTCGGTCAGGCGGCCGTCGTGGTGGGCTGCGGCACGCAGACCTTCTTCGACGATCGAGCGATAGGCATCGCCTTTCTTCAGGCGCTCAACGCCATCCTTCAGCGACGGGGAGGTCCAGAAGGTCTTCTCCACCGCCTTGTAGGAGCGGGACAACTTACCCTGGTCCCACAACTTCGTGAGGATGATGTACCAGGAGAAGAATGACATCACGCCCAGCACGATCAGCACGCCATGGGACAGCCAATCGTGGTTATTGAACAGGGCGGCGACGCCATAGGCATTTTGAGCGGTGGTGGTTGCAGTGGTTTCCATAGTTTCCTCGTCTGAGATCGGCAGCGACGCCCTTGTCCGAGCGTCCCTGGTTGAACCTGTTGTTGTATCAGTCCTGGAGAACGAACTTGACTTTCAGGGGCACGCAGCCCCCGACCGGCTTTCCATCTTCCGTCTCTGGATGCATCCGGACGTGCACGCCCCATTTGATCGCGGCCTCATCCAGCCGTGAGGAGCCTGAGCTCGTCACCAGAGTCGGTTGGCCCGCCACGCTGCCATCGGCAGCGGCGCACAGCTTGATGACGGCGGTACCGGTTTCGTTCATGCGCACGGAGGTCGGCGGATAGTAGTCCGCGGTCGACGGGGAGTGTTTGATGTCCAGCTGCGCGGGCACGCGAACCACCTGGTGCACCGGGGCCGGCGGGGCCTCGACGTGGTGGGTGGTCACGTTGGTGATGGCGGTGGTCTGGGTTTCAACCGGAACGTTGATCACCACATCCGGCGGCGGCACTTCGACCGGCGGGCGTTCCATCTTCGGCGGCGGCGGCGGCGGCGGCAGATCGCGCTGCTTCACGTCCTGGGCGATGGTGGTTTCCAGTGGCGGCTCTGCGGCGTGAATGATTCGGGTCGCAAGTCCCGACTCAAACAGATAGATCAGGCCGATATGGAAGAGAACGATCGCGACCAGGAATATCGCGCGGCCGGAAAAGAACGATGCGTCGTGTCTTGCGTAGGCAGCCATGTTTTATCGTAGTGTCTTTACCGATCCAATTGACGGGCAGATTGTCGAGCCTCGAAACGTAAACACGTTTTGCGCCGCACGCAAGCCCGTCCCGGACCAAATTTTCAAATCGACAGTGCGCGCACGGCCGACATGTTCTGTTCTGGTGCCCGGCCAACCTGATGGATCAGGCGTCCGGGCACAGGTCCGAAACGTTTTTCCCCTGAGTTCTTCTAAACTCGCCACTAAATCAACGAACGCTCGCTGATAACTCAACTGTAACTGTCGCCACGCACACTGACAACTACATATAACAAGATTCAGCCTTAGTTTAATTTTGCCCGCGCTCGGTCCAGGTCACGGCACCGTCTGAGGCACTGCCCACGAGGCGTGCGTATTTTGCGAGCACGCCGCTCACCGCGTAGGGTTTATGTTCACGCCAGGCGGCTCGCCGGCGGCGCAGCTCCGATTGTGACAACTGCACCTCAATGGCTTGTTTCACAGCATCAATCGTCACGCGATCACCGGTGCGCAGCAGACCGATCGGTCCGCCCACCGCCGCTTCCGGTGCGATATGTCCAACAACGAATCCGTGGCTGCCACCGGAAAAACGGCCGTCGGTGATCAGGGCAACCTTGCCTCCCAGGCCGCGTCCCATCAGCGCACCGGTCGGGCTGAGCATCTCGCGCATGCCCGGACCACCCTTGGGTCCCTCGTAGCGGATCACCACGACATCACCCTCACGCACCCTTCCCCCGAGAATCGCCGCGGTCGCCCGCTCCTCGCCGTCAAAAACCCGCGCCGGGCCGGTAAACAGCAGCCCCTCTTTGCCGGTGATTTTCGCGACGGCACCTTCGGGCGCCAAGTTTCCCTTCAAAACAACCAGATGGCTGTCCTTCTTGATAGGTTGGGATAACGGACGGATGATCTCCTGTCCGGGTGGATAAACACCTGTGGCGGCCAGGTTCTGGGCCAGGCTGCGCCCGGTGACGGTCAGGCACTCACCGTGCAGCAGACCCGCATCGAGCAGCATCTTCAGCAGCGGCTGGATCCCGCCGATCGCGATCAGGTCCGACATCAGGAAGCGGCCGCTCGGCCGCACATCCGCCAGGACCGGGACCCGGCGTCCGATGCGGGTGAAATCCGCCAGCCGCAGTTTCACGCGGGCCTCGTGGGCGATCGCCAGCAGATGCAGCACCGCGTTGGTGGATCCGCTCAGGGCGATGCAGACGGTGATGGCGTTTTCGAACGCCTTGCGCGTCAGAATGTCACGCGGCCGGATCCCGGATTCGACCAGCTGCACCACGGCGGCGCCGGCGCGCTCGCAGTCCAGGCGCTTCGCATCACTCACCGCCTCCTGCGCCGAGCTGTCCGGCAGCGACAGTCCCAGGGCTTCAATCGCCGCAGCCATGGTGTTGGCGGTGTACATGCCGCCACAACTGCCCGGGCCCGGAATGGCGGTACGCTCGACCTCCAGCAGCTGCGCATCGCTCATTTTTCCCGCGGCGTGCGCGCCGACGGCCTCGAACACCGACACGATGTCACGCCGCTGGATGCCCGGTTGAATGGTGCCGCCGTAGACGAAGGCCGCCGGACGGTTCATGCGCGCCATGGCCATGGCGCAGCCCGGCATGTTCTTGTCGCAGCCGCCGACGGCCACGAAGCCATCGAAGCCCTCGGCGCCCACCACCGTCTCGATCGAATCCGCGATGACCTCGCGCGACACCAGCGAGTAGCGCATGCCGGGCGATCCCATCGAAATGCCATCGGAGACGGTGATGGTGTTGAACAGCACGCTCTTGCCACCCGCCGCATCGACACCCGCCGCCGCGGCGCGCGCGAGCGCCGCGATGTGCATGTTGCAGGGTGTGAGATTGGCCCAGGTGGAGGCGATACCGATCTGCGGTTTCCTGAAATCCGCATCGCCGAAGCCCACCGCGCGCAGCATGGCGCGCGAGGGCGCCTGCTTGGCACCATCGACGACCAGACGCGAGTAGCGGCGCGGATCGTGTTTCTTGGTCATAACTTCCTTAGCCGAAGCGCTGTCGAATGAGGTGGTACAAGGCGCGCACACACTGCGCCTCGGCACCCACCGGCCGGCCGGGCCGCTCCTTCGGGTTCCAGGCGTACAGATCCAGGTGCAGCCAGGCGCGGGTGCTCGTCACGAACCGCTTCAGAAAAAGCGCCGCGATGATCGAGCCCGCGAACGCGCCGGCCGACACATTGCCGATATCGGCGATGCGGCTGCTGAATTCATCGTCATACCCTGCCCACAGTGGCATCGGCCATACCGGATCGCAGGTGGCCTCCCCGGCCGCTCGCAGGCTGCCAAGGAGCGCCTCATCCGGGCTGTAGGCGGCCGGCAGCTCAGGACCCAGCGCCGTGCGGGCCGCACCGGTGAGGGTCGCCAGGTCAATCAGCAGATCAGGGGCCTCCGCGTCGGCTTCGGCCAATGCGTCGGCCAGCACCAGCCGTCCTTCGGCGTCGGTGTTGCCGATCTCCACGGTCAGGCCCTTGCGCGAGCGCAGGATGTCACCGGGGCGATAGGAGAGGCCATCGATGCTGTTCTCGACGCACGGCAGCAGCACCCGCAGCTGAACCGGCGCGTTGCGACTCATGAGCAGGCTGGCCAGAGCCAGAGCGCAGGCCGCGCCGCCCATGTCCTTTTTCATCAATAGCATCGCGGCGCTTGGTTTGAGGTCGAGTCCGCCGCTGTCGAAGCACACGCCCTTGCCGACCAGCGTCACCCGCGGCGCCGTGGCCACGCCCCAGCGCAGATCCACCAGACACGGCTCGCGGGCGCTGCCGGCGGCCACCGCCCGGATGAGCGGAAAGCCGTGCCCGTCAAGCTCCGCGCCCACCAGCACCCGGCAGCGCGCACCGAAGCGCGCCGCCAGATCGAACCCGGCCTGAGCCAGTTCGGCGGGCCCCAGATCATTGGCGGGGGTATTGATCAGGTCGCGTGCCAGCGTCGTGGCGTCGGCGGCCGCCCGTACATAGTCGATGTCCGCGCCGCCGGGCGCGACCAACGCCGCGCGCGGCGCCTGGGTCGCGCTGCGATAACGGGTGATCCGGTAGGCTCCGATCAGCCAGCCCAGGGCGAACTGGGTCGCCGCTGCCGGCCTGAGGAGGGTGGCCAGCCGATAGTGTTCGCCGGGCAGGCGCTCGCTCAGTCCCGCGGCATGCCACAGATTGAGGTCATCGACTTCGCGCAGTGGCCCGAGGCCCAGCACCGCACCGCCGAGCTGGCCCGACTCCCCCGGCAGCACCAGCACACGTTGCCGCTCGGCCTGGAAATTGTTGGCATTCACCCAATTGACGACGGCGGCGGGCTGCTCCGCCAACCAGGGGGCGAGCGCCGCTTCATTCAGCAGCCACAGCGGTCGCGCCGCGCCAGCGTCCCGCGTCAACAGCAGTTCTGTGGTCATCCCGGTCGCTCCCGATCCCGATTCGATTGACAATTTTGCACGAATTTGCTGACATCCGAGGTCAACGTTGCAGTTCCCGATTTCGCCAATGACCACATCGCTTCCGCTCGTACTGCTTGCGGTAGGCCTGCTTCCCGTAGGAAGCGGCCGGTGCGGGTCACTCGCGAGCGCTTGAAGTAACGGGAAAGGCGCCTCACGACATCAGAACCCCGCACCGGCCCCTAACCAGGGCGGGTGCGGGGTTTTTTATGCGCCCGGCATTTTGGCCGAATTACGCAGGACCAGCACTCAAGGGGAGTTTCGATGAAGTTGTATTCGCAGAAGGACGTGAACAAAAAGGCGCTGCGCGGCGCGCGGATCGCCGTGCTCGGCTATGGCAGCCAGGGCCGTGCTCACGCCCTCAACCTCAAGGACAGTGGCTTCGATGTCGTGGCCGGCGTGCGCAAGGGTGGCGCGAGCTGGAAGAAGGCCAAGAAGGACGGTTTGGAAGTCGCGGAGCCCAAGCAGGCCGTCGCGGATGCCGATCTGATCGCGATGCTGGTGCCGGATCTGGCCCAGGAAGCGCTGTACGGTGATGTCATCGGCGCCGTCAAGAAGGGGGCGACGCTGCTGTTCGCTCACGGCTTCAATGTGCATTTCAAACTCATCAAGCCGCGCCGCGATCTGGATGTGGTGCTCATCGCGCCCAAGGGTCCCGGTGACCTGGTCCGCCGGCAGTACCAGCAGGGCCGCGGCGTCCCCTGCCTGATCGCGGTCGCGCAGGACGCCACCGGAGATGCGCATGCGCGCGCCCTCGCCTACGCCCATGGCATCGGCGGCACCCGCGGCGGAGTGCTCGATACCACGTTCGCCGAGGAGACCGAAACCGATCTGTTCGGCGAACAGGCCGTGCTGTGTGGGGGCGCGACGGAGCTGGTGGTCAAGGGCTTCGAGACGCTGGTGGAAGCCGGCTACCAGCCGGAAGTCGCCTACTACGAGTGCCTGCACGAACTGAAGCTCATCGTCGACCTGCTGCACGAGGGCGGCATCACCAAGATGCATCAGTTCATTTCCGACACGGCCAAGTACGGCGATCTGACGCGCGGACCGCGGGTGATCAACGAGAAGACCAAGAACGAGATGCGCAAAATCCTCAAGGAAATCCAGAGGCAAATTCGCCC
>Ga0210391_10001369_pt1 | contig 22401 bp, 19 predicted proteins | sample IncBWC12OmetaG_FD_160573 | JGI IMG/M metagenome (GOLD analysis project Ga0210391, IMG submission 160573) | Forest soil microbial communities from Barre Woods Harvard Forest LTER site, Petersham, Massachusetts, United States - Inc-BW-C-12-O ...
CAAAATCCTGGACAGCCTCACCCAAAAAGTGCAAACGCTGCTGACCCAGGTCAATAATATGGTGAAAAGCGATATCCGATGTATCAGCGCGGAACTTGCCCAAACCATCAGCCAGGTGACTGATGGCGTAACCAATCTCCTTAACCAGTTGGATCAGGTACTCAGCCAGGTCATAGATCAGGCCTATATACGGGCAAATCAACTCATTGCAACGGGTACGGGAAGCATAGCCCTTACCGTGGATTCGGTCTTTGACACCATCGCCAAGGTCGTCATTGTCATCTTGATTTTTATATTGCTGTTCTGGCTCATCCGCAACCTATGGTTGGGAAAATTCCCCACTAGCCCAGCCTTGAAATTCGGTATTCCCGCCCTGTTGGTCGTCATTGTCGGAGGCCTTTGCTTCCTATTGTTTTCTCCAACCGCCCTGGCCTCCATCATCGGCACCAAAGTCAATATTCCCGTCTCGGCCGCCACTTGCAATCAGGCCGACTCCTTGTACAATGGCTTCATCCAGTCTTATAACAATAATGGGGAAAAGGTCGACGCGGGGATCGTCTCCCTTGGAAACAAGGCGGTAGAACAACTCAGCCTCTGCCAATATACCTCCTCTTCCGCTGCCACCATTTCGGATGATGAAACGAAGATCACCGCCATCAATGCCTTGCTTTTCCCACCCCCTCCTCCTCCGGGGACCTCGGGAAATCCCGCCGATACAGCTTGTGCCAATACGCCCTCCGTACCGCCAGGCGCCCTGTCTGGCTTCAATGCGGGAAAGTTGGGGGTGTTGGCAAACCTGAAGGCATCGCATGTGATCACTGGGAAGAACCTCACTACCTTATCGGCGTCCGAATATTCAACACTGGTCGAAAGGAACTCCAGGGCTCATGTGATGACGACGGCGGTTCCCCGGCAGATACAACCAATTGAGGTGGGGAAGATGAATGCGAATGTGGCGAAGGCGTTGGGAGGAAAATAGGCGGGAAAAAGCAATTTTCGAGAAATGCATTTTCAGCCAACGTTGAACCGATACAAACGGCCCAATGGGGGCAGTATTTGAGGGTATTTGACCCGGACGGTAATGGATGGGTCATTCAACAGAAGCGGAGATAATTACCCTTTGTGCCGGGCGATGGAAATGTTCAGCCTGCGGCCTTCGATCTCTTTTCCTTGTAGCTCATTCATAGCCAACCTCGCTCCTTCTTCTTCCATCTGGATAAACCCGAAACCCTTGGTCCGGCCGGATTCCTTATCCGTAACAATGACAGCCGAAACGACTTCACCATATTTAGAAAAGAGTACCTCCAGGTCATTGCTGGTGGTATGAAAGCTCACATTAGATACATATAGATTCATGATATGAAAATTAAAGCCAGTTACACTGGTATATTTTGTCTACCTTCGTAGTTATGGTTAAAAAAGCGACAGGTCTCGATCTCCTGAAAAGGAATTTCAATCGAGTAGAGGAAAAATTCCAGGATTTTTTTGAGAATCGTCAACCAAGATGGCCATCGGAGAAGCACGATTATCTGCACAACCACCATCAAGCCCTGAATCAGTTCCATTCTTCCACCGTTTCCATGGAAAAACTCCGGATTACCGATTTACCGGATAAGATCAAACAGGAAATGGATCTTGCCTTCGAAGCTTTCAAAAAGGGTGACGAATACGATTGAGGAAAGCCCATGGGTTTGCACCCCTGGGCTCTGTCCTCAAACGCTTTGATGAAATCTGGTATAGTTTAGTAACGATAACCATTCCTGTCGTTAGAGCGGGAAGAATTCCTATTATCCGATTTCGGCCTGGCCTGTGAAACAACGATAGCACGGCCTTGAATTTGGGCGCCATCCAGCTCTTGCATAGCCTTTTCGGCAGCCTCATCCGACATTTCTACAAAAGCAAATCCACGAGATCTTCCGGTTTCCCGGTCTGTTATGATTTTCACGGACTCAACCTCCCCGAAAGGGACGAATAACGATTTCAGATCTTCATCTGTTACCTGGAAACCCAGGTTGGAAACATACATGTTCATGTTCTTTCATTTAATTTTTGAAATGAACTGAGCTTAGGCAGTAAAAGTAGCGAAGACGAAATTGTGCGGGATTAAGAGCAGAAAACGTAACGAATACTTCTTGTGATTTACTCAATTATATGCAAAGGTACACTTTTCTAACGGGAAAGCCTAATTTCAAATTTAACCCATTTTCAACGATATTGTCATGATCTAAAGTATAAGCCATGACATTGGAACAAACCAAAGAATTCATCCAGGGCGGGTCCTGGGTCAGCATCGCCGCAGAACTTCGCCCCAGCATTACCAAATCCACAGCCGGTGACATCAACCCGTTTTATTGCACCAGGTTATTTACTTATTTGCCAGCGGACCGATTTGAATGTACCCTGGTCAATTACCTCGACGCCACAGGAAAGACACCCCTGGTGCGTTTTGTAATTAAGGGCCACCTTCAGTGGCAGGGAGACCATCCTGTTGCCCCCGGGGCTCAAAAGGTGGATTACGTCGCTGATGAAGCCTACGAAGTTACTCCCTTGCACGCGGGCTGGGTCGATGCGGTAAACCGAATCCCTGCTAACGGCCTCAACAAATGGGAATTGAATGTCACCCAGGACCTGAAGGGAAAAGCCTTTCCCGCCTTCGGACTCTTGGAGCCAAAGGTCTACGTGGATTATGACTTGATCTATATCTTTGAAAATCTCTTGTTCAACGGCAGTAAGCACGTGGACGGCCGCCCCTTCAATAAGCCGCTCGATCGCCCCACAAATTTGCAGGTGCCGTTGGTGAGGAAGTGAGATATCGGCCTGACTACGCCGGCTTTTCCACCGTAATCGAGCATTCCCCGATCAAAGCCGCCAGCGATCCCACAGCCGCCAATACCGGTGCCACCGCCGTTCCAACGACACCCAGGGTAAGAGGGAAGGACATCAACTCCTTACCGGTCTTATCCTTGATGGTAATTTTTCTTGCGTTCCCTTCTTCAATAAGTTCTTTCACTTTTTTGAGCAGATTTTCACCCTGTACGGTGAATGATTCTTTGGTAAAGTTTTCCATATTTTCAGTTTTTTCTGAGTCCCTCAACGAGGTTTGTCATCTTGGATAAAATTAATAAAAACCCGGTGCAATCCAATTTGCCGCCGACTTTCCGCCCGGGAGAGCCCGCCGAGCCCAAAATGTCAAATTCATTAATTATTAGGCCAGACGGCCCAAAATCTGTATATTTGGTTCCTATTGAGATCAGCCTCAGGAAGTAATCGTCACGCCAAGTCTCCTTTTCTTTCTATCGCCCCTCCTTAGCTATTTCTAATTTCTAATTTTTTTTAGTATGAACATTTATGTCTCCAATCTGGGCTTCCAAGTTTCGGATCAGGATCTTAAGAAGTTGTTTACGCCATTTGGCGAAGTAACCTCGGTTAACGTAATTACCGACAAGGTTACTGGTAAATCGCGTGGTTTCGCCTTTGTAGAAATGCCTGACAAGGCAGCAGAAGCGGCCATTAAAGAATTGGAAGGCGTTCAGCTCGACGGCAGGACCATTTCTGTCTCCAAAGCCCGGCCCAAGACCGAAAATCGTGGGGGCGGAGGATTTCATCCCAATCGCAACTCCTATTAGCTTTTAATAAAGCCCTCTCCCTTCACGGTGAGGGTTTTTTTATAACTAAATCATTTTCATGACCAACGAACAAATCGAAAAATTCGTCGCTGAGAATCTCAAGACCGGTCACAAACCCGTGACTATCTCCTTCAAGGGCCGGAATGCCATCGCCGGTGTCTTTATAAAAACGCCTGATTTCGATGAACTCAAAAAGAAGAACTTCTGGCGGATCGTCAATTGTGCCCACCTGGAAAACTACCTGCGGTCCAAGGATCTGAATCACGCGAGGATGTTTAACGGGGCGGAGTTTACGAAACTGACGCTGCAATAGCATTACCACCCAAAAGTCTCATGGATGAATGCGATCAGGCTTTCAGCCATGGATTCTTGTTCACTTACATTCGGGTGCCCAGGCGTGTTTTTGTAGGGGAAGAAATGCGTGTAAATGTTTTTATCCTGCAAAGACGCTACCGCCTTTTCGATATATCCTATCCACGGTGACCCCTCCCGGGTCGCATCCATATTGCCCAGCGCACAAATAATATGCGCCTTGGGATATTTGTTCCTAACCTTTTTGATAAAGTCGGCATAGGCTTCAATGATCTGGCCGGCCTTTGGCGCTGTCACCCCAAACTTTGCTTTAAACTGCTCGTTTTCCGGCATATTCGTCAGCCAACAATCATTTTGAAACAAATTTACGATTACAATGTCGGGACTATACCTGCTAAAATCCCACTTGCTATTCGAGTCCGTTGCATCCAGCCTGTCGTACATCCCGGACATCACCATGGGGAACCAACTGACCAGAATTCCAATTCCGCTTTTTGAAGTAGAATAAAATTCCGCCCCGAAATGCCGGGCCGTCAGCGCCGCGTAACTAACATAGTCATCTTTATAGGGACTGGTTCCCCTATCCTGCCCGCTGGAGTCCTCGACGGCATAACCGCTCGTAATGGAATCCCCAAAGAACTCCAATTTATGCCGGGCCGTAGCAGGAGCCGGCATAACCCTGGCTCCATTATTCAGTGTAAATTCGTAAAACCATGTTTTCCCATTTTCCCATTCGGTCCTCTTAAATAAGGTAAGGGTGTGCTTACCTGCTTTCAAACCCGATACCAACAAATATCCCTTTTTACCCGCATCGGGATGTAGTTTCCGTACCACTTTACCATCCACCACAACATTGAAATAATTATCGCCGCGTTCATCATTTAACAAGGCACTCACCTCGCTGCCCGTAAAGTTGATCGTTAAGGAGGTACCCGGCCAGGCAATCACCGAAGCCGAATCTTTCATATCCACCCGTCCCATATAGTGTATATGTGAATCCTTGTGGTCGAGAATAATTTGTGCGGTGCATTGGCCTGACAAGGCCATGAATAAAGGGAGCAGGATTATAATGGCTTTTTGCGTCTTTACTCCTACCGCTAGCAGGTATACGACCATCGAGATTTCCGAAATCGCTGAAGGTATCAGGACAACGGTGTGAATCGTTTGTTCGAATCGGGGTAGCAGGAAAGCCGCAAGCAAATCAACCAGGTAACAGGCACCACCCACGATTAGCAAAAATCCGAGCCATTTGGGAAAAAGCACGGATTTATAAGCGAGATACCCCAGTGGTATCAGCCACAGGCCAAAGAATACTTGAGCAATGAGCGTACCGTAGTGCTGAATATCGAGCAAAAGCAGCACCAGGGCATTCGAGCCCTCAACGCCGAAGGCACCCGAATAGGCGCCATCATTCGCTACCCGCAAGCCCTCAAACTGGAATACTGCATTTAGGCAAATAATACCTGTTGCGAGTGCAACGAGGATTAGCATAGCCCTTGCTACGCTCCTATTGATGTGCTGGAGCAAAACATATAGGGTCATAGCCAGGAAAACAAAGAACGTACCGTCCAAGAGGTGGGCGACTACGCCTAACCGTACAAGCTCGGAATTCGTAACGACATTCCTCGCAGTGTCCGCTGCATTGCCTGCCACATATACCTTTGGGTCTACAAATCCTTCGGAAAAACCACCAAAAATACCAACAAGCAGGTAAAGGACGCCTGCGATTCTTCCAAGCTTTTTGTTCGAATTCGCCGCCATAGGCCCTTTTGGAAAAGATACATATATTTCTAATGAGATTCAGACATGTTCGCCACAAAGCGTGGACAATTGTCCAGTGCAGAAAGGTAAATCTGATGATAATTGCAGAATCCGTCCCGATCCCGAACCGACGCATACCCCGAACTCATGGCCGTAAGTCCACGATAAACCTGCTCAATGAAAGCAGGATCATTTTGGAAATGTGCGCACTTTTGGCAGATCGCTTTGGAATTTTCCATACGTCAATGCGTTACTATAGAAGACCAGTAATGACCAAAAACGATAACTGAAAGGATATACCCCAAAATTACGTTTATAATAACACCAGCAGTGAACGCAACAAAGGGCTTGATGCCAGCATTGGCCAATTCCCGGAATCGCGTCGTAAGCCCGATACTTAAGAAGCTAAAGGTGAATGCCCAGGTCCTGAGCGACGTAATTGGTGCGATAAGGGAAGGCTTCACCAACTTATTATAATCAGCCAGCGTATATCCATGGACAATTATTGTCGTGAGCACCGACGCAATGAGGAACCCAATTACGAATTTGGGAAAGCGCCACCATATCTGGCCGACATGGACTTTTGAATTGGTTTCAGAGCGTTCCCAAACCGTGACGGCTATGAGCGCCAACACAAATGCCCAGATACCGATCCAAATGTCACGTCCGATAACTTTAATCAGTGTATAAGATGCAAGTGCCTGGTCTGGCGTTCCCGAAATGCCCAAATCTTTTCCTGCCAAACCACCATAAGACTGGGCCGCAGCTAAGCCGGCAGCGTCTGCAAATTCTGACGTCCCGATCCAGGCGCCCCCTACACCGGTCGGTAGATGCAGCGTGCGAGAAACCAAGGGTAAAGCGAAAATGAGAATTATAGCCCAAAATACAACCAGGCTTATGGCGATTGGCGGATGCTCCTTCTTGGCCCGCACAGCACCGGCCACTGCAATCGACGCCGAAACGCCACAAACGGCGCCGCCTGCGCCCAATACCGCCGCCAACCGGTGGTCAAGACCCAGCTTTCGGGCAACGAAGAAGATGGTTAAAAAGGTGATTATGGAAACAATGGAAGCCTGCAAAATAGCCACCGGGCCGGCCCAGATAATTAACGTGAAAGGCAAAGTGGCACCCAACAGGACAATCCCGAGTTTAATATATAATTCCACGCGGAAACCGGCATCGAGCCAACGCGGCAATCCGATTACATTTGAAATAATCAGTCCAAGGACAAGCGCCACCAATGGTGGTTCCAGGTTATAGCGATTGGCTTGATCCCAGCTGCCTGCGGCGTAAATAATTGTTGAAAGTATAAAGACTAAAATAAAGGATGGAATAAATGCCTTGGGTCTTTGCCCAATAAATGAAGTCACGATCGTGAATAGAATCAAGGCAGCGCCGAACAAAGCGAGATAACGAATGCCATTCGTTGAAAGTTGAGTAGCCAGTTGCGCTAAGGTTGACCATTTCGTGGGAGCCACCGCAATCCAGGAAATACTGGAACCGGCAAGATAAAAGACATAGGCCAGGATTATTATACCCAGGCCAAGCCACACTGCCCACCAATCTTCCTTAGACCAGAATTCCTGCCAACCGGAGGGTTCACGTACACCTGTAGTTTCAGTGGTCATATGAGTTATTGATTTTATTCTACTAATTTAGTAGACTTTATGATACTCAAGTTAAAAAAAATCGGGAACTCGAATTGAATATTTTGCTTATATTAGGTATCTGAACCACCAAATAAACGCAAATCCTATGTCGCTTTCCTCACACCTCAGCAACGGTTGGACCATTGCCATAAGCAGCTTCGGAGTTCTCAGGAAACACAAAAAGCTCATTCTTCTACCCATCCTTTCCGGTAGCCTCCATGAATTTTCGCATCCACATACTTTCAGGAGGTCTGATCCTTTTCAATCTAAGTACTTCACTTGGACAAACCGGTAGAATAACAGGGCGAATCGTCACTGCTGACTCGCTGTTGGATCCCCGCTCAATAACGATACTCCTGTTAAAAGACACGGCTGTGGTAAAAGGTACGAATCCCAGCAAAACTGGATTATTCCAATTAGAAAATATCCAGGAGGGAAATTATCGCCTGTCGATGCGTCGTGTCGGATATATGGAAGGCGAATTCACTTCCCTTTCTCCCCGATAAGAAAATGATGGCAAAGGCGAAAAAGGGGAAAATTCATTTAGGTGGATGCGTCATCTTTGATTGCATGCCCATGTATTATTGCACGATTCACAATAAGGCGCTTTAAGTTAAGCTTGATTCACGATAATTTTTCCCTCAAATCAAGGGCCAAAATAATCAATTTCATACAATTCACTTTAGCCTGAATATAAGGAAGTTAATCCAGGTCACACGCTAGATTCATATGCAGAAATATCGTTAGGTACCCTATACGCCTTCCAAAAAAATATCGCTACATTTTTATAAAATATTATTACATTGGCATAGCTAATCATTTATCACCACTTAACGTTTCTTCCAAATGAAAAAATTAAAATTGAATTCCCTGGACCTGGGAGGTGTTGAAGTACTCTCCAGAGCAGAGCTCAAAAGCATCACTGGCGGTATCGGTTCTTACTGGCTGTGCGTCTGCCCGGATGGCTCGTTCTACCAATGCATCGGTGGCACCGAAGCAGCATGCCAGTCCAAGTCGCCTTCCGAGTGTGGCGCCGGTAATACCGCCACTTGCTCGCAGGAATTTTCCATCCTGGGCTAATCGCCCAACATTTTTGGATTTCAAAAAAGGCTGCAATTCATTGTGGCCTTTCCGCTTTGCTAATATTTAAACCTGCAAAAGCAATGGTCCCCATTCCAACGTACGTGATCAACCTGAAAAAACGAACGGACAGGAAGGAAAATGTCCTAAAAGAATTTGAAGGCAGGCAAGAATTCAAGGTGAACATAGTGGAGGCCATCGAACATTCCAGGGGAGCAACGGGCCTCTGGTTGACGATCCGGGAAATCCTGTTAACCAAGGTAGACCCCTCGGAAGAATTCATCCTCCTTTGTGAAGACGACCACCAATTCACTGAAAATTACGCTGAAGAACGCCTTAGGAGCTTCATTCGTGAAGCAGCGGAAAGAAACGCAGACATCCTATGCGGGGGTGTCAGCTGGTTTGACGACTCATTCCCCGCGCTGGAAAACCTTTTTTGGGTAAGAAAATTCTCCGGTCTACAGTTCACCATCATTTTCAGAAAATGCTTCGATACCTTGCTTAACGCCCCCTTTGGCCCAAAGGACGCGGCCGATGATTGGATATCTGGGCTTACGCGAAACAAGTTCGTAACCTATCCATTTCTATCCACGCAAAGAAACTATGGTTATTCCGATGCGACCCCGATCAATAGTTATTCGGGCCTGGTAGAGAAATACTTCACCGGAAGCAGCCAACTCCTTGAAAAACTGAAACGGGTTGGCTCCATTTATTCGAGTATGCCTGAAATACCCAATTACCATTACGACGGAATTACGCTCCCGGTATACTGTATTTGCACAAGGGAAAAACAACAAACACTTCTAAATCAATTCCAAGGGAAGAAGGAATTCCAGGTTTTCCTGGAAGAAACTCCGGAAGGGGATACCCAGGAGCTCAGGCGATGGAACGGGCTTCGAAGCGCCGTCCGAAAGGCGATAGATGCGGACGACGACGTGATTATTGTCTGCGATGACGACCATGCCTTTTCCAACGATTATTCCGCCGAGTACCTGCTAAAGAATATCATTACGGCGCATGGCCAGGGCACGGGCATCCTACTGGGCTCCGTGACGAGATTCAGTCACGCGATGCCCCTGGCCGAAAATCGCTTTTGGGTGGACTCATTCTGGAACGCGCCCTTCACTATTCTGTACAAAAAGGTCTTCCACACGATCCTGGCCGAGCCATTCGACAGCACGATCCTGGTCGATGACGTACTTGCCGAAATTACCAGTAATAAAATGGTGATATACCCATTCGTAGGTACGCATAAGGATTTCGACGTTCCCGAAAAACGCCTGAAAGAATTACAAAGGGCATATCTATTTCAAAGCGCTTATCACCAAACTTTATGACACCGTTAAAATCGCTTAAGTCAGCACTCTTCCCGTATAATAACTGCGAACTGTCTACTTATATCCTTTGCCAAAGGCTCAACATACGGGCAAATAGGGCGGTCCTCAAAAAGAAATTGATAGAACACCCTTCTTACCCAAGCTTACTGGCGATAAGTGATGTCCTGAAGGATTACGGCGTCAAAAACCTGGCAATCAAAACGGATGTAAAGAATCTATGCACCTATCCTCTACCCTGCTTAGCCCAGGTACGCACCCCTCAATTTGGCCCCCAGAGCAAATCCTTCACGGTCATTACGGACATGGAAGCCGATGCGGTACATTTCAGCCGGCCGCTTGAAAACAAGGAGGAGGAGCTGCCCATTCCTGAATTCGAGAAGGTCTTCGGCGGCATTGCATTGCTGGTGGAAGCGGATGAACATTCCGGTGAACAAAACTACCTGCAAAATAAGCGGTCCGAAAGGAAGCGTTTGCTGCTTAATGTGCTCAGTGCGACGTTCATTCCACTCCTAACCGCATTACTATGCATCAATTGCCTTATGGGCTCGGGAATGCAGGCTTTCCCCTACGTCCTTTTCGCCTTGATTTCATTATCCGGCAGCTACGTAGGAGCTTTACTATTATGGTACGAAGTGGATAAAAGTAACCCTGCCCTCCAAAAATTCTGTTCCGGTATAAAAAACCTGAATTGTAATGCGGTCCTAAACTCGAAAGCCTCCAAAATACTAGGTATTAAGTGGAGCGCCATAGGCTTCGTTTACTTTTCGGGCAGCCTGATCGCTCTGTTGGTTTCAGGAATATACAGTTTGCCCATCTTCACCGTCCTGGCCTGTCTGAGTCTGCTTGCCACACCTTATATCCCCTTTTCCATTTATTATCAGCTTAAGGTTGCCAAGCAATGGTGTGTCCTTTGCGTTGCCATTCAAGGATTGCTGGCCTTACAGTTCGTCACAGTTCTCGCCTGGCTCAAATTCCAGGGATTGCCCTCTTACTCCGCGGGGTATCCCGCCATTTTGGGGACTCTCTTACTCTCGTTTGCACTTCCCGCGCTATCCATCAAACTACTCTTACCCGCGTTGTTGAAGGCAAAGGAAGTACAGGATGCGGAAAAGGAGCTCAAACGTTTCAAACACGACCCGGAGGTTTTCGAAACGCTATTGGTAAAGCAAAAGGCCGTCCTGGAGCCGGTGGAAGGCATGGGTATCACCCTGGGGAATCCCCATGCGAAACACAAATTGATAAAAGTATGCAACCCCTATTGTGGACCTTGTGCCATGGTACATCCAATTATTGAAGACCTACTGGTCAAGAACATGGACTTGCAGGTACAAATCATATTTACCGCGCTGGACGAGGAAGATGCCAAAGCACCACCCGTATTACATTTACTGGCCATCTCCGAAGAAAAAGATGCCTCCCTTACCAGAAGGGCATTGGACGATTGGTATTTGCCAAAACAAAAAGATTACGCAGCCTTTGCCGCGAAATATCCGGTAAACGGAAAGCTTACTCTCCAGGGAGATAAAATAAAGTCAATGGCTGAATGGTGTGTTCAAAATAAAATAACATTCACGCCTACCTTGTTCGTGGATGGCTATCAATTACCCCAAATATATTCGGCAACCGATTTAAAGTATTTTCTATCCACTTGATGATATGTCGTTCCCCTTTTATAAACAGCTAAATGCCATGGATTGCGGTCCGACTTGCTTGCGGATGGTCTCCAAATACTATGGCAGGCATTATAATGCCGAAACGTTACGACAAAAATCGGGCATAGGGAAAAATGGTGTTTCGCTCCTATCAATAAGTGATACTGCGGAAAAAGTCGGTTTCAGGACGAGGGGCGTAAAAATAAACTATGTCCAGCTGTTCGATGTTGCGCTACCCTGTATCATCCACTGGAATCAGAATCACTTTGTAGTGCTGATCGAAGTTTCTAAAAACAAGGTAAAGATTGCGGATCCCGGAAATGGAATCTTAACCTATACAAAAATTGACTTCCTGAACTTATGGGTCTCCTCGGAAGCAATAAAGGAAAATCAGCCCGGGATCGCCCTTTTAATGGAGCCTACTCCAAATTTCTATGAACTGGAAGGGGAGAGGGAAAATAAACTTAGCTGGCGCCTGGTCATCCAATACCTATCGCAAAGTAAAGGCCAGATCGCACAGGTATTTCTTGCCTTGCTCATCACTTCCGGGTTGCAGCTTATTGTGCCCTTTTTGACCCAAAGCATTGTGGATACAGGCATTACGACCCAGAACCTTCAATTCGTCGTCATCGTCCTTATGGCACAGTTGATGATCACCTTCAGCCAAACGATCGTCGGCTTCATCCAAAGCCGCCTGTTGCTGAGAATCTCAAATGTGTTGAACCTCCAGATACTTTCCGATTTCTGGATTAAGTTGACAAAGCTACCCGTTTCCTATTTTGATGCCCACCACACAGGGGATACGCTGCAACGGATCAGCGACCATGGCACTATACAAAATTTCCTGACAGGCAGCGCGTTAAATACCCTATTCTCCATGGTGAACTTCCTCATATACTCGATTGTCCTGGTCATGTATAATGTGGAGCTGTTTTTTGTTTTCCTGATCGGTAGCGTGTGCTATTTCACCTGGATGCAGATTTTCCTTCGCATCCGCCGGAAACTCAACTACCGGACATTCCACTTGTCTTCAAAAGAAAACAATACGACCCTGCAATTAGTGCAAGGCATGCAGGAAATTCGCCTCAACAATGCCGAAAAGCAAAAGCGCTGGGAATGGGAAGATATCCAAGCATCCATATTCAAGTTAAAGCTGAAATCGCTGAATTATAACCAATATCAATTGGCAGGAGGTACTTTAATCAATCAAATACAAAACATCGCCATCAGTTTCATCGTAGCCAAATTGGTAATCGACGGTCAATTAACCCTGGGCGCCATGTTGGCGGTTCAATATATAATCGGGCAATTAAGTGGCCCTGTCGGTCAATGGGCAAGCTTTGTCCAAAGTGCCCAGGACGCCAAAATCAGCATGGAAAGGTTGAATGAAATCCATCAGCTCCCCGATGAGGAAGATCCAAATAAGGTCTATGTGAACCATTTACCCCAAAATCAAACTATTTCTATAAAGGGCCTTTCTTATAGTTACCCTGGGTCCGATAATGAACTCGTCCTAAGAAACATCAATTTGGCCTTGGAACAAGGAAAAGTAACCGCCATCGTGGGTACGAGCGGCAGTGGAAAAACGACCCTATTGAAGGTCCTGCTGAAAATATATGACCAATATTCCGGGGAAATCAGGATCGGGGGCGCCCCCTCAAGCCCCTTGGAGGATCATAAGGGAAACGGTGTCCGTTTCGACGTCGTCTCCCACAGCCATTGGCGAAGTATATGCGGGGCTGTGATGCAGGACGGATATATCTTCAGCGATACGATTGCCCGAAATATTGCAGTGGGATCCGAAGAAACGGAATACGAGAGGTTGGTCAGAAGTTGCAAAATTGCCAACATCTACTCCTTTATAGAGTCCTTGCCTAATGGATTCTACACGAAACTCGGGTCTGAGGGTATGGGGCTGAGCCAAGGGCAAAAACAAAGGCTCCTGATAGCCCGTTCCATCTATAAGGACCCAACCTATTTGTTCTTCGACGAGGCTACAAACGCTCTCGATGCCAACAATGAACGCGAAATCGTAGAAAATTTAGATCAATTCTTCAGGGGGCGAACCGTTTGTATCGTTGCGCATCGATTGAGTACCGTAAGAAATGCCGATAAGATCATTGTGATGGAAAAGGGGATGATTTCCGAGGAAGGGACCCATGAACACCTGATTTCCATTAGAGGGAAATACTATGAATTGGTAAAAAACCAACTGGAACTAGGGGCTTGAAAATTCAGATAAGATGATGAATGACCACTTCCAAAACCGCTCCGAGGCCTCCCAGGAAATCCTCAGCCGGAAACCCACCTTTGTCGAAAAGTGGGCCTTGCTTCTATTCCTGGTCATATTATTCTTCCTGGTTTGCGGAACAGCTTTCATTAAGTATCCCGATACCATTCAAACAAGGGCAACGCTGACCGCCGACAATAGCCCGAAGGAAATCATGCCCTTACAATCTGGAAGGCTAATAAAACTATTTGTCCAAAATGGCCAGCCTGTAGATCAGGGGGAAATGCTTGGATGGATCGAGAGCACTTCCGATCCGGTAGAGGTCATTAAACTTTCATCCTACGTGGACAGCAGCGTTCGGCTGCTTTCACAGGGTGAATCCGGCAAGGTAACAGAATTATTCATAGGCCCATTCCAAAACCTTGGGGACCTTCAATCTGCCTACCAGGTCTTCCAGACGGGATTACAACAATTCAACGATTATTGGGTCAATGGCTTCTATACCCGGCGAAAAAACCTCCTGATCAGCGATTTAAATTCGATAGACAAGTTGAACGACGCCCTTCAAACCCAAAAAAATCTGACCGAAAAGGATAGTGGCCTATCCGTGCAAACCTTCAAGATGAATGACCAACTGTACAAAGAAAAGGTCATTTCAGCCGAAGAATACCGCCAGGCCCAAAGCAAATTATACAGCAAAGAATCCGCCATCCCCCAGATTAACTCGAATATCCTCGCCAACCAAACTGATAAACGAAATAAATTTAAAGAACTAGACCAGTTAGACCACGACGCGTCCCAGCAAAAAATTATATTTGAACAGGCCTTACAAACCTTAAAGAGCAGGGTTGACCAATGGAAACGCGACTATATCCTTACTGCTCCCATAAGTGGAACGGTCGAATTCAACTATCCCCTTCAGCAAAACAAGTTTATCGAACAGGGCAAGCTACTAGGATACGTCAATCCTCCGGACAGCAAGTTTTACACCGAAATGTACCTCCCCCAAGGCAATTTGGGTAAAGTGGACACGGGTATGCAGGTACAGCTTCGCTTCGATGCCTATCCTTACCAGGAAGTAGGGTTCATAAGGGGCAAACTGGAGTATATCTCTAAAGTGGCCTCCGACAGCGGGTACCTGGCGATTGTAAGCCTGGACAATGGTTTGCGGACGAATTATGATAAAACCATCCAATTTAAGAGCGGGTTGCGCGCGGATGCCTTAATAATAACGAAAAATATGAGGCTTTTGCAAAGACTGTATTTTAGTGTTATAAAGCAAACAAGTGTGAGAAAGTAAAATGTCCCCACCCCGCGTCAAACATGCATCCCCAAAGAGCCTGTCACTCCCCATTTTAGGGTCTTATTTATTGGCCGTCTAAGAGGTACGCTGATTATTGCGCAACCGTTTGCGTTGTGTTTTGTCCTTCTTGTTCAGTAAGTTTAGAGGGTTCAATTGTTTCAAAAAAGGGGTAATATGAAATGCGCTCTCTTATGCCTGCTTGGTCTGACACCACTTGGCAGTTACGGCCAATCAGCAATTGATCAACATGCCACAGGCCGTGCATCCGTAAAAGAATATGAGGAGGTGTTTACAACCTATCCATTTTTTGACCCGAGTCCGGTGCCCCTGATGAACAATGTTTATCCCTATTTCAGATATGACGGATTTTCTACTAAACCAGTTCAGAAAAAATGGAAGGTTGTCGAGTTGGAAAACGATTATATCCGACTGCTGATTCTCCCTGAGATCGGCGGAAAGGTCTGGGCAGCCATCGAAAAATCCACCAACCAGCCTTTCCTGTATTTCAACCATGTCGTAAAGTTCAGGGATATTGCCATGCGTGGACCCTGGACCAGTGGGGGACTTGAATCAAACTACGGCATTATCGGTCACACGCCCAACTGCGCAACACCTGTTGATTACCTTATGAGAACCAATGCAGACGGCAGCGTCAGTTGCTTTATTGGTGCGCTTGATCTTCTTACCCGGAGTTATTGGCGCGTAGAGATCAATTTACCCAAGGACAAGGCCTATTTTACCACCCGCTCTTTCTGGTACAATGCGACGGCGCTCGAACAGCCGTATTACCATTGGATGAATGCAGCCGTGAAGGCTTCCGACGACCTTGAATTCGTTTATCCCGGAAACCGGTACCTCGGTCACAACGGCGAATATGGAACCTGGCCGGTAAATACTTCCAATGGGAAAAAGGTCTCATTCTATCGTAACAACGACTTTGGCGGCCCAAAGTCCTATCATGTCTTCGGTAAATACACAGATTTCTTCGGCGTTTATTGGCATCGCGACAGCCTTGGTATGGTCAGGTTTGGCACACACGACGATAAGGCAGGAAAGAAAATATGGATCTGGGGACTATCCCGTCAGGGGATGATATGGGAGCACCTGCTGACTGATACCGACGGTCAATATGTTGAGGTGCAATCCGGGCGGCTGTTTAATCAAAACACGGAAAAAAGCAGCCTTACGCCCTTCAAACATCGGAGCCTCGAACCCTACGAGTCTGATAACTGGAAAGAGTATTGGTATCCGGTGCTGAAAACTCATGGTTTTGTGGAGGCAGACGATTACGGAGCATTGAACGTCCAGGCGGACGGGAAGTTTCTGAGGGTCTATTTTTCACCAACCCAGGCATTGAACGATACGCTGCTCATCACCCTAAATGGTAAACCATTTTATAAGAAACTGATCCAAGCCGGTCCCTTACAACTGTTCGCGGACTCAATCCGCTATTCCGGCAGTTGTGATGGCCTGATGGCCATCCTTGGTCCGCAACTGTTATCCTGGTCAGGTGCACCATCAGCAGGCGATTTGTCGCGTCCAGTCGATGCCCCTGGGGATTTCAATTGGGGAACCTCCTATGGTCAGGATTTACTGGCGCGGGAGGAGATGGATCAAAAAAATTACACGTCGGCCCAACAAGCCGTTGATAGCGCCCTGCGGCTAGACCCCTGGTTCTTTCCCTCGTTGGTCACTAAAGTGGAGTTATGCTATCGAAGTATGGAATATGCCGAAGCCCTGACGTTTGCCAAAAAAGCACTAAGTATTAATACCGAAGACGGCAGCGCCAATTTCATTTATGGATTGATCAACTTCCAGTTGGGAAACATAACAGATGCAAAAGATGGTTTCGACATCGCAAGCCTCTCTACGGGTTATAGAAGTGCTGCCTATACATTACTCGCAAGGATCTACCTGCGGGAAAACGATCTCATCCGGGCATCCTCTTATACGGCGAAGGCCCTCGGCGCGCAACCGCAAAACGTCGACGCCTTGCAACTGCAAGCGGTCACGGCCAGATTGCAAGGGGACACTTCTCTCTACCATAGCGCTTTGAATGCACTGTTAACGGAAGACCCGCTCAATCACTTCGCCCATTTCGAAGAAATGGGTGCCGGATTCACTCGTCTGATCAAAAACGAACTTCCCCAAGAGACTTTCCTGGAGCTGGGTATCTGGTACGCCAACTGCAATCAAACAGCATACGCTATCAAGGTACTGCAGCTAAGCCCTCCAGTAGCGGAGGTCAAGATATGGTTGGCTTGGCTAACCCATCAACCATTGGATACCACTACACTCGATCCAGTCAGAGCCTTTCCATTCCGATCAGAAACGGCGGATGTCCTGGAACATATGCTACCCACAAACGGTTCGTGGTTCCTTCGTTATCAACTTGCCCTTATCTATCAGGACCGAGGCCGCAGCGTCGATGCCAGGCACCTGATTTCCGGCCTTGCTCCGGTTTTCGCACCCTTTTATACTTTCAGGGCTGCCCTGGCTGAGGCAGATACGATCGGAAGTAGAGCTGATACCCAAGCGATCCTACAGGACCTGGAACATTCCTGCGGTATTGATCCTCAATGGCGTTACCAAAAACTTCTGGCCGAATTTGAGCTCGCCCAGGGCCATCCCGGTACGGCGGAATCAGTGGCAGGCAGCTTTTACAAAGCGCATCCTGAGAATTATATTATGGGCACGCTATACGCCAGGACACTTCTCGCATCGGGAAGATATGCCGCCTGTGTCGCCTTGTTGCGCGGCCTCACCATCATCCCATTCGAAGGCGCCACTACTGGACGCGAAATGTACCGCGAGGCGCTTCTTATGCAGGCCGTTGGCTCCATCAAGCACCACGAGTACCGAAAAGCCCTATCGTTTATCTCGGACGCCAAAAAATGGCCGGAGAACCTGGGCGTGGGAGAACCCTACCTTCATGACCAGGACCTTTTTGTCGAAGACAAACTCACCTTTTTGAGTTACGCCGGCCTGGGCCAAAAAGAAGAAGCCGAGGCATTCAAGGTACGAATAGATGGGCACCACCCGCAGTACGGCAATGTTTCAGACTTACGAATCCTGGCGGCGCTAGGCCAGTAAAGGAGACAAAGAAATAAAACGGGCCTTTGGTTCACTTCCCAATACAAAAAGTGAAAATGCCCGCCAATAGCGGGCCTTATTCAAATTAGTGACAAAGTAGTAACCGTTCTTATCAAACAAACTCTCTTAATCTTGATTTTTATTATTAAACAAATATGGAAACAAACATATTGGACCGATAATGATTAAACCGGAGATTATCCCCCAAAAAAATCTTTCTGCACGGCTTTTTTGGGCGAATTCGGAAATAAGTTCATCCATTCACCCCTTTCGATAAAAATAATATGTAGAATAAATAACAATTACCAAAAAAAATCCGATAAAAATACCAAGTGCGTTTTTGGGATAAAAAATAGGTGATTTATTTAGTGTCTTTCTTCCAATTCCATATAATAAAGCAAATGTAAAAAATTGACTAATCATTACCATCAAGTATGCCCGATAACGAGGGGAATTCTTGCTTGTTTTTGAAAGAATGTATAGAAACCACGGAAACAGGTTTTTGTAAATCGGCATAATTAAAATATATAATTACAAGCGCCCAAAATGCCATAGTATTATTGGAGCATTTCACCACAATGCAACCCTTTCCCTACCATAAACAATCGCTAATATTACAACCACCATACTTATAAAAATGTAAAGCCTTACCCAGACCATCATTCGCAGATACTTTTGACGATCAAGTTCCATATACATTTCTCGTAGCTTCAATGTCCTAGCGGCATTATATCGCCAAAAATTATATACCAATGTCAAAATAACCCCTCCCCCACATATCCATTTATTCAGGTAGATCGCCCCATCTAGGAAAATATTTAAGAAAACAATTAATGTCAATAAATTTAAAAATTCAAGCGTTGATAATGCGGCAATAGCGGAACCCCTTAGAGTAGTTTCATCCCTATTTCCCCCAATATTATAGTATTTATACGCCCTACAATAAAAAAATTGAAAAAAGCTCATAGGACAATATTAATTACTTATTCCCAAATCGTCATCATATTTATCATCTAACCATTCACCAAATGATTCCCCTGTAAAATACTGGAATCCCAAATTTACCAATAAATAGGTGCCACCTATTGCCCATCCAGCACCAGGCACCAGTATTGTTGCAATACCGACTGCCGCATCAAGTGAGTGTGCAATATTGGGGTGCTTAATATCCTCATAAACTGCAACTCCAACACCTACAGTGGCAATTAGTTTTCCCGCTGATTCAACTGTAAGACTCTTAACGAGTTTTAAATCTCCTAAATTTGTCACGTCGAACTTTGTACCACCTCCAACTGAATTCACTAATTTCTGCACACCAGTTAACCCATTGACTGCTAAATCTAAATCGGTACTTGCCAAATCCGATACTTCACCAACTTTATTCCAACCATCGCTCACATTACTAATAGGTAATATCCCATTTACCGCATTGGTTTCAGTTTGGCCTGGTTCATACCATGTGTATTGCAAATTTGTAATTGTACTTCCATCCCTGGAGATATAAGAATTAATAGCCCAAGTTAAATTAGCCGCAGTGATACCTGTCCCGTCACCCAAGGACCCACTTGAAGCAACACTTCCGTCCCCGGGAAAAAGACCATAAAGCAACATTCCCCAAAATTCAGCGTAGGGCCCCTCACTCCCATCATCTGGATTATTTGCATTCGGATCCAAAGCGTTAGTATTGGCAACCGTAGGAATTGGCTTTGAGTTAGGAGCTGTTTGTACTAACCCAGTTGGATCTTCGAACAATACAGGATTATTATTCGAAAAATGATACGGCGATAGCTCCGGATTTGATTCCGCTAGCGCATCAGCGCCTGCAAATCTTCCTATTTGAGGGTCGAACTTCCTAAATAAAGTATTATAATACTCTAGTGAAAAATCCTCCTCTAATTCGGTCCCTTGATTTCCTTTATACGGAGTAATTGACTTAAGCAAAGCCTTGTCACTTATTCCAGCCATGGGCAATTGGAAGGGATAGTAGCTCTGCTCCTGCTCCAGTGCTCCCGTTGTATATTTAATAGTTAAGTTATCAAAATAAACATCTTGTGGACTTTCATTGCTCAAATAGACATAGAGATAGCCATTCTTGCTTACGGTCTGCAAGGGGGCAACCAAAGCTTGCTTACTTGATCCAGCCACCACCTGTTGAACTCCTGAGTTCGATGCCACATAGTTGAACTGATCGTCGAATAGTATCCAGTTCAGGTAAGCCTTAGGGCGCGTGCTGTCATAGACACGGCCCGTGTTCAAGAAGGAGGTGACTCCCGGACTGATGGTATTGGAGACACCCGTCAGCTCATTGGAAATTAATTTACCACCACTGTTGGCTATCGCACCCTGAGGCAAGATCGCTAGGATTGATGATAGTAAATTGACACTTCCCGGTGGCTGAACCGCCGTATTATAGTATGCATAGGTGCTTATCTGCACCTGGTCTCCTTCCATAACCTTCAACACAAGGGATGGCCCCGCCGGTAGATTAACAGAAGTGGAGGCATTCAGCCTTGAAACGTAGTGGTTAGAGGTATCTGTATCAAATCCGGTTGGTTTCGCATAAACCGTATTATTGGGGGTGTATATATTGCTGAACAATGCCGCTTCAGTTGCACTGTCAGCCTTTTCCATTGTCGCTGCGTAAGTGGAAGTATCCCGTTCCTCAGTGATTACGCTTCGGACATTACCCTGGTGGTCCTTAATGAAATAATCCCACGCATAAGCGTAGTACAATGCCCCAGTAGTGCTGTTCTTCTGCTGTGCATAACGCACACGACCTTCCTCGTGCAACACATACTGTAAGGTATCGTTCAGATATACAAATGGTCCATCATATAAATAACTACTTGTGACCGGACTTGAACCAAAAACATTTCTTACAGTTTTAAATAATTGATTCCCAGAAGCATCATAATAATAATGGATTGTTTCCCGATTTGCCATCACTATGGAATCCGCCTTATTGAGCACATTGAATACAATTCCGGGAGAACCTGATCCTGTATATACATGCTTATTCAAGTCCATATTGACATTCCCGTCGGCATCATAGGAATAGTCGTTGCCGGTGGAGCTGGTGTCCTTGAAGTCTCCTAAAGGGCTGTTATCAGAAATGGCATCCGATACCTTTTGCAACTGGTTGCTGTTCGTGAAATAGGTATATTTCAATGAATCAATGGTCACCGGCGAACCGATTTCCAATGCCCTCTGCTTGAGTGTCAAAATATTACCGTTAGCATCATAGGTAAGGTTACTGACGGTAAAGTCCACCAAATTATTGGTCCAGTTAGTGCTTCCAGTATTCTGCTGGCTGAAGTCCGCCTTTGTAAGGCGGTTCAAACTATCGTAGGAAAACCCATACGCTCGGGAAATGCCATCTCCGGCCGTCTTCCATTTTAGTCCTGCAATGACACCATTTAGTTGGCTATTCGTAAATCCATAATCATAAGAAAGCGCCTCCCCGAAAAAGTTGCTTGTACTGCCTGCAGTATTGACATAAGACTGATTAATTCCAATAAGCCATCCACGGATATTAAAGGCATAATTCTGGGTTTCCGAGGTAGTGCTGCCGATGACTTTTGTCACCAGTTGGCCGGCTTCATTATAAGTTTCTTGCGACACAACCTTATTTCCAAGGCTGTCCAAGTTCTTAGTTAGGCTCGTAAGCCTTCCCACCTGGTCATATGTATATATTGTGAGTAGGGTGTGCGTCTGTGGATTGTTCCCCGACTTCTGATGCTGTATATGCGTTCGGAGAAGTCGGCCAGTGAACCCATATTGCTGGGTATACACATCCGTTCCACCACTATAGTTGATCTGGTGTGTTTGGATGATCCGTGCGTGATCGTCGTAGATATTAACAGTCCATAGATAGGTTGTTGATTCCAGTATATTGCTCTCTTGCCCAGTAACCAACCCCCTCATCCTATTGCAAACTGTTTGTTGCTGTGCATAGTCAGGTGAGGTATTATAAGATGTATTAAAATTACCACTATTGATGTGAGTCGTTACAAGCGAACTTGATACTGGTGCACTGTTGGCAGAAATCCAGTTAAAATCATCATAAAAAGTTTTAGTATAAAATGCGTAGGTCCCCGATAAGGTGGGATAGCTAGTACTGCGTGCCGCCTGTGCCAATATGGAATCCTTGATAAGGCTGCTTGTGATGATGCCTGTACTAATTTGCCTACTTTCTGCATCATATTGGATAAATGCCCACTGGCTGGTTGTCCGTCGTGCAGAGTCCTGGAACATTACTAGCCGATCGTACAAGTCATAAGCTAAATAGATCTTACCCCCACCTGGAATTCGCTTAACTGTATTGCGACCCCGGCTATCAAAAAAATATGCGTAACACA
>Ga0210391_10001370_pt1 | contig 22399 bp, 22 predicted proteins | sample IncBWC12OmetaG_FD_160573 | JGI IMG/M metagenome (GOLD analysis project Ga0210391, IMG submission 160573) | Forest soil microbial communities from Barre Woods Harvard Forest LTER site, Petersham, Massachusetts, United States - Inc-BW-C-12-O ...
TGAGGTTGCAAAGGATTTGGAACATATGGTTTTGGATTACGTCGCGAATGGTGCCGGTTTGATCGTAGAAAGAGCCGCGTCCTTGCACACCGAAATCTTCTGCCATGGTGATCTGCACGCTTTCGATGTAGTTGCGATTCCAGAACGGCTCCATGAACGCATTGACGAACCGGAAAACTACGACGTTGTTCACAGGACGCTTGCCCAGATAGTGGTCAATGCGAAAGATTCCGGATTCGGGGATGGTTGCATGAAGAATCCGGTTGAGCTCCTGCGCTGAGGCAAGGTCGTTGCCGAACGGCTTCTCGACAATGACACGAGCGCTCTGGGCGGAACCCGATTTCGCTAATTGCTCCACCACCGTTCCGAACAGAAGGGGAGGAATCGCCAGGTAATGCGCCGGCCGTTGCGCTCCGTTGAGTTCTTTGCGGATCGCCTGAAAAGTGGTGGGGTCTGCGTAGTCGCCGTCTACATAACGCAACAAGCCCGTCAACTTGTTGAGAGCTGCAGTGTCGACCCCGCCGTGTTTCTCGAGGCTATCGTGTGCCCGCGCGCGAAGCTGTTCAAGGTTCCAACCGGCTTTCGCTACACCGATCACCGGCACGTTGAGGTGGCCGCGTTTGATCATCGCCTGCAGCGCCGGAAAGATCTTTTTGTAGGCCAGATCGCCTGTGGCGCCAAAAAACACTAGGGCGTCGGAATGGGAATCGCTCATTGCAAATAATCTCCTTTTCTCGGGAGGCGGGGGCCGTTATCAGCCCTTCGCGTGCCCTTGCTACGTTTGTCTGGTTGTGACGGCACTGGGAACTCGGCGCCCCTCTGGGGGGTTCTCCCACAGGCGAAATCCTCCAGCAAAAGCGTTAGCGTTATCGCCCGCTCGGCAGCCTGGAGGAAGTTTCTCGAGCAGTTTTACGTTTCCACCACCCAGGACCACGTCCTCGGGTTCAAGCGCGGCGATCAACAGGGCTACGACATCTGCAACATGGTGCCGCCAGGCGTCTTTGCCCCAGCGTTCCAGTCCTCGCTCCCCAACGTAGTCCTCGTAGGTGTGCTTTTTATAAGGCAAATGACCCAGTTCCATCGGCTCAACAACGCCATCCGCGATCAGCGTGGATCCCAGGCCGGTTCCTAGACCTAAGAAGAGCATCTTCCCGCCCTTGTAGCTTCCCAGGGCCTGCATAGCCGCATCATTGATCAGCTTTACCGGACGGGCGAAGGCAGCGTCAAAGTTGAACCCGACCCAACCGCTCCCTAAGTTGTGCGGCTCGGCGACCGGCCGATTTCTGAGAACTGGTCCCGGATAGCCGATCGATACAACGTTATACTTCCAGTCGGCGGTTATCTTCTGGATCGCCGAGACCATGTGTTTGGGAACCATCGTTGCCCCAGACTCAAACTTGCGGGGCTCACTTTGCCCGCTGACGAGAACTTTGACGTGAGTGCCACCAACATCGACAACCAGGACATTCATACTTAGCGGACCTTCCTGAGAGCGGCGCTCTTGAACGCGATCACGTCCATGAGATCGTTCCACGACTTGACAAAGGACTTGGCTCCTTCATCCTGAAGCTGGGCAGCCACCTCATTGACATGGATGCCGGCCTTGGCGAACGGATCCGCGATTTCTTCGCAATCGCCACCGTCCGCGGGCAGGATGGTGTCTATTGTGCCATGTTCACGTGACGAGCATCATTCCACAGCCGGATCGCCGGCTGACGTAGGTTATGTTCATAACCCAGCGCACTCAGACTCGCAGTGCTCAGCAGAAGGTAACTCCCAGCCGCGGGTCCAAGTTCGAGCCAGCGGGCCGCGAGCACGCGCAGGAAATGGCCGCTGGAAAAAAGTAGCACGTCCGTTCGGAGCGCTCGAACCCGGCTCAGCACGCAGTTGGCTCGCGCGGCCACGGAATCCGGCGATTCACCCCCAGGGCAGCCGTCACGGAACAGTTGCCACTCCGGGCGCTCGGCATGGATCTCGGCGGTGCGGCGTCCCTCATATTGACCGTAGTTCCATTCAAGTAAATCACGATCCACTTCGGCGACGGTACCGAAACCAGCGAGTTCACAGGTCCGTACCGCCCGCTTTAAGGGACTCACAAACACCTTCCCAAAATTCAGTCCTGCCAGTCGTTCTCCGAGCGCGCGGGCATTCTGCTCACCGCGCTCGGTCAGCGGCAGATCGGTAAGCCCAGTATGTTGACCCGTGAGGCTCCATGCCGTTTCGCCATGGCGGGCCAGGTAGGCAGAAGGGAGTTCTTTGCTCGTTGTGCTCTTCATCTGAAGTTTTCGCTGTTCGCCTTGGCGGCAATAACAATTCTCAACATCGCCGCCTCGACCTGCCTGACAAAAGAGCAATCAGATTGCCAATTCCCTGCGAAGCACCACCTGCCTTCGCGATCGCTGAGCCGGCAGCCACATAGCCGAGTTCAGCGAAAGCCGTGGAATTCACCATGCCAGCATGTGAGTGCCTGTGGGCCGTCAGTTGGGAGCCGATTGGCACTAACCCGTCTGCCAAGGCATCGCGTGATCTCGTCCAAGGCCCTCGTTTCACCGAAGTATCGTTATTCGCTCTTCTGGCTCATCAATTGCAACTCCTTATCGACAGGCGCGAATTTAATAGCCTGCGCACGTAGTCACGAGACGCACTGAGGATCGGGAGGGAGATACCTGAAAACCTGTTCGCTCTTGCTTCTCTTTGCATCCAACCTGTTGGCCTTCGGTCAGAGCGGCGATATAAGCGCTGGGCGCGCCGCTCAACTGACTCAAGCATCTCAAACCCAGTCGTCGGCTACTGAGAACCGCGAGCCCGACGAACTCAAACAGGAGCTTGATGCGGATGCAATAGCATTGTCGAAGATACCCGCAGACCCACTCATCCAACCCGATCCCATGGCTCCGATCTTGCGGCCAGTCGATAGACTTGTAGATAGCAGTATTCACTCTCTACGGTTGAAGTTTGGCGCTACTTACACCTTTCTGAACCAGTACGCAACAATTGCGCCGGACGGTGTCCGGCACGATCAGCCTAGCGGACGCCTCGATTTCACCGGCGCATGGAGTGTGTACGATCATGAAGCCACTGCGGGATCCATCAGCCTGCTTATTCGTTCCGGAACCAATATTGGTATGAGTCAGCAGTTCAACCTCAGCGACAAGCTCGGTTCAGGGCTCTACCTCAATTGCCTGCAGGGCGGCGGCCCGCAGGAGCCAATCACCGTGAACATCCTCTACTGGCGGCAGGATTTCCTCCACAAGAGGCTTTCTTTTTATGTGGGCAAGATCCATCCCAACGAATTTGTAACCCTCAGCATGTTCAACAACGACGAACGCACACAATTCTTAAATGGGGCAAACGACGGTAATCTTGCAGTTGCCTCGGATGGGACATACGCCGGGGGCGGCGCGGTCGAATTGCAGGCTAGTCGACACGTTTACGTCCACGCTGTCGCCGTAGACACGGAAGGCGCACAGCAGCGAAATATTGAAACGCTGGTCGATCGGAAGTATATGGAAGGGATCGAGGTGGGCTGGTCCTCCGGTTCACTTGGGCAACAGTACCGGCATTATCGCGCTGGCATGTGGCGAGACGATACGAAGAAGAACGGGAGTGGATATGGCGGTGGCTTTGCGTTCGACCATGAATTGTCCAATGGCTGGACGCCATTTGGAAGATTTGTCTTCGGGAGCACGAGGGGAACGGCCATCAAAGATGTCTACGGAATCGGTCTGGCTCAGGTTCATCCATTCGGGCGCCGGGGAGACATGTTCGGCGCTGCATTCAATTACACCCAACCGAACCTCCCTGGTAAGCACCATGAAAGGGTGTTTGAGTCGTTTTATCGCCTTCGTCTGACTCAAAGTGTCGAGGTTGGCCCGGATGTAGAAGTTTCAGTTCATCCCACATACGCAACCAAGGCTTACACAACGACTCTGCTCGGCGCGAGAATGCGAATTATCTTCTAACGGTTAAGATCCTCTGGTCCGAGATCGTTTCTTGGAGGAAGAGCTCGAACCCAAGGTGAAAGATACATTTTGACGCTCCCTGGCAGCTGCGCTCGGAGCCGTGGTCAAGATGCCGGAATTTAAGGTGAAGGAAATGAGTACTCGACCAATTACGACTGGCTCTGATTCTGTCCAGAGCAATCCGGCCGCTTCCCCGGCGCCTAATTACTCACGCCCTCTGGCCATCGTCACCACTCTGTTCTTCATGTGGGGATTTCTTACCTGCCTGAATGACATCCTGGTGCCACACCTGAAGTCGATCTTCGACCTGAGTTATGCGCGAGCCATGCTTGTGCAGTTTGCATTCTTCTCGGCCTACTTTTTATTCTCCGTGCCATGGTCGAAGATCGTGAATACCATCGGCTACAAGACGACCATGGTGGCTGGCTTGCTGACTATGGCGCTTGGAGCATTTCTGTTCGTTCCTGCCGCATCCGCTGTTTCGTACCCGCTATTTTTGACAGCATTCCTTGTTCTCGCAGCGGGAATTACGGGTCTGCAGGTGTCGGCGAATCCCTATGTCGATCTGTTGGGCAAACCTGAAACGGCATCGAGCCGGCTGGATTTGACGCAAGCTTTCAACTCGCTGGGTACGACAATCGCTCCGAAAATCGGAGGGCTGCTTATCTTAAGCGCGGCGCCGTTGGCGATCGAACAATTACGCAAGCTCACGCCACAAGCATTGCATGCATATCGTGTGCAACAAGCGGCCTCGGTCAAGTTGCCATATGTGGTGATCGGCGTCGCACTCCTGTTATTGGCCATGTTGATCGGCGTTTCGAGGCTGCCAAAAATTGAAAACGCGACCACCGGTTCCGGAGATAGTGAGAAGGACTCCATCTGGAAACACCCCAATCTCCTTTTCGGAGCAATTGGCATTTTCACCTATGTAGGCGCCGAGGTTTCGATCGGAAGCTTTCTGGTGAACTATTTTGGCTTGCCCGAGATTGCTGGCTTCTCCGCCAAGACTGCGGCAGGCTTTGTCTCGTTCTTCTGGGGTGGCTCCATGCTCGGGCGCTTTCTTGGCGCAGGACTTCTGCAGCGTTTCAGGCCCCGATATCTGCTTGCTCTTTGCGCGATTGTTGCCGGGGCATTCGTCACTGCTTCGATGCTCTCGAGCGGCCATCTAGCGATGTGGAGCATCCTTGCCGTCGGGCTCTTCAACTCGATCATGTTCCCGACCATCTTTAGTTTGGGAGAAGCAGAGCTCGGTCGTTTGAGTGGAAGCGGGTCCGGCATCCTGAATATGGCCATCGTAGGCGGGGCGATCCTCCCGGTAATTCAGGGAGTAATTGCTGACCGTTTCGGGCTTCACCACGCCTTCGTGCTTCCCCTTATCTGCTATCTGTACATCGTGTTCTACGCTCTGAGTGGATCGAAGCCAAATAGCCAACGATACGCCAAATCCTGAGGCTCCGGGAGTTGACCATGCAGATAGCAGGAGAGATCAGAAGAGGAGAAAAAGTAAGGTCCCTAGCCCTTCGAGCGCCCTTCGATCAGTCCCACTCGTTCATCGCTCTCGAAGAGCCGGTGAACAACCGCAAACAGGAAGCTCACGGAGAGTCCGCACATCAGCACACCTGTAATGCTTTCTATCGGACCCACGAGGCGCCATGTCCGGGGAAGAACAAGATCTCCATAGCCGACGGTAGAATAACTCGTTGCGGAAAAGTAGAAAGAGGATTCCCAGGTTGAAAAGCAATACAGGCGATAAAACAACGCCCACAACAGAATCTCCAACATGTGCAAGCAGACAATCAGTGTCGTGAGTCGCACCATGAGCACACCGGAACGCCATGGGCCGAACCACTGATTAGCCCTGGGTAAGCGAGGTCTTGTCCACTCGATAAGAGCCGCCATACCGGCGCACTGCAACATCAGCGTCAGCGTAACGAGGACGATCGTTGGAAAGGCTTGGTGGACGAAAGCCATATGCTCAGATCACGCGGATAGCAGGGGCTGGTCCGTTCTCGCCGAACCCTCGCCTAGGGTGTGCATGTTCGAGGCCGAACTTGTGAGTGTCGCGATGGATGAGATTTCGCCGGGCTGAGCCGCCGCAAGCCATTCCCTGACCGCGGTTTATCCACCTGGGCAGCCTCTTGCGGTGTTAACGTCTATTCCTTGGTTTGAGCACAGAACGTGCAAACCTGCTGGCACCTGCTTGTAGGTTGGCATCAAGACTTGACCCCGCTAGCGATCTGCAGAGCTTGTAGATCCGAATGCCGAACTCAGGCCTTACACCGCAATCAAGTTCCGAGGCTATTCCATATTTAGGTGGTGCACTGCTGTTGAGGTGAACGCATTCTGGGGTTAGATTTGCCGGTATAATTCCTAACGTCAAGGGACCTCGCACGGCATGTCCCGATCGCACCGTTATCGCTGGGCCGCAGATCGTCAGGTGCTTGTTCCGAAGGAGGCATTCATGGAACCGACGAATGAGCTCGTCTATATCGTGGACGATGAGGCTAGTGTCGGAGAGGCGTTGACTACGCTGCTGCGGGCTAACCGCAAGCGAGTGCAGATCTTTACGTCTGGACAAGACTTTCTTGATTTTGCCCGCAGAGACTCTTGCGCTTGTCTCATTCTCGATCTCAAGATGCCCGGGTTGGGCGGCCTGGAAGTCCAGAAGCTTATTTCGGCAAAGAGTTCAATACCTGTAATCTTTCTCACTGGGCGAGGCGACATCCCTTCAACCGTGAGAGCGATGAAGGGTGGGGCGGTTGATTTTCTCACGAAACCGGTTGATGAAGAAGCGCTTCTCGCTTCAGTTGAGCGGGCTTTGCGGCAAGATCGAGCGAGCCGTCAGGAGGCGGTGGAGCATGCCAGGCTAGTTGTTCGGTATGAATCCTTGACACCGCGCGAACGAGAAGTCCTCCCACTGTTGGTAAATGGTTTGCTGAACAAGCAGGTAGCCTTCGAGTTAGGGATCGCCGAATACACTGTCCAAATCCATCGCGGGCACATTATGCGAAAGATGGAAGCCGATTCTTTTGCGACATTGGTCAAGCTCGCGGGCAAGCTCAAAATAGAGACGGCCAGCGCATCTAGCAGGAACACGTAAGAGAATGTCTTCGCAAGATCCAGTAGAGTTTATAAGGATGACTCAGGGACTCCAAATGAATGTGTTGGACCGTAGTATCGCGGTCATAGATGACGATCTCAGAGTTCTTGAATCGCTCGTCAATCTGTTGCGGTCATTTGGATACAGTGCGGAAAGCTACCCATCCGCGGAGCAATTTCTGGGATCCGGTGCCCTTGCCCGAACGAGTTGCATCATCACGGATGTCGAGATGCGGCGAATGAGCGGTCTCGGCCTTCTGCAATTTTTGAAGAACAGCAACTGTACCGTCCCCGTAATCATCATTACTGGAAAGCCGTCGACACGGTCGGAGGCGTTTTATCTGGAAAGTGGTGCTGTGGGCTTCTTCAGAAAGCCGGTTGACGGAGATGCCCTGGTCGAATTGATCGGTTCAGTCTGTGTCTGATTGAGCTTGCCCTCTGGCTCGCCCGTACCTTAATCTGAATTGATTGTGGAAGATACGGAGTCAGCGCGGCGCCGCAGGAGAGGTTTTGCTTTGTCTCGCTGGAAATCCTTTCTGATTGCCTTCGGCGACTTCTATCTCTAATTGATCCACTCGGATCTGCATTGGCCCTCTCGAACCAGTTTCCCCGCCAAAGTAATGAAGATCGCGGGAATCGTTGTGTCGGCAGAGATCAGCTTGTGGAGCTCCGGGACGTTCGGCGAACCGTCGTCGCGTTTTACAGGGCAGGGGTAACGCAGAGAGACAAGAGCGAGCATCACTCCATCCCGGGTCGGACGATGCCGAGTTTTCTCATGCGGAACTGAAGCGTTGAGCGATTCATTTCCAGTCGCGCCGCCGCTCCGCGAGGACCGGAAATAACCCATTTTGTTTCTTTCAAGGTCGAGAGGATGTGCTCGCGTTCAGCCTCCTCGAGAGTCCGATGCCTTGTACCTTCCTGATTGGGCACGCTATGCGATTGCAGACCTGCAAGCGGCGCACGCAGCACCGGACCGGGCGAGACAATCACAGAGTGCTCGATAAGATTCTGCAACTCGCGAATGTTTCCGGGCCAGGAGTGGCGAACCAGGGTCTCCATAGTCTCTGATGGAATGGTATCGATTACTCGATTCATCCGGCGCGCGTAGTGTTGTGCAAAGTGCCTCACAAGCAAAGGAATATCTTCCGGACGTTCACGAAGAGGAGGTACATGGATAGGAAAAATGTTGAGTCGATAGAAAAGGTCCGCTCGAAATCTCCCTTCCTCGACGCAGGTGGCCAGGTTTCGATTTGTCGCGGCGATAAGGCGCGCATCAGTCTTGATCGTACGGGTACTTCCGAGCCGCTCGAATTCTCTTTCTTGCAATACGCGTAGCAACTTAGGCTGGAGCTCCAGCGAAATCTCGCCGATTTCGTCCAGGAACGCCGTGCCATGGTTCGCAAGTTCGAACCGGCCGACCCGCTGCATAATAGCGCCCGTGAACGCGCCTCTTTCGTGACCGAAAAGTTCGCTCTCGAGAAGACCAGTGGGTATTGCGGCACAATTCAGCTTCACGAAGGCTTTTGAATTGCGGGAACTCCGTTCGTGAATGGCACGAGCGACAAGTTCCTTGCCCGTACCCGTTTCGCCGTAGATCAATACCGTCGAATCGGTGGGAGCAACGGTTTCGATCATTCGCAACACGCCGCGGATCGCAGAACTGCGTCCAATAATTTCTTCAAAGCCGTGCTCGCTTCGGATCTCGTCTTCGAGGTACAGCTTTTCTTTTGAGAGCTGTTCTTTTAATTCGCTTATCTCGGCATAGGCCTGAGCATTGTCAATGGTAAGTGCCACCTGGTTTGCGATCTGACTGAGAAATTCTACGTCTTGATGCAGTACGACCTGCTCCTTCCGCTGGGAGAGTTCCATGACACCCAATATCCGGTTACGGCTGATAAGCGGCAAGACATAGCCTGCATTGTCACGGCTGAGGATGGGCTTCCTGGATCGGAACACTTCACAGACCTCTTCGCCGCTGGCGCTCCCTTCAGCCCTGGTATTGTTTTCCTCGTCTCCGCTTGCATGCTCATGAGAATCAATCGCGAATAGACGCAGCGAACTACTTTCTTTATCAGGCAAATGGATGGCGACTGCATCGGACCAGATCATACTGCGGACCATCGCCGACGTGGTACGAAGAAGGTGACGAATCTCCAGGTTGGAAACGATCTGGCCGGTGAGATCAAGGAGCAGTTGAAGCCTGCCTTTCTCCGCCTTCAAGTCGCCTTGTGTACGCCTTAACGAGTCGAAGCAGATGGCGTGGTCCAACGCGGTCGGAATCATGTCCGTAACGAGAGACAAGAGGCGAAGGTCCTCCTGGGAATATGCGGCAGGCAGCCTGCTCCCTACTAGCAAGCAGCCAAGGCAGCCATCAGCAGAAGTCAAAGGCACCGCGCATAGGGATTGAATTGCCTCCCCGGCAAGCCGATTGATGCTCCTGTGAAGGCTGGATTCATGATTGAGGATGGGGATGATCAGCGGCTTCCGACGCTCGGATGCCCAGGCCGATACCGTCTCGTCTTGGGTTCCGTCAATGACATAAGGTTTGATCCCGCCATTTGGTCTCCGCAGCCACTCCACCCTTGAGTGTTCATGGTCGTATCTTGACAGCGCAATGAAATCGAAGTTGACCACGCGCGGCAGTTCAGCTGAAAGTACCAAGAACAGTCCTTCGATGTCGTGACGGCCGCCAATTGCCACCGCAATGGAGATGAGCGCCTCGTAACGCGAAGCTATGGATTGTTGAGTTTTGGTATCTGGCGGCTGGGGCCATTTTACGCCGGCCGATCGCAAGGATTGTTTCATCTTGGAATCCAGGACCTTGCTTACAGCGGTCACATCTTCAAGCGTCCGCCACTTCTCGGGCCACGACTCCGATTCGAACGTTGGCACGTCACTCGCCGTTGACACGGCGAGGGTAAACTTGTCCTTCGTTGTATCGGGTGCAATCATGAATTCTGGTCGAAGCATAGTGTCAGCTCCTTTTCGATGTATAGTAGCGAGGAGTTCGATGCAATTCCCATTACATCTTCCTTGTGCCTCGGCGTGGTTGTCTCTTCCTACCTCGATCGGGTTGTCTCTTCGTACCTCGATGGGGTCGTCTTTGGAGTGTATCGAGGTGGCCGACAACCCTATCGTGTCTCAGTGTCTGCGCCTTCGAGGGTCGCGCTTGCAGCCTCAGCTCTAGCAGGAACATGTAATGTTCTTCAAGCAAGTACTGTGATTAGCATCTGTCTGGTATTCATTCGGTGGAACTCGTAAACGCGGAAGACTGGTAAGCGGTGCGGTTACGGTTGGCGAATGAAGTTCAGTTCGTGGTTGGGCCGAGTTCATCGCTGGTGGAAGACCTCGATTCAAGAGGTCGCGCATGAGAGAGCGCAGACTATGCAGAGCGCCGAGCGCGCAGCGCCAGCTCTTCCTTGTGCCGCCGCTCAGCAAGGCTCTTGCCCCAGACAATTCGCGCCCAGACAGCCCGAGCCAACTGGCTGGCTATTGCGAAGCTTTTGCCACGGCCGGATTGACCATCACAAAGTAACCCTCAAGAAAATGAGACCCTGTCTTCTATGCGCAAGAGAGCCATTTGGAAGAGAACAGATGGGTTGCGGCCATCGGTTACGTTCCAGTCGTTGCCGGACAGGGCAATGTCGCAATTGGTATGAGAACTGCTTACTAGTTTGGCAGGAGAGGGGCAGGATGAGATCCATTGCCCTGGCCGTATTGCGAGTACGCTTCGCCCATGCGCTACGCTGGGCCCTCAGCGAAACTGGCGAAGGGCACAGCGGAGACGGCTGTAGTGGAGGGCCAACCTATGAAGGCAACGGGCTTACCAATAAACGAGTACGTAGGTGCGGAGAACAAATCTCTGACGACTGGCTCGGCCGAGAGCAGCCCATGCTCCGCTTTGGACTGTCTGCTCGAGGAGCTGTTGGCCTCCTGCGTTTCGGCAGAGAAGGTTTATTGGCATCTCCGGCTTGCTTCCGCAGCCGTTCGTGGCGCTTCGGGTCTTCCCGAGCGAGTTGCGAGAGATATGTGCAGCAAAACCCTCGAAACTGTTTCGCTGATCATGCAATTGAAATGCATCCTCGGTCACAGGCCGGATCAGGAGTGCGCCGAACTCATGACTGTGGTCGCCGCCAAACAATCCGAACTGCATGCGCTGAAAGAGATGGCAGGTTCTTAAACATGCCTGGAGATTGGCAACTTTACGCACTCGCCCTGGCGCTCACTGCCGTGCTATACGTGTTTCTTAGCTGGTTGCTCGGCAAGAACCCGCACCCCGTGTGCGTCTTCTGTGATGGGTCTGGTCTGTATCCGGGGGAGCCGGTAGTACTCGGCCAACCTCGGCGTAGATGTCCATTGTGCGTTGGAACCGGTAGGCGTTAATTGGCAATGGCCCGTGTAGCAGCGAAACCAGCGCATGCACCGGTACCCGAGAGCTCTTTTTTCAGAGGTCCCACCCGCGTCGAGTGCTGCGTTTCGGGCAGACGATCGAGTTGCTCACTCTGAGTGGCTACGTCATCGAGAAGCAGCACGGTGTCATTACTTTGTACCCGCTAGGTTTAGATCGGACGTGTCGGAATCGAAACATCCTGCTGGAGCGTGAAATCGAGAAGGGTTTCACTGGGCACGCTAACCTGGTCTCCCTTCGTAATGATTTCCGATCCTGCGCCGACCCGGCGCCGGCCCCGGCCCCGATGGCCGCTCCACCAGCTGTTCTCTTCGCGGTGCTCGCCCCGCGCGACTTGCCGGTCAATTCATAGTCTCCGGTTACCAGCGGCACCGTATTTCCGTTCACGACAATTCCCGTCAGCTCCAACTGCAGTTCCGATCTACCGGCGAAGGTTCCCGACTCCTTCGACGCCGCTAGTCGGCCGTAGACGTCGGTCCCCTTGGGGGCTACAAGGTTTCCATCGGCCATTAACGGCTCTTCCAGCGAACTCTGGAAGCGATCCCCGACCTGATTCTTAGTTGAGTCGACGCTATCGATGGTGCGCACTAAGATGTGCGTTCCTGCCGGAATGGTGATATATGCCGGCGCCGGCACCCCCGGGGCGTGGCGCTGGCTACCCCGTGGGAATCAAACTTGATCGCAGCGATGTCAGGGACGTTGTACTTCTGCACTGAAGAGCCGACCTGGAAGCTGATCTCGGTTTCGGTGCCACCTACGAACTTGCCTTGAATCAGGCTGCCATTGACCAGCTCCAGGGAATCGGCTCGTGCCAGCGACGACGCAAGAGATAGTGCGATGACCAATCCACAAGTCAACTTGACCCTCATGATGCATTGTCCTTTCTTGATGTCGAACGTTTCGAACGTCAAGGCTCTGCGTTCGAAGTTTTGTTTTGCAGTTTGCATGCCAATCCTGAATCGCCACAACGCACAGCTATCCCTTGATAAATCAGCGGAAACGACCCGGCTCCGTCTTATTCCTGGTTCGAATCGGCAACTGTTTAGCAGGTGCTAGCCGGTTGCCACCTCATCCACCGTGGCTCGCCGCGCTCGCATACGTTTATTGAGCTACAGCCCTTTTCGGCGATCAACAACGTCCTCGAACGTTATGAGCATGGGCGTACCGTCACCCATGGTCTTCGGCTAAGCATCTGGCCTAAGCGGGCCGTTTTCTAGCTGGCGCACCGTTAATCCGCTGTGGATGCGTAGATTCAGATTGGCCCTGAAAGTGCTAATAAGAGAGTTAGGACCGATACTGAATCGGGACCGTAAGGCTGATCAACCAGCACAACGGGCGAGAGCGTCTTCTTAATCAGCCCCTCAAGGTCGCAGGAGTCACCAATGTCGGTAGAAAACCAACTGCCGTGGCGTCACAGCAATCGATACAGCGCGGATTCAGCCTGCGCGTATTGTGAAGGGGTCGTCCGTCACGAATCCTGGTGTGCCACACAGAATGCTAACTCGTATTACGCATTTGAAGCTGTCTTAGATCCCACGCAGTTGAGTGTCGGCGATGAGGTCACTTTGCACGCGTTGGGTGTCGTCTGGACGACAGAAAGAATCCAGTAAAACCGCGGGCATCTCAGTAGCCTCGCGCACGGAGGACTAAGTCATGAAACTGAATAGGGTGCTTACTCACGGGCTTCCGTCTTCTTCCTGGGGGTATCCAGGGGAGAGCGGAGTGGTTGCATACTTTTCGATGGAAATCGCGATCACCCCTTCGATCCCTACTTATAGCGGGGGGCTAGGCGTGTTGGCCGGTGACACTCTCAGGGCTGCAGCGGATGCGGGTCTCCGGCTGGCGGCGGTCACGTTGGCCCACAGGAAAGGCTACTTCCGGCAGCACCTGGATGTAAACGGGGTGCAGACGGAGGAGGACCAGCCGTGGGATCTGGAGGGCAAACTTGCCCCTGAAGATCCGGTCGTCACGGTCTTCGTTGAGGGCCGTCCGGTCGCTATTCGAGCCTGGCGTTACGACATGGCAGGCGTGACCGGTCACACGATTCCCATCTACCTGCTCGATACCGATCTCGAACAGAACGATCCGCGGGATCGGGAGCTTACCGACCATCTATACGGTGGCGACGGCGACTACCGGTTGCGCCAGGAGATGGTGCTGGGCATTGGCGGCACCCGGGTTCTGGAAGCGCTCTGTTACCGGCCGCAGGTTTATCACATGAACGAGGGCCATGCGGCGCTGCTGACGATCGCATTGTTGGAGCGGGAGCTGCGGGGTAGAAGCCTGGAGCAGGCAACGGAAAAGGACTTGGAAGCGGTGCGCCAGCATTGTGTCTTTACCACCCACACGCCGGTTCCCGCCGGGCATGATCGCTTCTCGCTGGAGCAAGGCCATCGCATTTTAGGTAGTGAACGGACAAAGCTTATCGACCGGGTCGCAGGTTCTCCTGACGGAATGCTGAACATGACCCTCATCGCGCTGCGCTTCGCGCGGTACGTGAACGGGGTGGCGATGCAGCATGGAAAAGTATCGCGCGAGATGTTCCCCGATTACACCATCGACGCCATCACCAACGGAGTGCACGCGGCGACGTGGACGGCCCCGGCGTTTCAGGCTCTATTTGATCGTCATCTTCCCCGTTGGAGAGAAGACAATTTGAAGTTGCGCTATGCCATGGAGATTCCCGAGAGCGAGATTGCACAGGCACATCTCAAGAGCAAGCGGGCTTTGATCTCCGCGGTCAAGGATCGGACTGGGTTGGAACTCCGTCCCGAGATATTCACCATCGGATTTGCGCGTCGCGCTGCGACCTACAAGCGCTGCGACCTGGTCTTCACCGATCCGAACCGGCTGCAGCGCTTGGCAAGGGAACTGGGAGGCCTGCAGATTATTTACAGTGGCAAGGCACACCCGGCCGACGATCCGGCAAAGGCGAAGATCCGCCAGGTGTTTGAGCTCGCCAGGCAGCTCAGCTCCGATGAGCTCAAGATTGTGTATCTCGAGGACTATGACTGGTCCCTGGGAGCACTGCTTACCGGAGGAGTAGACCTCTGGCTGAACACGCCGAAGCGTCCCTATGAAGCTTCGGGCACCAGTGGCATGAAGGCGGCGCTCAACGGTGTGCCGAGTCTCAGTGTCCTGGATGGCTGGTGGATCGAGGGATGGAATGAAGGCGTTACCGGATGGGCGATCGGTGATCATGATGAGGAGATTGACGAGGCCAACTCCCTGTACGAGCATCTGGAGCAGGTTATTCTGCCCCTCTTCTATCGCCGGCCCAATGAGTGGCGGCGGCTCATGCGGTCAACCATCGCGTTCAACGGATCGTATTTCAATATGCAGCGCATGCTAGAGCAATATGTGCTGAACGCTTACTTCCCAGAACGGCGAGTAACGTCAGCGCCGGCACTTCCTCTGGCAAGTTAGTGTGGTAAGTCGGTTTGGCATTGCATATGCCGAGAACTCTAAACCTCCGGAGGATATGATGCGTTCTGAGCTGATCTTTGGCGCAACGACATACGTTTCGAACCGTTTCCTGCTTACCAGGCTTGCCTCGAAGGCAATCCGCAAATTTCACAAGTCAAATACGCGCATAGAGGACACGACCGAACGATATATTCGTACGCTTCAGTCGTGCCAACCCGTTAGCAGGTGCGTCCTATGTCTACGACCTGCGGTCCGTCCCTTACATTGTGCAAGCTGAGACTCAATCGCTCCGCGCGCACTTGAGGCAATCCGTGGCTTGAGACTGGGTCATTGGTTCTGTTCCAACAGAACGTGCTCACGCAAAGTAATGGGTGTACTGGAAAGAAAGGATGAATATGAGAATGAATATGCTGGAGCCGATGCGTGTCGTCGACGAGAGAGCAACGCTATACGCAACCGCAGCCGACCTGTTCAAGACTTTCACTGAAGAGATGCACAGCCTATACCTGCTCTCGCTCCTGCTAACGGCAGACAATGACAAAGCTGAGCAATGTTTTGTCTCTGCTATCGGAGAGTGCCTGGAGGAGATCGGCGCTTTCATGGAGTGGACGCGTTCACGGGCGCGGCGGGCAATTATCAAGCATGCAATCCAGATGATCATGCCTGTGCCTGAGCATGCTGAGAGCTTGTCGTCAATCGGTCTCAAACCACCGGCGACGTCAGCCGAGAACAACCCCCTTGCCGCGATTCGCGCACTCGATCCGTTCGAGCGCTTTGTCTTCGTGGTATCGGTTCTCGAAGGGCGGTCCGAGCAGGATTGCGCGATTCTTCTCAGAAGCTCGCGGCGCGACATCATGATTGCCCGCGTGCTGGCGCTCAAGCGTCTGGCAAACTCCGATGCGTTTTACGCTCAGGCCGACGAGTTGATGCAGGCCTAGTGTGCTTGCGAGGCGATTGGCAGCCGGAGCCAAATTCGCCACATTCATGTTTTACTTGTATGCGCCGCCTCAAATACCTTGTCTTCCTTCACTTGTGGGCTTAAACGGCAGCGGGTGCCCCCTTGACATCGCGGAGGGAGGAAGATCCTGCCTGTCAGGATTGCGTCTGCTCTGTCAATATCTCAACAAAGATTGGATCCAACAATCTACGAATCCTTTAAAAGCTTGCAGGACTCCAATCCATCAAAGATAGGCTGTAAAGGTACAGATGAAAGAGTTTCCGCCATTTCGTCTGGACGAGGTCAACCAATGTCTGTGGCGCCGCGTCAATGGAGCAGACGAGCAGCGTATTCCGCTAACGCCCAAAGCATTTTCGGTGCTCCGGTACCTTCTGGAGCGGGCCGGGCGCCTGGTAACTCAGGATGAGTTGCTCGAAGCCTTATGGCCCGATACCTTCGTCCAGCCGGAAGTGCTCAAGAGCCACATTCGGGATATCCGCAAAGTGCTCGACGATGATCCCAGGAATCCTCAATTCATTGAAACCTTGCCACGTCGGGGTTATCGATTCATTGCTACTGTGGCCGATGAGGTGCGAGGGGGAAACCTGGCAGTTGCCTCCCCAACGTACAGCCTGGTGGGTCGGAACAGGGAACTGGAGCGGCTGCGAGCATACCTTCAACGGGCGTTACATGGTGAACGGCAATTGGTATTCGTAACCGGCGAGCCGGGCATCGGGAAGACGGCCTTGGTGGACGCCTTCCAGCTGCAGGTTGCTGCGGATAATAAGAGCGTCCAAATCGGTAGAGGACAATGCCTTGAGGGCTACGCGGGCAAGGAGCCCTATTACCCTGTGCTGGAGGCCCTCGCACAGCTATGCCATGGTCCCGCGGCCGACCTCGCAGTGAGGGTTTTAGCCGAACAGGCGCCAACGTGGTTGGTGCAGTTTCCTGGTTTGGTGAAACGCGAACAGCGGGAAGAACTGCACCGTGCCATCGTGGGCGCTACTCGCGAGCGCATGTTGCGGGAGATCGCTGATGCATTGCAGACAATAACAGCTCAGATTCCACTGCTGTTGCTATTGGAGGACATGCATTGGGCCGATTGCTCCACGGTCGATCTATTCTCGGTGTTGGGCCGCCGTCGAGAACCATCCAAACTGATGCTCATTGGCACCTACCGGCCTGTCGATGTGACAATTGCCGAACACCCCCTGAAACAGGTCAAGCAGGACCTGCTGGTCCGTCACTTGTGCCATGAGATCGCTTTGGAGCCACTGACCGAAGCCGAAGTCGGCGACTATCTGGTTCTCGAGTCAGGCGGAAGTAGTATGCCGGCCGGCTTGTCTGGACTCATCTACCGCCATTCGGAAGGTAATCCATTGTTTATGGTAGCGGCGCTGGTCCACCTGCGAGATCGAGGTCTAGTCGCCCTGACAAATGAAGGTTGGCAAATCAAGGGGCCCCTTGAGGAAATCGAAGTAAAAGCGCCGGAAAGCTTGCGCCAGATGATCGAATTGCAAATCGAGCGGCTGAGTGCCGAGGAACAGCGCGTACTTGAGGTGGCGAGCGTTTTTAAGAAGCTCTCATTGTCGGTGACGACAGGGTCTGCAGTAATGAACATTGCGCCGGAGAGCCTTGAAGAACTGCTTGAAGGCCTGGTCAGGCGCCATCAGGTGATCCGCCCGGCTGGATTCAGAAGCTATCGCAGTGGTCCCTCTCCTTGTTATCAATTTCGGCATGTGCTGTATCGCGAGGTATTGTATGGCCGGATGGGGCCTGCACGAAGGAGAGCGCTGCACCAGCGTCTGGCCGAAAACTGCGAGGCGCTGCATTTCTCTTCCGGGGTTGATCTTGCCACCGTATTCCCCGAGGCAGACACGGCGAATGAGCTGGCCTATCACTTCGAACAGAGCGGAAATTGGCTGCGTGCGATAAAGTACCTGGAGTTTGCGGCGGATACGGCCCGGCGGCGCTTTGAGCCCAGGCAAGCCGCGGAGACGCTTGAGCACGCCTTGACCTTGCTGAACCAGATGCCGGAAGCGGAGCGTGCCCAGGCGGAGATCGACATCTTGCAGAAGTTGTGTACCATCTACTCCACGTCCTTCGACCCACGCGCGCTCCACGCCTACGAAGTTTTGGCTCGACGGGCAGTTCAGTATAGTTTGCCGGATGTGGAAGTCCACGCGCTGCTGGAGATGGCATTCCCTCTGGCGTTGATGAGTGCTGACGAATACATGCGAGCATTGGATTGCGCGTTTGGGGCCGGGTTACATTCTGAACAGGGAGATACGCTCCGGAGGGCCGCCATGCGTGCTCTCTATCTCTGCCGCCGAATGGCTGCGGGCAGATTGCCTCTTGAGGACCTGGAAGAGTGCCGAAACCTGGTCACGGAACTTCGTGAATTGGATGACCGCCGACTTTCCGGTGAGGTCGAACTCGGCTTCGGCTACGGCCTCTTCAATTTCTCTGAGTATCGGGAAGCACGCCGATGTGCGGTTGAGGGCTTCGCGAGGTTTGTAGAGGGCATCGAGGAGTCCCCGTACCTGACCTGGCATTCAGAACTTCATCAGCATCTTGCATTCTCCTGTCCTCTGTTCCTCGGGGAATGGGGCGAGGCACTGAGAAAGATCGACCGGTACATCGAATGGGTGGAGAAGAATGGCGATCGCTACCGCTTCATCCTTGCCCGCTTGGAGCGGGCAGAGCTGCAGATCCATGCAATGGACTTCACCGGCGCCCAGCAGTTTCTTGAATCCGTGTATTCCAGCTTAGCCGACATTCCATCCGTATGCCGTCAGTGGTTGATTTGGGCCGGCTTAGCTGAAGCAGGACTAGGCGAACACGAGCGCGCCCTGGAGTACTTGTTGCGCTGTAGGGAAGAGATGGATCGGCAGCCGCTGGTGACCGACTGGTACAACCGCGTCCAGCTTCAATGGGCACTGACGACAGCCTGGTTATCCAAGGGAGAATTCGCGACAGCACGCATAGAAGCAGAGCATTTTGTGAAAGTCGCGATGACAGTCCCGGAGCGCACGTTCAGGGGATTGGCCTTTGAAGCAAATGCGCGACTTGCCCTCGCGGAAGGGGAGTTGCCCAGAGCGAAGGATTGCATCGCACGGGCGATAAAAGAGATGGAGGGCTTCGAAACTCCGCTGACGGCATGGCGCGTCCACGCAACTGCTTCCGAACTTTACCAGCACATGGGAGAGCCGGATGTGGCGGAAGGGCACCGTGAACTTAGCCGTACCACCATCATGAAGCTGGCGAATTCCTTGTCGGTTGACGAGCCGCTGCGAAAGACTTTTCTATCCGCGCCGGTAATTCAGGAAATCCTCGGCAGCGGTGCTTTCATATTGGCCTCCAGACCTACGTAAAAGCCATATTGAGGGAAAGTGGGTAATGGTCCGAAGCTGAAACCGAACTGTGAACCTGGAGGCTTACAGTTTTTATTGATCCTCGGGTCATGACCCAATCAATGACCTGGCCACGATCGAACAGTGATCGTGGGGGTGTCGTTCGCACATGCTGGTCTGAGAAAGCCCTATGAAAATTTGCCTGTCTGATGAGGTCGGCGGCAACACTCCGGGAAGCGTCCAGGTTGAGGTCGCCGGCCACGATAATGGGTGTGCCCGATTTGTAGTGATCAGCATCCTCGAAGCAATCCTCAAGTTGGGAACAGCGCAAATTGTCAATGCCGCGGCTCTCAAGGTGCAGGTTGTAAGCTACCAGCGCTCGGCCGGCAACGGTTACATTGCTCACCAAAGCCATGCGTCCGCCAAACCTCTCTTGAAGCAGTGGAATTTCAGGAAGGAACCAGCGCGGGCGCCAGAAGCTCGATTGCCTGCGAAATCGAAGTATGCGGCACTGTGACAACGGCCAGGGGGAGAGCGTGGCCTGCCCGTGGTAAGCGGGTGATGTCCGCGGACCCTGAGTCAGCTCCTGGAACTCACGGCCAAAGACGTAGTTCATCTCGAGCTTCTGCGATATCTCTCGCGCAATGTTAAGGTGGCGTGTTCGCCGGGCATTGAGATCAACCTCCTGCAGCAGTATCAGGTCGGCTTTGGTGCTGGAAAGGAACTCGATGATGCCGCTCAATTGCGAACCACGATTAATGTTCCAGTCAACAACCCGAACCGAGGCATGCGGCCCAGGCACTGGACCGCGTGGCGCAAAATTGCCGACTTCGATGTCTTGGTCGTAGCTCACAGTCATGTCTTATCGTTTCGAGTCGAAGGAAGTCAGGCAGAAGCCGCGGAGCCTTTCAGCGAGGATCTGCGGGCGACAGCAAAGGTGAGATAAGTGTAAAGGGAGATCAACCAAACCACGTTTGCGCCTATCGCGGATAAGATAAAGGCTACGTTCGTTATGTTTAACAGAGCAAAGAATAGGAGAGCGTACGGTAGAAAGGAGCGCCGGATGATGAATTCAGTATATCGACCGAAATATAGGAGTGGGTTCGATCGCCGGCTTTCTGCTTGTGCCTGCCAGATTCTCAAGTAGTCCTCGGGACGCCCGGCAGAGAGCCTCTGCCGCCCGAGTCCAGTGACCAGAAAGCTCACAACCGCTCCCACCAGAAGCAGTACCGCAAACAGAGGATACGTTCTCGACTGCGAGTTTCTAATCAAGCCTATGGCCATTCCCGCGAAGACGAACAGGTAATAAAGGTAATCGCAAATTGTCTCCAGCCAGCAACCGAAGTCGGATTCGAGAAGCTTCAGCCGGGCCACCTCGCCATCACAGCCATCGAGAATGCTCGCCCAGACTGACAGCACCGCACCAGCCAGCATATTCCAATAATCGCCGCTTGCAAAAAGGAGTCCAGAGGCAAAGCCAACCAGCAGGGTAAAGAGACTGACCATATTCGGTGTAATGGGTAGCTTAATGAGTTGCCGGCTGATCGGTATCGATATTCGACGATTCATTCGCGCAAAGACGCCATCCGTCGGCTTTACCAGCCAGCGGTCCAGCTTTTGCTCAGCAGAAATGCGATCCTCAGGAGAGGATATCTTCTGCCACATGTCACTGGGTACCGGTAAGCATTTGACAGAACGAGTCAAGATGAGCCAGGCATGCAGTTCCTCGAGGTTGTGGATTCCAGATGGGCAGTGTTTCGCGACATCGCGCCCGGCTTCGGCGGTGAGAGCATATATACCGGCAAGCTCCTCACCCGTAACCAGCGTCAGCGCGCCATCATTTCCGTCCCATTCGGTCACCTGTCGAAACAGCGCCGGATGAAAGCTTCTGTTTCCCGCGATCAGGATCAGGTGATCCGCCGCAGAATCGGCCGCGATCTCTTTCAATAACTGAGACAGTGGCGTGTCTGAGGCCGCCCAAAGCCACCGAACGCACTGGGGAAGGCGGCCGGTTTCCTCGAGTTCGCGCTGTAGGGACGGCCCGGTGAAGGGATCTATGCAAACAGTGATTCGCCTTGCACCGGCCTTTTGCACGGAGAGGATGTCACGCAGCAAGATGGGGAGAGTCCCGACTCGTGATTCTGCCGGCCGGCCTTGGTCGACCTCTTCGCGAGTGTTGGCCAGAAGGACGGCTTTGACCGACTGGTTCGTGGCTTCGATTTGCTCTTTGGTATCTGGAGTTTCGGAAACTCTACCTCGCGTCCCGTCGTCGCCGGAGTCGCGCGGCTCGTTGGACCTTGATAACATGACCAGGAAAACGCCTCCGACTGCGGCCCAGAAGATTGCTCGTGACCGCCTTGCGACTGCTACCGCCAATCCGACTGCTCCAGTGATGCCGAAGAGCCTTGCAATGAGAACGTTTCCCCCCTCATAAGTGCCGATGTTACCCGGATTGAAGCTGCCAACGGCGTTGACCAGCTTGGTCAGACCTTCAAATATCAACGCTCCTACGATTCCGATCTTGACACCCAGCAGCCATAGAACGAGGTAAACCTCCAACACTGCCATGCCATGGCACGCCAGGTTGAGAGCCACGGCAGACCAGAATGGTCCAGGCGTGGAAGTATGGAAATCGAAGAGCTGTCTCTCAACGGAATAGATCAGTGGAAGTGCGTTTTCCACTCGGTCTCTAAAGCGGTGCAACTGGCCGAGGTATTGCGCGGGCCCTGACAAAAAGCGCCAGCGTTTTAGCACTGCCAGCGCCAGCAGAAACAGCAAACTGATGAGCGTGACTGCGAATAGGGTCGCATACCATTGCAATGCGTGACTCAGCGATAAGACGAACAGACCGGCTAGAATTCCAACTCCGCTCATTATCGTTCCGGCAGCAATAAACAGAGCGCGATCAAGGATCACCGACGATATGCGATTGTCGATAGGTATCGCCTCGTCAACGGTTGAGATTCTCAGACCGTCTCCGAACAGATGGCCAAGGATTCCCACTTGACCGGCAGCTTCGGAAGCTATGCGGACCTGGAGCATGCGTAAAAGGGAAATCTTGCCTCTCCAGCCGGCGAGAGTCATCCGCCATGCCCAGGCTCTCACAAGGTGCGTGACTCCGCCCAAAGCTATGATCAGAGCGAGGCCCCATCCCAGCGTCTCCACGTTTGCAAGGAGATTGTCAGATCCAACACGCCGAACCAAATAAATGAGT
>Ga0210391_10001371_pt1 | contig 22395 bp, 19 predicted proteins | sample IncBWC12OmetaG_FD_160573 | JGI IMG/M metagenome (GOLD analysis project Ga0210391, IMG submission 160573) | Forest soil microbial communities from Barre Woods Harvard Forest LTER site, Petersham, Massachusetts, United States - Inc-BW-C-12-O ...
CCGTCGCTGCCGCGATTCACGTCCACGCGGACGGGATGAAAACCCAGCGCGCTGAGGATCGCTTCGATGTCGCGATCCGGAACGTCCGCGCCCATCACGCGCAGGAGTTCCTGGCGCGAAAGCTCGATTTTCTTTTCGGGCGCGCGATGCGGGTATAGGTCCACCACTCCCGCGAGAAGCTCGCCGCCTGCGACTTGCTGAATCAGTTCGGCTGCACGGCGCGAAGCCAGCTCCGCCATTTCGGGATCGGCGCCGCGTTCGAAGCGATAGGACGCTTCGCTGCGCAAGCCGAGAGCCTTGGAAGCGCGGCGAATGGAAATGGGATCGAACCAGGCGCATTCGATCAGAACGTTGCGCGTGCTGAAACTGATTTCGGTTTCGGCGCCGCCCATCACACCGCCGATGCTCACGGCGCGCGCGGCGTCCGCGATCACGCACATGTCTTTCGTAAGGATGCGTTCGACGCCATCGAGCGTGCGGATCTTTTCGCCCGGTTTCGCACGGCGGACCACGATGCGGTGTTCGTGCAATTTATCGAAATCGAAAGCGTGCAGCGGGTGGCCGAGCTCGAACATCACGTAGTTGGTGACGTCCACGACGTTGTTGATGGATTTTTCGCCGATCGCTTCGAGGCCTTGGCGCAGCCAGTCTGGCGAAGGTTGCACTTTCACTCCGCGCAGCACACGCGCGGTGAACCGCCCGCAAAGATCCGGCGCCTGGATTTCCACGCGCGTCGCATCCGCGACTTTGTCGGTGGATTCTTTCAGCTTGGGATGCAAAGGCTTGAGCGGCAGGCGGTAGATCGCCGCGACTTCGCGCGCGATGCCCAGGTGGCCCAGGCAATCGGGGCGATTCGCTGTCACCTCCGCATCGAGCACCGGGCCCGCGGCGGTTTCTTCGATGGAGTCCACGGCCACGCCCGCGAGCGAAAGCCGCGCGCGCAGATCGGCGGGCGACGCGGTGACGTCCACGAATTCTTTGAGCCAGTTGTAGACAACTTTCATTTTGTCGCCGTCTTCAAATGTTCAATGGATGACACGACGCGATGCCGCGCGCCTGCAGCTTCAACTTCTTCACGGAAACTGCTTCAGGAAGCGCACATCGTTCTGGAACAGCAGCGGCACTTCCGTGACGCCGTACTTCATCATGGCCAGGCGGTCCACGCCCATGCCGAATGCGAAGCCGGAATATTTTTCCGGATCGTAGCCGACGAAACCGTACACGGCGGGATTCACCATACCCGCGCCGAACAATTCGATCCAGCCGGATTGCTTGCAGACGCGACAGCCGGAGCCGCCGCAGACGTGGCAGGTCGCGTCCACCTCGGCGGAAGGCTCGGTGAAGGGAAAATAGCTGGGACGCAGGCGCGTTTTTGTCTTGGGGCCGAGAAATTCTCGCGCGAAATAATCCACCGTGCCTTTGAAATCGCAGAAAGTGATGTCCGTATCCACGGCCAGGCCTTCGATCTGGTGGAACATGTAGCCGTGCGTGGCGTCGGGATTGTCGCGGCGATAGACTTTGCCCGGGACGACGATGCGCACGGGCGGCTTCTGTTTTTCCATCGTGCGAATCTGCATCGGCGAAGTGTGCGTGCGCAGTAAGTGGCCGCCGCGAGCGCCGGCGATGTAGAAGGTGTCCATGTTGTCGCGCGCGGGATGATGTTCGGGAATGTTGAGCGCCTCGAAATTATAGTAGGGCGTTTCGATTTCGGGTCCGGCGACCACGCTGAAGCCGATTGCGGTGAAGATGCGCAGAAGTTCGTCGTAGGTTTGGCGGATCAGGTGGCGCGTGCCGATGGCGCGCTCGATGCCGGGAAGCGAGAGGTCAATTTTGTCACGAGCCGCGGCGCTTTGCTCCGCCGTCGTCTCGATAACCTTCTGCCGCTCGGCCAATACTTGTTCGACGTGAGCCTTGAGCTGATTCAGTTCCTGACCAACGATCCGCTTGAGTTCAGGCGAAGCGGGCTTCAGCCAGTTATCGGTGATGAGGGTAAGTACGCCTGACTTCCGGCCAGTCCACTTCACAACAAAAACGCGCCACGATTCCGGATCCGTTGAGTGAACGGCTGCCTGCTCGTCGAACCGTTGGCGCACTTCCGCGAATCTGGAAACGATCGCGTCGGCCGTCGTGGCTGGAATTTGCGCGAGCGTTTGAGTTGTGGGATCGATCGTCATGGTGAGATGCAGCTCGACCGTGCGAGCGGGTCCCGTCTCATCGTGCGGGACCCACCACTACAAAACCAGCGTCAGGTTATCCTTCTTCGTGGTGGCGAACAACTGCGGGCCGTGCGGTTTGCACTACTCCGGGCTTCGGGAAATGTTGCTTCACCGAGCCGACCAGCGACGCGAATCCATCGGCGTCGTGCACGGCCATGTCCGCAAGGATCTTGCGGTCCAGATCGATGCCGCCAGCCTTCAGCGCGTGAATCAGCTGGCTGTAGGTGGTGCCGTTATTGCGCGCGGCGGCGCCGATGCGCTGAATCCAGAGCGCGCGGTAATCGCGTTTGCGCACGCGGCGGTCGCGATAGGTGTAGCGCAGCGAGCGGTTCACCGCTTCTTTCGCCGAGCGGTAGAGCTTGCCCTTGGTAAGGAAAAATCCCTTTGCGTGTTTCAGCAGCTTTTTGCGGCGGGCGCGGCGTTTGGTTCCACGTTTGACTCGAGGCATGGTTCTTTTCTCCTGTGGCGCGTTTCGAAGGCGCTTGGAAATTCAAATTAAGTGAGGAGACAAACGCGGCCCAACCGCTCGCGGAAATGCACGAGTAGCAGGACGGGTTTGTCTCGTGGGACTGCATTTTGTTCCACCACTAGCCGTCATTCCTGAGGGCGGGCGAAACATCCGGCCGGCAGGCACCCGTTACGCTCTGCCAAGCTCGGTAAAAACTAACTTCGGGCGAAATCCCCCGCTGTAACAACCGCAAAATCGGAACTTCAGCGGCTAAAGCCGTCTTGAACTTGCAGAACTAATGTCGTGGCTAAAGCCACGACCCACAAGGCTTCCTGATTTGCCCCAAAACTTATCGCAGGCCGTACGGCAATTGCAGACGGACGTTATTTACGTCCGCGGGATTGACCTGAACTTTATTCAGAAGCCGGCGCATGCGGCGCGGCTTCTTGGTGCCGAGCAGGTGGCGCTTGCCCGAGCGCCAGCGCATAATCTTGCCGGTGGAAGTGATCTTGAAGCGCTTGGCGGCACCGCGGTGGGTCTTGGCTTTCAATTTCTTGTTCTTCTTCACGATATCCTCTTGTGCTGAATTTCTTTACGCCTGGCCTTCGGCGTTTTTCTGCGCCGGTTGCGCAGACGGTGTTGAGCCCGCGCCCTTCTTTGGCGCGAGCAGTGCGAGCAGGATGTTCGCTTCCATTCGCGGACCGAACTCCACCTGCACGTGATCCATGATTTCCTTCAGCAGACGGTCCATCTTCTTGCGGCCCACATCCTGGTGCGCCATTTCGCGGCCGCGATGGAAAATCATGGCCTTTACTTTGTAACCTTCGCCGAGGAAGCGGATGATCTGATTCTTGCGAACCTGAAAATCGTGCTCGGCCGTGGAAGGCCGGAACTTCACTTCCTTGATGTGCGAACTCTTCTGATGTTTCTTGGCTTCGTGCGCTTTCTTGCTCGCTTCGTACTGAAATTTGCCGTAGTCCACCAGCTTGCAGACCGGCGGCACGGCGTTGGGCGAGATTTCCACCACGTCCAGGCCGGCATCGCGCGCGGCCTTCATGGCGTCGAACAGCGTCATCACGCCGAGCTGATTTCCAGCTTCATCCACCACGCGCACTTCACGAGCGCGAATTCTTTCGTTGACCCGCAGGCCAGGAGTCCCACCACGTTCTGCGATAAACCCACCTTCCGGGCCGTGAAAAGTGTAAATCCGGCCCGCTAGCCGCGCCCTCCATGGTCGAAAAGTCCGCGAGGAGGGACGGGGCAAAAAGTATAGCACGGGTTTGGCGCTCTGCCGCAACTACGGAATTATGACGGTGGGATGGGTTCAAAGGGCAAGCGCGTGGCAAAGTTGAGGGATGCGGACGCAGGTGCGCTGACCTGTCACTCTACCTCGGGAGCGTAGCGCCGTAAGAGCGTAATCGAGAACACTAGAACAAGGATGACCAGCCCCAACAAGCCTAGCTCCATCATGCTGCCGCGAAATATGCTGGCACCGTCGGCGGACCAGACTCCGCCTTTTGTGAGGCTTGCGGCTTCCAGGGTAATGACCAGCATGCGCCGAATCGAGGCGATCAGGCCCACCACCAGGAATGGTTCGGTGACCAGGACATGCGAGTGAATGGAGATGCGCACGGTATGCATAATTTCGACCATCATGAGGACGATGAGCAACTGGTCCAAGACGAGCAGCGTGTCCGTGGCGATGCTCCAGTGGGCAACGGACCCCCACAGCATTTTGCCGGCGTTGGCAATGGTCGCGAGAGCCGTTAGGAAGAGCAAAATGGCAAGGACGGAATAGACGAATACTTCTGCTCCTGCTAGATAGTCACCAAAGTGGTGGCGAAGCTTTTCTTCAGCCATGTGGGTGCGCTCGCAGAATCGCGCTGCTGCGCGGCTCTTGACGCCGGAGTATAGCCATAAGTGAGCGTATCGGGAAGTGGGAACGAGGCTTCGCCGTGGACGTGGCTGCTGCGCTTGCCGAGATGTGCTACGGCGACTTCTGCACGAAGAGACCGGCGAAGGATTGACGGTGATAATACGCGACGATGCCCCACAGAAGCACGACGACGCTCGCGATGCCCACGCCCATGTGGTACAGGAGCAGGTGATACAAGAAAATGTTCACGATAATCGGGCCTAGAATTGTGAGCCCTAGCGGAACGTAGCGGTTCACCAGCAACAGCGCGCCGCCCACGATTTGCAGCGCGTCGACCACCAGGCCGTAATGCGACTGAACCAACGCCGTGACGAACTGGCCTGCCAGCCCGGTCGGCATCGGCCCCTTCGGAACGAACGGCAGGAAGCCGATCAGCCCGAATGCAAAGAAGACTAGTCCCAGAAGAATGCGCGCGATCAGCACTAGAATTTTCATGATTTGAGCAGCTCCGCGAGCCGATCGTAACTCACGGCAGCGCCATGTTCCATGCCGGTTTTCAGCGCGGCGTCGCGGGCTTCGCGCGAAGAATAGAGCACCGTCTGCGTGAGCGTGGTTTTGCCGGCATGCTCGGAAAAAACAATCGTCACCAGCGTCTCGCCGTCGGTCCAGTCTTCGTCCCATATTTCCGTGAACACCAGCCGCTCGGGTGGCGCAATCTCGCGAAAGACGCCGCTCATCCCCATGTCTTCTCCGTCGCCGTGGCTCCAGACAAAGCGCAGGCCGCCGCCCGGCTTCAGATTCATCTTGCAGACCGTCAGGCGCCAATCATCCGGTCCCCACAGCCAGCGCTTGACGAGGTCGGGCTTGGTCCAGGCTTCGAAAACGAGGTGCCGCGGCGCGTCAAAGACGCGGATCATGGCGACTTCCCGGTCGCTGGGCGTGATTACTTTCAAGGTTCCGCTGTTTTTCACCGGCGCTCTACCGCTTAGTGCGTCCACGTTTTTTCTCCTTTGCTTTAAGTTCTTGCAGCACGCCGTCGAGGCGCTGGAAATTGCCTTCCCAGACGCGCCGGTATCTTTCGATCCAGACTTCCAACTCTTTCAGCGGGGCGGCGCGCAACGCGTAGATTCGACGCTGCGCATCTACGCGCACGTCCACAAGCCCAGCGTCGCTGAGCACGCGCAGATGTTTCGAGACTTGCGGCTGGCGGAGACCGAGGCGATGAACCATGTCGCCGACGGGGCGGGGGCCGTCGCGCAATAGTTCGACGATTTGAAAGCGGTTGGGTTCGGCCAGGGCTTGCAGGGTTTCCATCATGGCGAGTCTTAATATGCCTCGATACATATATTCGTGTCAAGATATATTCCTACACGGAGATATACGAAGCCGCGAGTGTGTTTTGAACACAATTGGCCGTTCGTACTATTTGGCATCGCGGCGCAATACGGAAAACTGAGGCCGGACGAGGATTTCCTCGGAGGGCTGCACTCATGCGCGCAACTTCGTTTCTTCTCGCGGCCACTGCACTGACGCTTGGAATTTCCGGTTCGGTGCGGGCGCAGGATGTTCCGCTGCATCCTTCGCAAGCCCCCGCGCAAAGCGCCTCGAACTCTGCGGCACAGGCATCCTCACCTTCGCCCGCGCAAGCCGCTCCGCCCGACAAGTTGGTGATCATGGACCCGGCGCCCGCGGCATCACTGGGCGACATCGCGCGCATGGCTCGCGCGAAGAAAAGCAGCCAGCCGAAATCCGTGAAAATATTCAACGAAGAAAATATGCCCCATGCGCCGCTCAGCTCGGGCGAGAAGGCGCCCGGTCTTGAAGCACAGAATACGCCCGGCGGCGGAAAGGTGACTGTGCTGGATTTTTGGGCCACGTGGTGCGGCCCGTGCCGTCACGCGTTGCCAGGTTTGAAGCAGTTGCAGGCGATTTACGGAGCCGACAAAGTGGAAGTGATCAGCATCAGTGAGGATGAGGACGAAGGAACGTGGCAGAGTTTCGTCGCCCAGAATCGAATGAACTGGACGCAGCGCCTAGATTCCGATCACCAGATGATGCGGCAGTATGGAGCCAGCGCGCTGCCCACCTACGTGCTGATCGGCAAGGACGGCAATGTGGTGCAGCAGTACGTGGGCGATGATCCCGGCGAACCAATTCTGGAACGCATGGAACCCGATTTGAAGCGAACCCTCGAAGGAAATTCGTAAATTCCGCGCTGAGGGACTACGAAATCACCTTTGAATCTATTTCCGTGCGCAGATCCGCGCTGAATTGCTCGAGGGGGCGCGCGCCGAGGTCGCCTTTGGCGCGATGGCGGACCGAGACGGTGCCGGCTTCGGCTTCCTTGCCGCCGATGACTAGCATGTAGGGAACTTTCTGAAGCTGTGCGTCGCGGATTTTTGCTTGCAGTTTTTCGTTGCGATCGTCGAGCTCCGCGCGAACCCCGCCATCAAGCAGCTTCTCGAGGACCTGTTTTGCGTAATCATTCTGCCGTTCGGTGATGGGCAGCACGACTGCTTGGACAGGCGCGAGCCACACCGGGAATGCGCCGGCGTAGAGCTCGATCAGATAGGAAATCATCCGCTCCATGGTGCTGATGACGCCACGGTGAATCATCACGGGCCGATGTTGTTGGCCGTCCGCGCCCACGTAGCCAAGTTCGAATTGATTCGGGAGATGGAAATCGATCTGAATGGTGGAATAGGTTTCCTGGTGGCCCATAACGTCCGCCAGCTGGATATCGAGCTTCGGGCCGTAGAAGGCAGCCTCGCCGGGGGCCTCGGTGTATGGAAGATTGAGCGAATTCATGGCTTCGCGCAGCATGTTTTCGGCAAGATCCCACATCTCGTCGTTTTCGACGTACTTCGCGCGATTCAATTTGTCGCGCAGCGAGAGGCGATAGGTATATTGAGTGATTCCGAGGTCGCGATAGGCCTGCTCGACGAGCCGCATGACTGCGGCAAATTCTTCCTTGATTTGCTCTGGAGTGCAAAAAATGTGCGCGTCGTTCAGGGTCATGCAACGGACGCGGCTCAGTCCGCTGAGGACGCCCGATCGCTCGTAGCGGTACATCGTGCCGAGTTCGGCGATTCGCACGGGCAGGTCGCGATAGCTGTGTTTCTTGGATTCGTAAACGAGAATGTGATGCGGGCAATTCATCGGTCGCAGCACGAGTTGTTCGGTTTCCAGGTCCATCGGCGGGAACATATCTTCGTGGTAGTGCGCCCAATGTCCGGAACGCATGTAGAGGTCAACCTTCGCGAGGTCTGGAGTGTAAACGTGCTGATAGCCGGCGCGACGTTCCTTCTCCAGGATGTAATCCTCCAATAGGCGGCGAATGGTGGCGCCTTTTGGCAGCCAGAGCGGCAGGCCGGCTCCCACCAGGTCGCTTACAGTGAAAAGGCCGAGTTCTTTTCCGATGCGGCGATGGTCCCGGCGCTTGGCTTCTTCGAGCTTGTGCAGATATTCGTCGAGTTCTTTTTGATCAATGAAACATGCACCGTAAATCCGTTGCATCTGCGGATTGCTTTCCTTGCCTTTCCAGTACGCGCCTGCGACGCTCATCAATTTGAAGGCCTTGATGCGCGCAGTGGAAGGAATGTGAGGGCCGCGGCAGAAATCGATGAATTTTCCGGTGGTGTAAAAGGAAACCATCGGTTCGGTAGCTTTTTCTTCCACCAGCTCGCATTTAAATTCCTGATTGCTTTTGCGATAGAGCTCAAGAGCTTCGGGCTTGGGGATTAGCTTGCGCTCGTTCGGAAAATCCTTAGCGGCGAGCTCGTGCATCTTGGCTTCGATTTTTTCCAGGTCGTCCTGAGTGAACGGCTCCGCGCGAACGAATTCGTAGAAGAATCCGGTTTCAATCGGCGGGCCGATGCCGAGCTTCACGTCTGGATACAGCTCGAGCACGGCGGCGGCGAGCAAATGCGCGGCGGAATGCCGAAAGACTTGCAGCGAGTCCGGATCTTTCGCAGTGAGGATGGAAATCTTGGCGTCGCGCTCGAGTGGGCGCGAGAGGTCCACCAGCTCGCCATCGGCGCGGGCGACGAGAGCTTCTTTTGCGAGGCGCGGCGAAATCTGGTGCGCAATTTGCGCAGCGGTGGTACCGCGCTGCACTTCGCGAGTGGCGCCGTCCGGCAACGTGATCTGAATGGTTTCAGTGCTCATACGTGGTGTTTCGCCCCTGTGGAAACAGCTAGCTTACTGGCCCGCGTAGATGCGGTCAAGGCGTCCGCTCGTCGAATGGCGGGCTGATCTGATCCGAAATTCAACGAGGATAGGGCCGATTGAAATCGCCCCGCAGCTCGTTGCGGCTTTGACTGTCGCTAAACTACGATCACTCCCGGAAGATCGTGGAAGTCGGTATCACTCGTGACGAGTTGGGCGCCGGCGGATTCCGCAGTCGCGTAGATGATCGCATCTGCCATTGCCAATCGGTGCCGAATGCTGATTTGTGCCGCGGCAATTGCGATGGAAGCGTCGAGTTCCATTTGCTGACCGCGGTACGCTTGGGACAAGAACCGGTCCACAACCGTCTCGCTCGAAGTCAACTTTAGCTTTTTCACCACCTCGTAAATCACTATCGTCGGGACTACCAACGAGTCCTCACGTTCGAGATATACGCTGAACGCATTAGCTTGGGGCCCGTCTCCTAAATATGCGACCCATCCGGACGAATCCACCAGCGTCAGATCAGTATCGGTCGTTGCGATCACGGTCTGTTGGCTCCCAGCGAATGCCTTTTGCAATACCACGCAAATCGCGGATGGAACGCGGCGGATTGAGACGCAGCGTACCATCGTGCAGGTAGAGCAGAAGTTCCTGGCCCGGCTGGAGATGCATCTCTTCGCGGATCGCCTTGGGAATCACGATTTGAAATTTCGGCGACACTTTGACTTTAGCGATTGCGACTTTCATTCCTACACCCCCCATTCTCATATCGATGTAGATATCGTATTTCATCTAGATATCGATTGCAAGATTGTAAAGCGACGATAAGACCGCTGATCGAGCCCAGCAAAGTGTGCTATCAGACAACAGCGACCTTACTTTCTGGCGCCAGCTGTACCGGAAAGGTGCAGAATGGGTCGCAACAGGGGTGGCGCACCTCGTTGGTCCACCCTTTGCGACCGGGACCTACCCAGCCTGGTACACCGCAGCCATGCGGACGAGCGCCCGTCTCCAGGCGATGGCGGGCCTGAATACGAAACGCCCGAATCCGACATCAGGCACGACACTTTTCGAATTCACATGGATACAGGCGCCCGGGCAGTACGCCATAGGCCGGCGCTCTCGAATGTGCAAGGGGGTTCACGTGACCGAGTCCGCGACAAAACGAGTGGGCCAAGTCATTGACGGAAAATTCCGCCTAGGTGAGTTCGTGGGCGGCGAGGACGGCAGCTCCGTATTTCTGACGGACCACGATTCCCCGGACGTGCGCAAGGCTGCGATCAAACTGGTTCCTGCAGATTCGCCTGAAGCTGAAGGATTGCTCGCTCGGTGGCGGCATGCTGCAAAACTTTCGCATCCTCACATGATCAGGCTGCTGGACATGGGACGCGGCGAACTGGACGGCGCGGCGGTGCTTTATGTGGTGATGGAGTACGCAGAAGAAAATTTATCCTCGGTGATTGCCCGCAGGCCGCTCGCACCAGCGGAAGCGCGCGCGATTCTGGGCCCTGTGGTTGATGCGCTCGCGTACGTTCACAGCAAAGGTTTCGTTCACTGCCGCATCAAGCCCGCGAACGTCATGGCGGAAAATGACCGGCTGAAAATTTCCAGCGATGGACTGTGCCGCATCGGCGAATTCAGCGGAAGTGTGGGAAAGCCCGGAGCGTACGATCCGCCGGAAGCGGCCGGAGGACGAATTTCACCAGCGGGTGATGTCTGGTCGCTGGGTATGACGCTGTGCGAAGCGCTGACGCAGCGCTTGCCGGTGTGGGAGCGAACCAACCAGGCGGAACCGGCGCTGCCATCCACGCTGCCGGCGGAGTTTCTAGAGTTGGCGCGGCACTGCTTGCGTCGCGATCCGCAGCTGCGCTGGAGCGTCGCGGATATTGCCTTGCGGCTGCTCCCCAATGCGCCACCGCCGCCGAAACAGATTGTTCGCGGAGCACAATCTTCGTTAGCGCGCCGGCGGTTCGTCGGCACGGCTGCACCGATCGGGTTGGCATTGCTGGCGATTTTGGCAGCTGTGCGTGTTTTCCATCACCACTCTCGCACGGAGCCGTCCCATGTAGTCGCCGCGGCAGAAACGGCCAAGCAGCCAAAAGTTCAGCCGAGCCTCCACGCGGCGGTGCAGCCAAAACTGGAGAAGCAGCCAGAAGCGGCTGAAACAGTGGCGCCCGTCGCGAAGCCGACACCACCGATTGCATCGCCGCCCGCCTCGAAGCCCGTGAAACAGCCCAGCCCGAGGAGCGTTGCTGCGAGCACGCTACCTACATCGCCAGCACCGGCGCGGCCCAAGACCGAAGCGCCCGCGCAACCACCGACAGCGATGGTGGCGAGCAGCGGCGTGGTGCACGGAAAAGTCGTGAAGCAATTCTTGCCGGAGGCTTCGCAAAAAGCGCGCGCGACAATTCGTGGGAAAGTCCGGATCAACGTGAAAGTTCACGTGGACGAATCAGGCCGCGTCACGGAAGCAGCGTTCGAAGCTCCCGGGCCCAGCCAATATTTTGCCGACCGCACGCTGGAAGCCGCCAAACTCTGGCTCTTCGCTCCGGCGAAAATGGACGGCCACAACGTGCCGAGCGATTGGGTGCTGCGGTTCGAGATTGATCCCGCGGCGATCAACGTCTATCCCGCGCAGACAGCGCCGTAGCATCACGCGCACGAGCAGCAGCTTGCTATTTCTTGCGCGCCGATTCGAGCATGTCCCACGCAGCGTCCGGCAGATCGAGGAAATCGTTGAATTCCCCCGCGCCACGCAGCCACAGGCCGCCATCAATCACCACACATTCGCCATTCACGTAGTCGGCTTGATTACTCAACAAGTAGACAGCCAGGTTCGCTAGCTCGTCATGGCGCCCGAAGCGGCCCATCGGATGATGTTTCTTCGCGCGCTCTTCCAGTTCTTTTGAAGGCAGCAAGCGCGACCATGCACCTTCGGTGGGGAATGGTCCGGGCGCGATGGCGTTCAGGCGAATATGGTGCCGCGCCCATTCGACAGCGAGCGAGCGGGTCAGCGCGAGCACGCCGGCCTTTGCGCACGCGGACGGTACCACGAATCCCGAGCCGCAATTCGCCGCGGCGTAGGTGGTGACGATATTCAGCACGTGTCCGGGCTGCTTCGCGGCGATCCATTTCTTCCCGAGAGCCAACGTGCAGAAAAACGTGCCCTGGAGCACGATGCCCACGACAGCGTTGAAAGCATTCGGTGAAAGTTTTTCCGTACGCGCGATAAAATTTCCGGCGGCGTTGTTCACCAGCGTATCCACGCTGCCGAATTCCTTTTCTGCCGCTTCCACCGCCTTCTCCACCGCGCTGAAGTCGCGAATGTCCGCGGAAAAATAAGCTGCGCGCGCCCCCTTCGCCCGAATCGCTTCGGCGGTTTCTTTCAACGGCTCTTCCCGCCGCGCCACCAGAAAAATATTCGCGCCCAGCTCGGCGAAGCGCAGCGCCATCGAACGCCCTAGCCCCGTACCGCCGCCCGTAATCAGAATGGTACGGCCCTTGAACAGATCGCTTTGAAACATGAGAAGCCTCCCGGCAACAGCAGTATTCATCTCGCATCGCGCGAGGCGCTGCAAGCGCGTTTTTTCGCCAGGCAAAATTCGTGGCAAGCGGCGCGTTGCTGTGCTATTCAATCTTCGGCACTTCGACCGCAAGCGTCAGCGCAGCGCGTGGAGCGAAGGAAAGGAACGACGATGAAAGGCTTTCTGGTGGGATTGATTTTGGGATTGCTGATTGTCCCGATCGCGCTGTTTTGCTATGTGGAGACCGGACAAGCGCCGGCGGCCGCATCCGATGCTCCCATGCCGTTCGAAAAATTCCTCGCCCGCGGCGGCCTGCACGCGCGCATCAAGAAGGAGGCGCAGGACCGCCAGCTTTCCACATTCACGGCGGCGGATCTCGCTGCCGGTGCCGACGTTTACCGCACGAATTGCGCCTTCTGCCACGGCTTACCGCTGCAGGCGCCGTCCGCCGCGTCGCAAGGAATGTTTCCGCATGCGCCGCAGTTATTCACCGCGAAAGAAACGGTCACGGATGATCCAGTGGGCGTCACCTACTGGAAAGTAAAAAACGGCATCCGCCTCACGGGCATGCCCGGATTTCAGAAAGCGCTCAGCGACCAGCAGATGTGGCAAGTCGCGGCGTTGATGGCGAGCGCGGACAAATTGCCGCCCGATGTCTTACGAGGCCTACTGCCAGCCCCGGCGCCTGCGAACGTTACGGCGGCAGCGCCCGTCGCGACGCCCGCTCAGCCGCCTGCTCCCCTAACGCCGCTGCCGACCAGCCCTTCGCAGCCGAAATAGCGCAGCAGAAAACTCCGCAAACTATTTCGCGGCCGGCAGGAATTCCTTGGGCAGAGGATTGTCTGGAGTTTCTTCCAGCCAGTAAATTGTGACCACCCACCAGCGCGTGCCGTCGTAGAAAAGCTGAAAGCTGTTGATGCCGCGCGCGAAGGGCTGAGCATCCTTGGCATCGTGCCGCGATTCGTAGGTGCTGAAAATCTGCATGATGTTGCCGTAGCGCTCGGCCGTCCGCGCAGCCTCGCGCTCCACAAATCCATTCTTACTGAAGTAAGAGTCGCCGAGCTTGACGTAATCCTCAGGCGTAAAGGTGCGGAGGTCGAGCCTATCTCCGGTCTTCTTGCCGACCGCAATTAGTCGCGCGCCGGGAACAAAGAGCGAACGAAAGCGGTCCCAATCACGGGGCCCAGCGGGGCCGGAAATGACATCGTAAGTTGCGGCCAGAATTGCATCCGGCGACGCGACATCCGCGGGTTTAGCGGCAGGCGGCGTTGCAGCCTGCGCCGCGGGCGCTGCCGCGCTTGGCTTTTTGGAATCGTCTTGCGCGCGAAGAGGAAATGCGGCGCTGCTTACAAGCAATACCGCCAGAACAATAAATCTCAAGAGTGACATGCAAATCTCCCTGCGGCCCGCCGGTTACTGATGTTTGCCCCACGCCGCGCGGCGCAGCTTAATCCGTTCCGCTGATTTTCACAATCTGTTCCGCCGGACCGGAATCAGGCAGATCGGCGAAGCGGCGACGCGCACCGGGACTAGAACTCAACGTGGAAGCGCAAGCCCGGAACAAACACGGGACCACGCGCTTTGTTGTAACCAGGATTATTGATGTGCTGAAAATCGCAGGAGGCGAAGAATCCGCGCCACAAGTGCGCGGTGTAGAATCCTTCGAAGATTTTTTCCGGACCGGGCGTTAGCGCGCCATCGCCCAGCAAAAATCCGAGGCCGCCATCCTCGAGATACTGCTGGTGAGCCGCCACAATCTCGTTGGCGACAAATACCCCGCCGACGCGATCGTTTTTGCGCCGCCACTTGTCACCTTTGCTGAAGACCCCAATCTGGATCGTGCGGTCCACTTCCGTGTACGCGAAGGACTCATTGCGGCCGTCGCTCCAACCCGCTCGCCCGAAGACACCCAGGTGCGCTGGAAGCTCCTGCTCGAAATTCAGTTCGAAGCCGTATTTGTGCCGGCCCTGCCTGCGCGTGGAAATAATGTTTGGCGTTGAACCTTCCCCGTTCAGAAAATTCGCGTTGGCCTGCTCGTAATTCCCCATATCGGCGATATTGAGATAGCTGAGGAAGCGCACCGTACCGGAGCGATGCAGCAGCCAATTGCCCGTCCCGTCGAGCTCCAGATTTTCGCCGCGCGCTCGCGCGATATCGGCGTCGAGGAAGATCCCGTTGGCCACCTTGGGCATCAGCATCACGCCGAAGCGCGCGCTGAACCAGTGATCGTCGTATTCCAGAATCGCGCCATCCGTGTATCCACGCGTGTTCGCGGCATAGTCGTACGCGCCGTCGTTGTCCACCGTCCAATTGAGAAATTGCAAATGGCTATCGGTGCCATACGTATTCTGATCAAAAAAATCCGGGATGGTGAGTTTTCCCAGGCGGAATTCCAGCCGCCGCGCCGGCAGCGAAGTGGCCAGAGCCAGGGGCCCGCGTTCCACGGTCACGCGCTCCGAGCTCAACGGGATAATCTGCCGGATCATCAGCCGCGCGAGATAGGGAACATCGCCCAGGCTCGGATTCCGCACCACATCCAGATTCGTAAAGCCCGCTAGGCCCAGCGCGTTGCTCAGCCCGTGGCCGCCCGCGCTTTCGATGTCCAGAAATACCTCGGTGGTGTGCGTCAGCTCGTAGCCCAAATACAAGGTGTACACCTTCGAAGTCGTGTTTTCCGGCGCCGTCTTGAAGCTATTCGTGCCGCTGTATGCCGCCGGGAATCTGCCGTGCCATTGCAAAATAATGTTTGCCTGTCCGGAGATCCAGTAACGGCTGGTTTCCGAGTGCGGGAAGAGCGTAAGCACATCGTCGGAATCGGGTTCTGTTCCCGCAGGCGCAGGCGACGTGTCGGCGCTCGTTTGCTGCGCTGGCGTGTCCGTGTCATGTGCAGTCGCAGCTACAACTGGTGCAGAGGGATCGGGCGGCTGAGCATTCTGAGCTGCCACGCCGCAAGGAATGGCTAAACACACAAATAGCACAGACAGAATCGCAAGCCCAATTTGGAAAGCGAATCGGCGCATCAGCCCGGGGAACAGCTGCTCGGGAAGCGTGCGTCCCCAGCACGCACAGTAGAACATGGAAACGCTCCCAGTCTTCATTAACGGACGGTTACAGGTACAGTGGGTTCGGTTTGACCTGTCGTTATTTGGCGCAACAAATGAATCTCCGGCGGAAGTGAGGCTAGCCGCGAAAGCCTCCAGGCAAATCAAGCGACACGTCTCAGCGGCTCCTCGCGATCCTCCGACCAAACGAGTTTCAGCGTTTCATCCACCAGCACCCAGCGGGCCCGCAGAACCGGACGACCGGCAGGCGTTGAATTTCCAGGGCGCGAACAGTGTCGGTTAGAAGTTCCTACCTGCGTTCGTTCGATAGGTTGTCCCGCCTTGGCGGTTTCAATGAAGAGCAATTCATCGGCATGGTTACGCATGTTCTGGCTCCTTCTCTTAGGTCAGTGCGGTGATTCCACCGAAGCCCGCAGCGCGAAAATAGCCGAGAGGCGTTTTTGGTGCTGCGCGTCGAATCAGCGCGCTGTACTTCCGTCAAAACGGCACGCGTTGGATTGTGTGTTGCGGGCTAAGAAGGAAAGATTCGGTTCTCGCGCGAGTGACTGCCTGGCACGAGAGCCTCGACCTCTTCCATTCCGCATCAATTTCCCGAAAGACGCGGAGGAAAAGGAGTCCGAGGATTCCGAAGGACCACTTTACATCCGGATCTTGCGAGCCAAGCGCGACAAGCTACTCGGAGGTTGATCTTTGTTTTCTCGCATATGCCTTCAGGAAGGGGTGTGAAACGAAGGATGTGTGAGGATCACTTTGCCCCAAAGGGAGAAAGCGCCGTAACGGACCGGCGGGGTGCTCCATGAACCGAATTCCCGCCGGCTCCCACTCGTCCAAGCTTCAGCACCGCGCTCCGTTAGAGATTCATCCGAATCTCAGCCACGTTAGAAAAACCCTTGGTCGGGAATTCCTGTTCCACCCGTGCAACATCTCTCGATGTTGTCGGGCAGTGGCTTCTGTGTTGCGCGGGAGCCTCGCCTACCGAGGGTCCCTGTACTGCCGAAGGACAGCGCAAACCATATTTTGCGCGTCCTCCACGAAATTATTTTGCATTCAAAACGTTGTCAAGCCGAAAGCAAACGAAGCGTGCAAATACCTGCTGATTCATAAGGAAGCCATAAGGAAATCACGAAAATCCGGGCACGCAGACCCCCGGGCGGTTCGTCCCCACTGGACAATCGGCCGCAGGGCAGGCATCCTGATTGCCCCCTGGGGCCATCTTTAGTAGTCTCTAGGATTGCGCTTACCGTACGGGGCTCGACCTACAGGCACAGGAGTGAGCAATTTGCGGCAACGATTCCGTCCAGGTTTTTGGCTACTGCTGTTTTCGATGATCGCGATGTCGGCGTGTCAGGAACAGATCAATTTTCCTGCGCCGACGATTACGTTGGTGGGCATTTGCCCTTCGCAGACGACCACGACGGGCTGTGTGAACTCGATTTCGGCGGGCAGCGCGCAGTCGTTCCTCACCATCAGGGGTACCAACCTGATTCAAGAGACCCAAGCGGGATTTTCACTTACCGCGGGCGGTTCCCCCACGGGGCTCGCGCTCAATCAATTTATCGGCACCAATGAAATGATCGTCACGCTGCCTGCCAGCGTGCTGCAGAATCCCAACACTCTCTTCATCAGCGTCACTACGCCGCAGCCGGGCGGCGGAACATTTCCGGCGCAAAACCAAGCACCCCCAGCCGGAACGATATTCACGATTACGCCGGTTGCCAGCGGGGTGCCAGTCGTTACGAGCATGAATCCCAGCACCGCTACCGCGGGCACCGCAGGCTTGCTGGTGAATTTGACCGGGCGTAATTTTGTGACGCAGTCCACGGTGTTTGTGAACAATAACAGCCGCACGACCAACTTCCTGAGCTCCACGTCGCTTAACGTGGACCTGGATTCATCAGATCTTCTCACTCCTGGCCCTGTGTCAATTAGGGTCGTAAATCCCTTGCCCGGTGGCGGCGGTTCTACGCCTGTCTCGTTAAACGTCGTCACTGCTGTTCCGACGATTACTGCCCTGACTCCAACGAGCGCCCTGGCTGGGGCGGTTTCGGCGACCCTCTCCATCACCGGCACCGGTTTCCTGAATCAGTATTCTTACATCACCATGAACAGCCAGCCGGTGACGACGACGATCACGAGCAGCACCGCGGCATCGGCTGCGCTCACTGCCGGCGATCTGGTGTCCGCGGGCGTCAATCAAATTGTGGTTGTAAACAAGCCGCCCGGCGGCGGGAACTCCAGCATCGTCACCTACGCCATCAATCCGACCCATCTGCTCGGCTTGCCGGTGCTGGTGGATCTCGCGGCAGACGGCTCGCAGGCCATCAATGGCATTTGCGGCGGCGCGGGCAATTGTGCCAGTGGCGCCGTGGGCCTCACGACGACTACTTCTGGACCGTCCAGCAGCAGCTCCGGCCAATTCGTGGCATTTGCTTCGGTATCGCATAATCTGGTGCTGACGGACTTGAACACCGATTCCGACGTTTATGTCCGCAACACCTGTTTGGCGCTCGCCACCTGCGTACCGATCACGGCTCTGGTCAGCTCAGACGTCAACGGCAACGCCGCCAACGGTCCAAGCTCGGAGCCGACAGTTGATTCCGCCGGAACCCACGCCGCGTTTACATCGCTGGCGACAGATTTGGTTTCGACCGTCCCGGTACAGAACGGCACGAGCCAAGTGTATTGGCGCCCGGTTTGCATGCCCACATCCACCACTCCATGCGCGATTTCGCCGAGCTCCAATTTCGACACGCAGCTCGTCTCCATTTCCGCCGACGGCCAAACCGCCGGGAACGGACCTAGCTATAATCCGGTCATCAGCCCAGATGGCGAATACGTCGCGTTCGTTTCGCTGGCGACCAATCTAGTCACCAACATTACAGCGGACGGCATCACCCCACAGGTTTACATCCGCGATACCTGCGACATCGCGACTATCGTCACCGTCGCTCCCACGGACACCTGCGTACCCACTACCTTCCTGGTTTCCACGCCCGATGGCGTCACTTTCGGCAATGGAGCGAGCTCGAATCCTTCCATTTCCGAGACCGGCCTTTTCGTATCTTTCACCTCCGCCGCGACAAATCTGGGCTCGACTGCGCCGAATCCCAACGGCTTGCCCGAGGTATTCGAGCGCGGCACTTGCATTACCACGATCACCAGCACCACCAACACCTGCGTTTCGGTTACCACGCTGATTTCCACTCCGGATGGCACCACTCCCGCCGACGGCCCCAGCGGCCAATCAACGCTCTCCGCCTGCGGCAGCGTAACCACCACCGTAAGCAGCGTATGCACCGATACCACAGTTGCCAACGGCCGTTTCGTGGCATTCGCATCCACGGCATCGAATATGGTGGCAGGCATTAGTGCGTCGCTGCCGCAACAGATCTACGTTCGCGACACCTGCCTTGGCGTGACCATCGTCGTCGCTCAATGCACGCCTTCTACTACCCTGGTGTCAACTCCCGACGGCATCACGCCCGCCAACGGCTTGAGCGAACACCCTAGCGCTAGCTCTACCGGTCAGTTCATTGCGTTCTCATCGCTTGCGTCGAATCTGGGTGGCACCGTGAACGGCGTCGAAAACGTCTTCGTGCGCAACACCTGCCTGGGTGTGATTCCCACTTGCACCACCGGCGTGGTGCTCGCCAGCATTTCCACCGGTACTGGCGCATCTCCCGCGAATGGCTCGAGCCTGGTCCCTTCGATTAGCGCTGACGGGCATACTGTCAGTTTCCTTTCGAGTGCGAGCAATCTGGTCGCGCGAGATACGAATGGTCTGGAGGATATTTTCCTCGGCACCACGACCTTCTAGTGCCGTGGTTTAGCGCGGATTTTCCAGAGAAGCGGGGATTTATTGTGCGGGCCGCGCGGCAATTCTTTGCACCAAGGCTGCGCGCGCGGTGGTGAGAGTGAACGTGAGCGATTCCCGCGGCACGCTGGTCACAAACGATCCCACCATCCAGCCCAATCCCGTGGGAATGTCGCGAGTCAGCGAAATGGCCTGGCACTCGACGTATGTTCCGCCGTCCTTCTCTTCGAATCGCCAGTAGGTATTCATCCGCCACATAAAACCGCGGTCGTGCCCTTCCGCTTCCAGCTTTTCGTCGGATTTTCCCGCGTTCTCCACTTCCTGCACGCGCGTGGTTCGCGAGCGGCTGAAGGCATGTGTGCTGTCCACGACGTGATAGTGAACTTCCTGGTCGGTATCAATCACCGTCGTGATGATTTTTTTCTTGTAGAAGCGCAGCAGCACAAAATAATCGTCGCCTCCGTGCCGTAGAATTTTCGAGCGCACGATGTCCGGCTGGAAATATTCCACTTTGTGATCGTAATCCTGCATGAACGAAAGCGTCTGCGCGAGCGTCGCTCCCGGCACGAACACCGTCCCGATCCAGTGATGGATAATTCCTCCCGGCGTGGCTATCGGCTTTCCGGAATTCAAAGTTTCCAGCCGCTCGATTACCAATCCGCCGTTGCGCAGTTGTTGCTGGTCTTCCGCGCGTTGCGCAGGCGGCAAACGCTCGACCCACAGATAAGGTCCCTGTCGCGCCAGTTCGGAATCCACTTGCGCCGTCGTTAACTCGATATATCGGTCGTAGGCTTGCGCGGTCTGCGGCTGCAGATCCGCGGCGTTGGCCGGTGCGGGAAGTGCAAGGTACGCCGCGAAAATTAGCGCCAGCGCTTGCCTTGCGTGGCTGTAGGTATTAGCCATCACATGTCCTGTAAATCTGGCATCTGCCGCGAAGACATCAACGGAGATACGCAACTCCCCAATTGATGAGAGGCACGCGGGCGGCCAAAAGATGCCGAAGTTCCATTTTGGGATTATCGCAGGCTGGATTCGCGAGGGAGGGTGTGCAAATACTGCCCTGCCTGCCAACGGAATTTTGTGGAAGGGACGCCAGCAGGAGGGCTTGGACGGGTTGGATAGATGCCCCGGCTCCTTTTTTTTGTGGAACCGTCGTCCCCGCAATCGCAGCTTCCAACCCGCACATCCATTTTCGCCATTTCGCCACCTAGAACCAATGGCGCGGCCGGTTCAAAAATTTCAGTACGCGGGTTTTGGTACTAGGTAAACGATGGCCTGCTGCTTCTCCTCTAACTACCTGCCATATAGGCACTTAGTAGAAACGGTAGCGAGCTTAAGGCACGAGGTGCGCCGCGCGGATGCCCATGCCGACGGACTGGGATAATTTCGCTCCGGATCCGAACCCACTCCTAACCAGTGTTGTGCAAGCCCGCCGCGATGCCATTGATCGTCGCGCCCAGGGCGTAATTCAGCCCTTCGCTCGACGCTTCAGCCCTCTTCCGGCGCAACAACTCCACCTGAATCAAACTCATCGGGTCCACGTACGGATTGCGGAGCCGGATTGATTGCGAGAGCACCGAGTTGCCTTCCAGCAGCCCGCTCTGGCCCGTCACCGCAAGCAGCATCCGCCGCGTGCGCTCAAACTCCTCAGCCATTACGCTGAAAACACTTTCGCGCAGGCCAACGTCCTGCACCAGTGTGCTGGCATACAGGCGCGCGATGTTCAGGTCCGCCTTGGCCATGGCGATTTCCACGTTGCGCACGAGGTCCGAAAACAGAGTGAAGTCGCGCATCATTTCCTTGAGGCATTTTTCCTGTTCGGGACCCTTCGCCGCGAATCGTTGCAGTGCGTAGCCCACTCCGAACCACGCCGGCACCGCGTGGCGGCTCTGCATCCAACCAAAGACCCAGGGAATCGCGCGCAAATCCTCCAAGCGGCGGCTTTCCGTGCGGCGCGCCGGACGCGAGCCCATCCGTGCGTGCTCCAGTTCGTTCACAGGGGTGGCTTGCTCGAAATATTCCAGCACGCTGGCGTTATCTGCGATGTGCCGCCGGTAGTACGCGTACGCATCCTGCGAAATTTCTTCCATCGCGTCGTCCCACTGGCGATCCACGCCTGCCGCGGGACCGTCTGGCCGCGTGAGCGCTTCCAGAGACGCCGCAATCATCAATTCCAGATTCCATTCGGCCAGAACAGGATCGGAATATTTCCAGTTCAGCACTTCGCCCTGTTCGGTGATACGCATTTCGCCGGAAAAATCGCCCACGGGCTGCGCCAGAATCGCGCGGTGGGTGGGGCCGCCGCCGCGTCCTACCGTGCCGCCGCGTCCATGGAAGAGCCGCAAATTCACGCCACATTCGCGGGCAACGGCGTGCAGCGCGCGATGGGCTTTGTGCAGTTCCCACGTGCTGGTCAGCATCCCGCCATCTTTATTCGAATCGGAATAGCCCAGCATCACTTCCTGGCGCCGTCCCCAGGAGTCAAGCAGGCGTTGATACTCTGGGGCCGTCCAGACGAGCCGCATCGTTTCCGCCGCGGCACGAAGCGACAAGATTGATTCGAACAATGGAACAGGGAGAAGTCCGGGATCATTGGCGGAGCCGGCCACATTCACTCCGCTAATTTCCGCGAGGCGCAGCAAAGTGAACACATCGCGCTCGGATTCCGTTCCACTGACCACGTAGGCGCGAATCGCTTCCGGCGCATAGGTCTTTTTCAGTTGTGCGATTGTGCGCAGTGTGTCGAGCAGTTCGGTGGTTTCCGCCGATATCTCCGCGGGAATTTCTCTTCGCGTGCTCGAAGTACTTGCGGCAGCCGAAATCCCGGCGGCCTCCAGCTCGGCAAGGGCTCGCGCGTGTACTTGCGCGTGCTGCCGGATATCCAGCGTGTGCAGATGAAAACCGAAAGTCCGAAGCTTGCGCAGCAACGGGTCAATCAATAATTCGGCCAGTCGCTGCCCGCGGTTTGCAATCAGGCTCGCGCGCAGCAGCAAAAGATCACGCTCAAGCTCCTGCGCGCCGGCGTACGCATGGGCGTGTCGCGGGCCGTCGCGCGTCAGTCTCATGCGAATCCGTACAAAATCCAGAAAATGCCGGTTGAGCTCCGGCTCGGAAATCCATTTTCCACGCGAAGGCTCCGCGCCCATCTTCGCTTCGTACGTTTTCACTGCGGCGCGCAGCTCGTCCGAAGCGCCCGCCTGGCGCAGGGAAGAGCTTAGTTCGTCAATCAGCCGCTGGATCTCCAGACTGTAATGTTCCAGGATAACGTTTCGCGCCAGCGCCAGC
>Ga0210391_10001372_pt1 | contig 22388 bp, 23 predicted proteins | sample IncBWC12OmetaG_FD_160573 | JGI IMG/M metagenome (GOLD analysis project Ga0210391, IMG submission 160573) | Forest soil microbial communities from Barre Woods Harvard Forest LTER site, Petersham, Massachusetts, United States - Inc-BW-C-12-O ...
CGAAAGCGACAGCCACGGCTACTCCCACCGCCACCTCCTCGGCGACTTCAACCGCGACACCTACAGCGACAGCTACAGCTACAACGACGGCGACAGCTACCGCGACCGCCACTCTTACTCCGACGGCAACCGCCACAATGACGGCAACCGCAACCTCGAGCGCCACGCCAACTCCGACACCTACGATGACACCTAGCCCGACCGCGACGGCAACGCCCGACTGCAATCTGAATTTTGACCTGACTACCAATCCGGCCGGCACGCTGGCCTTTGGCGATGTCTCGGCGAATGTCCCCGTGACTCTTCCTCTCACGGTAACGAATGAGGCATCAGGCTCGTTACCAGCCGGGACACTTAGCCTGAGCTGGAAGATCCAGAATATCGTCAAGAACGGAGGCGCATCCGACTTCAAGGTTACCGGCGGATCGTGCAAGAAGAACAAAAAGCTGAAAAACGACTCAAGCTGCACCTACAACGTCAGACTCAAGGCCAAGAAATCAAGCGTAGGGAAAGCAGTAAATGCTGAGCTACTCATCACCGGAAAGTTCGGGCCAAACGTATGCCCAGGACATAAACAATCCCGTGCGGTAACCTTGGCAGGTAGTGTTGTGGCACCGGCCGCGCGCCCAACTGGAGGCAGATGAGGTTCGACGCGCCTCGACGGTAACGATTCTAAGATTGAAGGTAAGGGCCAGTTTGAATCTGGCCCTTACCTGTTACCTGTCATTCTCGTGCGAATAAGGTTGCGCGCTAATCTTTGCCTTCCTGGCCCGGCCTCATTGTTCCCACAATCGGCACGCCCATCGGACCGACCGGAATATAAATTTCCGTGTGGTTAGGCGAATCCACCATTTTCTGCTGCGCCTGGATCGCTTCGTACTGGACGTACAGCGGCGTCAGCTTCTGATTGATCGTGTCCATCGCCTTGGCGACGCCTTCGGCATCGGCCTCGCGAATTTGCGCCTTGGCCTTAGCCGTCTGGATTTCGATCGTCGTCTGCTCGAGAACTTGCGTCGCCGCCAGTTTGTTCGCGACCGACTGCGCAACAGTGTCGGGATATTGGATATTGCCGATGACGACGCTGATGATCGTGAACGGCGTCCCCTTGGTCAGCGCCAGGATTCGGTCCTGCACGGCCGATCCGATCGCGTCGATGTTGTCCTTGATATCGAGCCCGTCGTATTTCTGAACCTCGTCGCGCGTGTAGGTCCTGAACGGCTCCTTGATGAAATTGACGTAGGCGTTACTCAGTGGATTGTCGCCCGTCTCGCCATATTTTTCGACGAAGTTCTTCACGTTCTGCGGCTCGACCTTCCACAGCAGATGCGCCTGGAACTCGATATGCAGATTGTCCTTGGCGAGGACCGCGGTTGGACCGACGAACTGCTCGGTGCTGGTGTTCGGCGTCACCGAAATGTTGGTCACTTCGAGCATCCAGCCAAGCCCCGTCGAAGTCGGTCCGGTTTGGAGTGCGTAAAATCGCGCGGGCATCGTGTACGGATGCTTGGTGACGTAGCCGACGTAGCCCGCCGGCGTCGATGGATTCGTACATCCGATGATCCCAACGGCGACCATCGCAAGGCCCAGCACTGCTAAGACTCTTCGCATGATCTTCTCCCCTCATTAGTCGTTCGGGCCGCAGATGCGTCCCTTCCCAACTAAAAGCTAACCATCGGCTGCCAGTTATGCGCGATACGCCGAATTATGAGCCACTTACAGGCTCTTTTTTGGGCGCGTCCGGTCCCGAGCCAACGCTCGTCGCCATCGGATTGCGAGCAGGGGCTATTTTCCGGAGCCCGTCGCGTTCTCGGGATGCGCCGGATGATGCGGGTCGTTGCTGGTGATGATTAGGATTTGTAGCGGCGTGGGGCCCGCGACGGTCGGCTTGAACAGTACGGTGACGGTGAGCGTCTTCTTCTTGCCTAGCGTGAATATGCCGATGTCCGGGACGGAGAAGGGCGGCTTGAGCGTGTCGCCTATAATGACCTGAAGGGGGAACTTGCCCTTGTTTTTGATCTTGAGCTTTTTCTTCTTGGTCGCGTTGACCTTCACCTTGCCGAAACTCAGGTTGCCCGAGACGCTCAAGGTTCCGACCGGCGTCGCAGTCGCGGTCGCGGTCGGCGTCATCGTCTGAGTCGCGCTGGCAGTAGCAGTCGCAGTTGAAGTTGCGGTAGCGGTAGCGGTTGGCGTTACTGTCGCCGTCGCGGTAGTCGATGCGGTCGGCGTGGCGCTGACAGTTGGGCTTCCCGACGCAGTTGAGGTTGCAGTTGCGGTCGCCGAAGCAGTCGGCGTCGCCGAAGCGCTCGTGGTCGGGCTTCCCGACGCGGTCGAGGTTGAGGTTGCGGTTGCGGTCGCCGACGCGGTGGATGTCGCGGAAGCACTGGTGGTCGGCGATCCCGAGGGGGTCGGCGTTGCGGTTGCGGTCGAGGTAGCTGTTGCAGTTGGCGTCGGCGATCCCGTCGAAGTCGGCGTGGGCGACGGGGAAACTACGCGCGCTTCGGCGATCCATGTCCCCCAATTCGGAGTCGCCAGCGGGGTAGGCACCGAGGCCGAGTATTCCGCCGCGACCCAAACCGCAGTTTGATCCGTGGGATCGATGCCGGCGCCGGAATAGTCGCCCCACGGAAACGCGTTTGAATTAAATGACTCGGGATTCGGGCTGTTGTAGGGGACGCTCCCGGCCTGAATGACCACTGGCGTGCCGAGAACGTTGTTCACTTCGGTCGCCAGCCGTCCATCCACGTAAGCCGACGGGTATTCGGCGCCCGAGGATTGCGTGAACGACGTGATCAGATCGTCAGCGCTGTCCAGGTCGATCGAAGGATAGTAGTCATAGGCGCCTTTCGTGCCGAATGGGAAATCGCGGCCCACAATCGGGCTGGCACCCGTCTCCACTTCGACGTATTGCAAGCAACTGCGCGCGATCGTATCGCTCGGAGGCGTGCACGACGCGTTGCCCGATGCCCACAGCAGGCCGTCGCGAAAAGCCGCGTCGAGCAGACGCCCGTCGCCGGTGTCGATCGGATTGCTGCTGTTGCCCTTCTGTGGCGCGACCGGTGGAGGATCAATCTCGCTTATCGTCGGCGTCGTAAACGAGGCGGAGCTACCCAAACCAACGCCCGGTACGCCGGTGACTGACCACAGGTTCAGACTGTCGTTGCACTCAGAGAAAGTGTTGACGCAGGCCGAGACCATCCAGAGCGTCGAAGTGGAGGTGCGGCTCTTGGCTGGAATGATCGGAAAATCGGAGCTGTCCTCATTCGGGGGATTGTAATCTGTATCTATGCTAGCAGCTCCCGCCAGCAGTTCACTCTTGTTCCAGACGAGGAACTCGTTGCCCTCGTATGGACCGTCGTTGCAATCGGGATCGCACGAAAACGAGTTGCCGCCGGTCACCACTTTGTCGTCGTTAAATCCGAGCGGCGGCTGATCCGGAAAATCGCCCGGAGTTTCAACCTGATAAGTGTTGAAGCCATCGAGCGGGTTCGAATCAGTCGAAACCGCAAGATTCCAAAACCCGTTGAGAGAAGTTGTGGGGTCCGTGGTGTCGAACGTCAGAAAGGAAATGAACCATCGCTGCGACAGCGTGTCGTACTCGATTCTCGGGTCGCTCGAAAAGATATCGGTAGCAACCCCGAAGAAAGTATTCAGGTTGAAATCGCTCAGGTCGTTGCCGCTCTTATCGAAAATCCGTCCGACGATGTTGGTCACTTCGACTACATTACTCGGCCCAGCCGCCACCCCCATGCTGGGCGGCTCGCAGCCGGGGCCGCATTGCGAGTTTGGAAATGCCAGGCCGGCAAAACCGGCCGACGCCGTCGGTGTATCGGTCAATGCAAGCGTCGCGATCGACGGCAGTTCAGGCAGTATTGCATCATTAGCGACCGCGGCCTGGCGCTGCGCATAAGCGAAGGGATTGGCGATGCGCCTTGATCGCGAGTGTCGCGCGAAGCTCGCTTGCGCGCTCGGCCGAGGCAGATTCAGCGGATAGACGATTCCGGTGCGCACGGCCAGCATGTGTCGCGGTGGGGCACCTGCGATCGACGGGGCTGAGCCGCCCGCGCGCGCCGGAAGCGAAGTCCACGACGCAACGAACGCGAACAGCAGTGCGACAAAGATAACGGCGACGGCGCGGCGCGGGGTCCAAACAAGTTTTCGGCGGTGATACATCGGTCAATAGCGCCGCTATAATCTATGTGAGAGTAGGGTATCGCTACAATGATTCTTTTGTTCAGATGTACGCAGAAACGAGGTTACCAATGATACTAAAAGTTGCGCGGCTCGGATTTCCGTCGCTGCGGACCGCCGCGAGTCCGGTGCCCGCCGATCGGATCAAGACCAAAGAGTTTCAGCAGCTGATCGACGACATGATCGAGACGATGTACGAGTACAGCGGCGTCGGGCTCGCCGCGCCGCAGGTCCATTTGCCGATTCAACTGGCCGTGCTCGAAGTGCATGACCATCCGCGGTATCCCGACGTCGGCGAGGTGCCGCTCACCGTTCTGATCAACCCCGTCGTGACCATTCTCGATCGCACGCCGGTCGAAGAGTGGGAGGCATGCCTCAGCGTGCCGGATCTTCGCGGGCGAGTGCCGCGCTTCAAGCAGTTGCGGGTGACGGCGCTCGGCCGCGATGCGCAGCCGGTCGAGATAGTCGCGTCAGATTTCCACGCGCGCGTGATTCAGCATGAGACCGATCATTTGAAGGGCGAGATTTACCTTGACCGGATGCCGGATATGCGCGCGCTGGGATTTTTGCAGGAGTGGCAGCGCTACATGCTGAAGCCGGAGAAGGACCCGGGCTGAGGCTTCACTTGGGTGGAGGCGGAATCACCGGCATCTTGCCGGTAGCTTTGAACTCGGCGATCGCCTTGCGCATTTCTTCATTCTGCGCGGCGAGGATGGTCTGCTCGCCCTGGATTTTCGCGAGCTCGGTTTTGAGCTGATCGTTTTCACTTTGAAGTTTGAGCAGTTGATCGTTGAGCTGCGAGACTTGCTGGGCCTGTTCCTGGGCCTGAGTCCGGTAGCTGCTCGAATAAAAATAGAAAAGCAGCGCGGCAATTATCGCGACAATCAATCCGCCGATTAGCAAGCGTCCCATCGATGCACCGTTCCTATCCGAGTCTCGGGTGACAGATTAGCCGATTGGCGCGCGGAAAAAACTGAATTGACTTCCTTGGTCAGCGGTCCCTACAATTCCAAAGATCGGTGGACACACTTCTGGTCGAGCGCCATTTGCACTACATTGACAAGTATGCACGATACCCCAGCGCCGACGAACGCGGGACACCTGAACCAGTGCATTTTGCGCGGCAGGGGCTAAAGCAGGCTTCATGATAGAGGTCCAGGACCTAACCAAATATTTCGGCTCCACGCTTGCCGTAAACCACGTTTCGTTCAAGGTCGAAAAGGGCGAGATCATCGGGCTGCTGGGCCCCAACGGTTCGGGCAAGACGACGATCATGCGAATCCTCACTGGATTTTTCCCGGCCACCTCGGGACGCGCGATGATCGGCGGTCTCGACGTCGCCGAGCATTCGCTCGAGACGCGCCGGCGCGTCGGCTACCTGCCGGAAAATATGGTGCTGTACCCCGACCTCAGCGTCGATGCGCTGCTCGAATTCGGCGCGCGCGTGCGCGAGATCGATCCGAAGACGACGCGCGATCGAATCGAATATTCGCTCGAGACTTGCGGCCTCAAGGACGTGCGGCGCAAGCTCATCGGCAAATTGTCGAAGGGTTATCGGCAGCGCGTCGGAATCGCGCAGGCGGTGCTGAGCGATCCCGAAGTGCTGATTCTCGACGAGCCGACTGTAGGACTCGATCCGCGGCAGGTGGTCGAAATCCGCGAATTGATTCGCTCGCTGGCGGGGCATTCGACCGTGCTGCTATCGACGCACATTCTGCCCGAGGTCAATATGACCTGTCGCCGCGTCGTGATTATCGACCGGGGACGAATTATCGCGCAGGACACGCCCGAACAACTGACCGCCAAACTGCAGGGCAGCGACCAGACCCTCATCACGGTGGTGGGTCCGTCACCGGCGGTGCGCGAGGCGCTGACCGGCGTCAATTTCGTGCAACGGCTCGAGGACCGGCCGGTGGACGGCGGCAGCAACGGCGTCTGCTCTTTCGTCGCGTACTCGAGCGGTCACGGCGAAGAAGTCCGCTCTGCGCTGGCCGCATGCGTCGTGCAACATGGATGGGGTCTGCTCGAAGTCAAACCAATGGCGCTGAGTCTTGAAGATTTGTTCATGCGCCTCGTCACTAAGGAAGAGCGGGTTTAGATGCGACGCGGACCAAGTTCTTTTTCGATTGAGGTAACCGATGTCTGACGGTGCAGCCACGCTGGAAGTGGCCGGCGCTGGCGCCGAGTCGCGCCGCGCCGCGATTCGCGCGGCCGGTACCGGCTTCTCAGTCGGCAGGATGCTCGCGGTGACGCGCAAGGAATTGCGCTCGTACTTCGCCTTTCCGCTGGTGTATGTGCTGTCCGGCATCTTTCTGGTCCTGGCGGGATACTACGCGTACAGCGACCTGGTTTATTTCGTCACGATCGCGTTCTCGCGCGACATCATGCAGAACTACTGGCAGTTGCTCTTTTCGGATATCCGCCTCTGCATGCTGCTGACGCTGCCGTTCATCACGATGCGGCTGTTCGCCGAAGAGCGAAAGCTTGGCACCATCGAGCTGCTCTACACCTATCCGCTGCGCGACGGCGAGATCCTCGGCGGCAAGTTCCTCGCATCGGTCGCGATCTTCATCATGATGCTCGCGCTGACGCTCCTGTACCCGATCATAATTTACAACATTCACTGGTACCCGCTGTTCCCGCTTATGGCCGGCTACCTCGGCCTGCTGCTTATAGGATGCGGGTTCATCGCATGCGGCGTGTTCGTGTCGTCGCTGTGCGAGAGCCAGGTAATGGCGGGAATGGGCACCATCACGCTGCTGTTGTTCTTCTGGATTCTTAATTGGAATGAGGCCGTGTTCGCCAACTCGTGGCTCGAACTGATTCGCGCCTTTTCGTTATTCGATCAGTTCGGCGGCTTCGCCAAAGGCGTGATCGATCTCGGTCACGTCACCTACTTCATTTTCTTCATACTGTTTTTTCTGTTTCTAACGCAGCGCTCGATGGAGGCACGCAAGTGGACGGGCCGCCGCTAAAGGATACGTCCGCGGCCGAGCGCCGATCGATCTGGCTCAACTACGCGGTGCTGCTTTACACCGTCGTTGCGTTCGCCGCGATGCTGTTCGTCGCCAACGCGATAATCTCCACCTTCAACATCCGCTGGGACCTGACGCCGCAGAAACAATTTTCACTTTCCGATTTCGACAAGCGTGTGCTCGCCGGTCTGACGCATAACGTCAAGGTGATGGCCTTCGTACGCACCGAAGATCCCGCCTACCTCGAACTGGCGGACCTGTTGTTCCAGGCGGCCGCGTACACTCCCCGCCTCACTTACCAGGTAATCGACGTCAACAAGGCGCCCGGGATGGCGCGCGAGTACGGTGTGTCGAGCTACGGTGAGGTCATCGTCGAATCGCAGGGGCGGCGCCGCGATTTCGACAACGCGCGCTCCGACGAGTTGATCCCTGCGATCCTGCAAGTCTCCTCGCAGGTCAACAAGCACATCTATTTTACGATCGGTCACGGCGAGCGCGACCCGTTCAACAACGATCGCCAACTCGGCTATTCGGAATGGCGCGGGCTGCTCGAGCAGAACAACTATCAGATCGATAACGTCTCGCTGTTCGCCAGCGGCGTGCCCGACGACGCCCGGGTGGTAGTGACGCTCGGGCCGCAAAAGGATTTCCTGCCCGAAGAGCTGGAGGCGCTCGCCAAGTACCTGGCCCACGGCGGACACTACATCGCGATCATCGATCCTTACGGATCGCCGACGCTGGTCGAGTTCCTGAAAAAGTACTACCTCGACTTTATTCCGCAGGTGATCGTCGATCCCGCGTATCGCCTGACGGCGGGCGAAATTCTCACGACGCAGATTCCGCTGCGCTCGGAAGAAAATCCGATGAGCCGCTCGATGACGGCGCCGGCGGTCTTCTCGCTCGGACGTGGTGTAATGGTAACCGGGGCGGTCGGCGCGATCGCGCCCGACGACTTGAAGATTGCACAGGAGGACAAGTTCCTCTCTTCGTCGCATGAGAGCTGGGCGTCGGGCGACCCCAACGCGCTCACGACCGGAATCACCGAGTACAAGGAAGGCCGCGACATCAAGGGGCCGATTCCGGTGGCCTCCGAGATAGACTTTGCACCGGCGTCGACTCCGCACATCCCCTTGCAGCAGATGACGCGGCTGGTTGGGATTGGCAGTAGCGCGTTCGCGTCGAACCAGTTTGTCGAGATGCTGGGAAATCGCGACCTCGCGGTCAGCCTGATCAACGAGCTGGCCGGCGACGAAATGCTGATTGCCAGCCGCGAGCGCCTCAACAAAAACGAAACCTCCGCGTTCTACATCAGCGATCAGGATGCGCGCCATGTGCTGATACTCGGCTCGGTGGTCGAGCCGACAATCCTGTTCCTGATAGCGATCACGGTGCTGGTGCGCCGGAGGTTCTTCGCGTGAGCGCGCGTCCTGCGATTTTCTACACGATGGTGTTTTTCATCCTGTTGCCGGTTTATTTCTGGATTCAGCCGAGCGTCAAGCCCGAGGGCGCGCTCGAGGAGAAACAGGAGAGCCTGCTGAAGCTTGATGGTGGCATCGATGCGATCACCCTTTCGAGCGGCACCGAATCGCTGAAATTTCAGAAGACCAAGGACGGCAAGCTCTACGACGTCGTCGCGCCGCCGGGAAAATTTATCCCGCATGACCTCATGGATGCGATGGTGTCGCTGCTGGTAAATGCGAAGTCAGTTGATGTCGTGGCGGAGGACACGACCGACCTCGCGCAGTTCGGCCTCGACCATCCGAAGTCCGAGGTGATTATCGAGGCGCCGGGGCAGCCGCAGCCGATCAAGCTCGCATTCGGCAACGAGAACCCGACGCATACCGCCATCTACGCGCAGATCGAAGGAATTCCGAAAGTGTTCCTGCTCGGCCAGAATCTCGAGTACTACCAGTCCCTGATGTTCCAGTGGATTGAAGGCAAGCAGGGCAAGAACGCCTAACGCCCTCCGCGCCAGCTCCGATCCGTCAAGCTCGTTTCCGCTGCACGGCGTCCTCCAACGCCTGGCGGATGAAGCGCTGATAGGGAACACCCGCCTGCGCCGCCGAAGCTCGCACGGCTTCCAGCAGTTGCCGCGGCAGACGCATGTTCACTCGCTCGCCCTTGGGCTGAAACTCGAAGCGAATCGGGCGCATCGACGACAAATCGTAGTCCGTCAGGTCCGCCTTCTCGACAAATTTCTCTGCTGCTTTATCGCTTTTGAAACGCGGCAGTTTCTTTTTCATAATGGTCCATCTCCTTTTTGTGCATGTAGCGCGCGCTGATCGGCCGAATGAGCCTTTTGCCGCGCCGCTTCCGAAACGTGAATACAACGAAGACCCCTCGACCCCGGTCCGTTTTGCCGATTGCCTCGAAGCGTTCCTCGGACTTCGAGTGCATCGGGTCCGGCACTACGGCGATTGGCTGGCGGAATAACTCCTGGATAGCTGCCAAAGAGACGCCATGCTTTTGGCACTTGGACCGGTTGCCTTCGTCCCAGTCAAACCCCGCTATCCGTATCGGATCTCAGCTATCTCAAGGATGCATGTTTGTACAGCCATTCGTCAATATTTCTGACTGTACGGGGAAAACCGGCTACAACTCAACGTGCAGACGGACTCCCGGCACGACCACCGGGCCGCGGTCGCGGTTGTAGGCTGGGTTGTTGATGTATTGAACGTCCAGCGCGCCGAAGAATCCGCTGTGCACCGGGATCGGGAAGCTGTAGTAGCTTTCCATGATTTCCTCGGGCCCGTAGGTAAGCCGGCCGTCGCCCAACAGGAAACCGAGTCCCCCCAGCGCGAGGTACTGCTGATGTCGGTGCGAGATTCCGTTGCCGACGAACGCCACCCCGAAGCGGTCGCGCGGGCGATCCCACAGCGTGCCGCGAACATCGCCGCCGAATGCGACCGTCTCGTTCACTTCCGTGTAGTTGAACGATTCATGATCGCCCTCGTTCCATCCGGCGCGCACGAATCCGCGAATATCGTCGGTGAATTCCTGATCGGCGTTGACGCCGAATCCGTACTTCAGATCGTTCTGCATCCGATGGTCCGAGATTTCCGGCTCCGGCGTTTTTCCTGCCTCGAACAGATCGATCGCTTCGTGATAGTCGCCCATGTTGGCGAAGTTAGTGTACGCGAGCAGTCGAATGTTGGTGCTGCGTTTCTCCATCAGGCTCGGCCGCAACTCCAGTTCGTAGTTCTCGGAATGCGCGTCCTGCAGGTTCTTCTGCAGAATCAGTCCATTGGCGCGCTTCGATATTAGAGCCTCAGCGAACTGCAACCCCCACCAGCGATCCTCGTAGTCGATGACGCCGCCATAAGTGTAGCCGCGAGTGTCCGCCGCGTAGTCCCAGGCGCCGTTGTTCACGACCGTCCAGTTCATGAAATCGCTGTGGCTGCTGTTGGCAACAGCGTTCAGATCGAAGAAGTCGGCCAGATCGAACTTGCCAACGTGGATGTCGAGTCGGCGAACCGGAAGCTGCGTCAGGATCGAAAGCGGCGATCGCTCGACATCGATCGTGTCGTCACTGAGCGGGATTACCTTGTGATATTCGAGTCGCGCCAGGTACGGCTCGGCGCCAAGGCTGGGATTCCTGACCGCATCGACGTTAACGAAGCCCGCGAGTCCGAGCGTCTGGCTGAGCCCGCTCCCGCCCGCATTCTCCACGTCGACCAGCGCTTCCATCGTCGGACTCATCTGCAAGCCGCCGTACAGCGTGACCACTTCCGACGCCGCCTGCTCCGAAGCATGCTCGAAGCTGTTGGGCCCGCTGTAGTCGGCGTGAAAACTCGGATGCCATTGAAAGATGAAATTGCCCTGAACCGAAAGCCACCACGGCAGGGTCTCCGAATGCTGAAAGACGGTATCCTGCCCGCTGTCGTAATCGAACTGGGCGTGCGCCACCGATCCGAATGTGACGATCGCAAACAGCAGGCAGACAGCAATCAAACAAAACGAGCTGGCGAACGAGCAACGCACACCCAATGTTTATACAGGGTTTGTAGAGGAAAGGCGGACATCGTCCGCCCCTCCACTATGCCAGCGCAGGATCGATCGCTATTGCGCGTCGCCGAGTTTCAGCAGTTGCTTGCCGAAGTTTGCTCCAGTGAACAGGCGGATGATCGTCTTCGGCGCGTTCTCGAGTCCGTGCTGCAGGTCGACCTGGTTCTTGAGCGTGCCTTCGGCGTACCACTTTGACATTTCGGCGATCGCCTCGGGATAGCGCGCGGCGAAATGAAATACCAGGAAGCCTTCCATCCGCGCGTGGAACATTATCAGGTTGAAGTAGTTCTTCGGCCCGACCGGAGTTCGCTCGCCCAGATTGTTGTACTGCGAAATCGCTCCGCACAGCACGACGCGCGCGCCATAAGCGAGCCGCGCGAGCGCGTGATCGAGAATCTCGCCGCCGACGTTGTCGAAGTAGACGTCGATTCCCCGCGGGCAAGCCTTCGTCAGCGCCTCGCCAACATTCTCATTCTTATAATCGATCGCCGCGTCGAAGCCCGCATCTTTCACCAACCAATCGCACTTCTCGCGTCCCCCCGCGATACCGACCACGCGGCATCCTTTGATCTTGGCGATCATCCCGGCAACGGAACCGGTCGCGCCCGCCGCGCCCGAGACCACGAACGTATCTCCCGCCTTCGTCGCGCCGACGTCGAGCGTGCCGAAGTACGCAGTCAGTCCGGTGATTCCGAGCAACGACAGCGCCAGTATCGGATCGGTGCCGCGCGGCAACTGCTGCAGGCCCATCATGCCTTCGCCGCCGTTGACCGTGTAATCCTCCCATCCGAAAAGCCCCTGCACCAGGTCGCCCTTGGCAAATCCCGGCCGCTTGGATTCGACCACCTGTCCAACGGTCGCCGCCTTCATCGTCTCGCCGATTGGAATCGCCGGCATGTAGGTGTCCATCGAAATCCAGCCGCGCTGCGTGGGATCGAAGGAGAACGCGAGGTTGCGCACGACGATCTGGCCGTCCTTCAGCGGCGGCACGACCGTCTCGTTCCACCGAAAATCGCTTTCCTTGATGATGCCCTTCGGACGCGCCGCCAGCAGCCATTGCCGGTTCTTAAGCTCTGCCATCTGAATTTCCCCTCACTGCGAGAATAGGTTCGCGTCATTTGGACTTAGCCGATACTGGCGGCGCAGACAAGGAACGCGCAGGCTCCGACGCGGTTGTTCCGTTGGCTCAAGCAAGGATCAAATCCTAGAATTGAAACTGGCAAAATCGATGTCTGTGAAAATTCGTCGCGGCAAAGCGGATGACTCCGACTTTCTGGCGCGCGTGATGATGCTCGCGTCGCGCGGACATCTGCAGCGCGGCGTGTGGGATCTGATCGCAGGCGGTTCCGAGAAAAACTGCCTCGATTATCTTCGGCGGCTCGCGCTCGCAGAGCCGGTCTCGCTCTGCCACTACTCGAGTTTCATCGTCGCCGAGCATGACGGCCATGCGGCCGCTGCTCTGTGCGGCTTCGATCCCCGCGCCGGCGGATGGCAAGTGCTCGGCGACGCGATGCAAAACGTCCAGCGCGAAGTAGGATGGACGCCCGCCCATGAGAAAGCGTCGACCGCTCGAACGGCGCCGGTCTGGCAATGCACCTTCGACACGCTCGACGGCGCGTGGGTGATCGAATCGGTCGCGACGCTACCCGAGTTCCGGCGCCGCGGGTTGGTCGACGCCTTGATGGCCGAGATTCTCGAAGCCGGCCGCGCACACGGCCATAGCATCGCGCAACTTACGATCCTGATCGGCAACGTCGCCGCGCAACGCGCATACGAGAAAGCCGGATTCCGCGCGCGCGACGAAAAGCGCCATCGCGACTTCCAGGCCGCCCTCGGCGCGCCCGGCTTTATGCGGATGGTCCGCGACCTCTGAGGGGTGATGCATCGTATTTGCGGATCGTATTAACTGTAAGTAGCAATTAACGTCACAGGGGAGGAACTCGTATGTCGATGATGGGGCGCTTTGTGCAGGTGTCGCCCGGCCGCCTGAAACAGATTCTTGACGATCCTGAAGAAGTGGAAGCGCTCCTGAGGGGTAGTCCTCAGGGTCCTTCTTCAATGCCCGGTCCTTCTCCGATGACGGAAGCACTTGGCAATGCCCTGCTCAACCGCGCGCCGGAGGCTCTCACGGGCGCGATCAACGGACTGGATCCCGCCAATCGTGAGAAGGTTAACAAAGCGCTCAGAGAGCTGGGCGTCGATCCCGACGCGATCGCACGTGGTGAAGGCCGCGACGCTCTCGCCAAGCTGCTGGTTCAACGCGCCAAGGCCCGCTTCGCAGGCCGCGCACCGGGGCAGCCGCCGGCATCAAGCGCCGGTGCGTTAACCGCGGGGAAGGGCGCCGACATATCGATCGAGAAAGCGTGGCACGGTGTGCATTACCTGTTGTGCGGTCGAGCGGTACCCGGAACCGACCTGGCAAGTCAGGCGGTCATGGGCGGGACGGATGTCGGCGACGATCTTGGTTACGGGCCGGCGCGCTACTTCACGCCCGATCAAGTCGCCGCGATGGCCCGCGAACTGTCGCGCCCGAATCTCGAAGCGGAGATGGATGCTCGATTCGATCCGGATCAGATGATGCAGCTGGGCATCTATCCGGTGCAGTTCGACGATCCTGATGACCGCGATTGGCTGATGGACGAGTTTCGAAAGCTGCGACAGTTCTACGTCGACGCGAGCGCTGCCGGCCTCGCGGTCGTCGCCTGCATCGAGTGAGATTTCAGAACGGGCGAGATCCGAAGAACACGGCGTTGATATCGCGCTTCGAGGACGCCAATGCGTCGCGCGATTTTGCGGCCAGCGCTTTCGCCAGCTCACGCGCAGCCGGCATCAGCTCGTCGGGTTTGACGACGCGGTTGAGCGCGCCCATCGCGAGCAACTCCTCGGCCTTGTAGTGACGGCACATGAGGATCGCATCCTTTGCGCGCCACGGGCCGAGGGTCGCGGCGAGCACGGTGGCCGGAGCACCGCGATACGGCACATCGAGATCGACCTCCGGTACCCAGAACTCCGCGCCCTCGACTGCGAGCGCAAAATCGAACGCCAGCGCGAATGACCATCCGCCGCCGACCGCGTAACCGTTGATCGCACCGATCGTGATCTGATCGAGATGCGCCAGCACGTCGAAGGCGCGGCCTATCAGCCGCGGCCATCGTTTACCGAACTCACCCATGCGCCGGCGCCGCTCGGCGGGATCGATTTCGGCGCCGACCGCCGCCTTGAACATCGCATTGTCAGCGCCCGCGCAGAACGCGGTGCCTTTGCCGGTCACGATAAGCACGCGACAATCGCGATCGTCACGGACTGCATGAAGATGACGCTCGAAGTCGAGAATGACGGCCTCATCGAGACAGTTGCGCCGCTCCGGCCGATTGAAAGTGATCGTAGCGATCGGGCCGTCGTGGTCGACGAGGAAGTTCTCTGCCATCAGCTTGGCTCCAGTGTCGCCGAGCCTACGACTCGCGAACTGCCTATTACAATAGTTCGTTTCATTGATGAATTAGCCATCTTGGAAGAATTACTCATCCTGGCAGTTTCGAGATTCGCCTGATGAGTTCTCTCCGCGCGTCTGATGCTCGCGCACACTTTGTCGCAGCTTGTCTTTCGATGTCGGATTGCACGGGAACCAAATCTCTCCCGCGTGAGTTAGGCGATGGGGCAAATAACGCACTTTGCCTGAAATGGGAGGAATCGAAGTGCCATGAACACCAAACTCACGAAGAGAATCGAAACAGCGCTGTCTATTGTAGCAGCAGGGGCGTTGGTCAGCCTCGTCGCGACCGCGGCGCCTGCGCACGCTCACGATTCAGCGCCCAAGTCCAAACCGTTCATCGACAACTTCAGCACCGTCACACAAGGTGACACTTCGGCGCCGACGGCCGGCCCTGAAGCGGGCGATCAGAATCCCTATGGCGTAGCAGTCATCCCCCGTTCGGTTGGCAAGCTCATACAAGGCAACATCCTCGTCAGCAATTTCAACAACGTCGGTAACTTGCAAGGCACCGGCACCTCGATCGTGCAGTACTCGCCCGATGTTCAGACTCAGACCACCTTCGCGGAAATCGACGCGAGCACACTGCCGGGCGCGTGTCCGGGCGGCGTTGGATTGACGACGGCGTTGGCCGTGCTGCGGACAGGATGGGTGATCGTCGGCAGTTTGCCGACCACCGATGGAACGATTGGCACGGTCGGCGCTGGATGTCTCATCGTTCTCGACGCGAACGGCAAACCGGTAAAGACTTTTTCGGGCGGCGTCATCAACGGCCCGTGGGATATGGCCGCCAGCGACGGCGGATTTATCTCGCAACTGTTCTTCACCAACGTCTTGAACGGCAACGTCGCAGCGGCGCCCGCGGATACCCCGGTGAACGAGGGGACGGTAGCCAGGATGACGCTGTTCACGCCGCCCCAAGGACTCGGCAAGCCGTTCATCCTCGAGACGAAGGTCATCGGTTCGGGATTCCCCGAAGAGAACGATCCGGCCGCACTGATCATCGGACCGACAGGGGTCGCTCTCGGCGGCGGAGACACACTCTTTGTGGCGGATTCAGTCAGTAACCGGATCGCCGGAATTTCGAACGCGCCGTTCCGCCACTCGAGTGCGGAAACTGGTCAGACGGTGAGCGCTGGCGGCGCGCTGATGACGCCGCTCGGACTTACCCTCGCGCCCAACGGCGACATCCTTACGGTAAACGGTGGCGACGGAAATATTGTCGAAACGACCGCACAGGGCACGCAGGTAGCGACTGCGTTGCTCGCACCGGCCGGTGGCGGCGCGCTGTTCGGGCTCGCGGTAATGCCGGGCGCAGGCGGCATCTATTTCGTCGACGATTCCGAGAACCAGCTCAACCTGTTTCACTGATTCGCTTCTAGTGCATGCCTCCGCTCATCGCCGGGATGGGCGGAGGCCTTTTCGCATCAGCGCATTCGGTGCATTTAGCCGCTCCGCCTTCGGCTAGCACCGCAATCTGCTTGCGCGCTAGCGATCGATGTTGAACAATCGCCTTTCGCGTTCGCGCGCGCGGAGAGGTGGCCGAGTGGTCGAAGGCACCAGATTGCTAATCTGGCGTACTGGGTAACCGGTACCGAGGGTTCGAATCCCTCCCTCTCCGCCATCCAGTCTGAGCTGTTTACCTACAGATAGGAGACGAAGGGAAATCCGCACGTGACGGGCGCTTAAGCGCTCGGTTCGAACCGTGGAGAGCCGAAGGCGATGGGAACGCCGCGCTTAACGTCGAAATTCTCGCTCGGAGCCAAAGCGAACCGCTAACGCAGGCTCCGTGCTGCGCTCGCGGATCTTCAACCTTCATTTCTATGGCTGGTTTACCAGACCGTCTCGAACAGATACGAAACGTCTGAGCGATGGAATTCAGCGGGCATCCGGCGCTGACGGTTATGGCAATCGCTGTGGCCGCGTCTCTTCTGTCAGAGATTCGTATCGCGTCGATTCGAGTCCCAGTAGTCGTTTGGTTGATGTTGATGGGAGTGGCGATCGGTCCGAATGCGTTGGCCGTTGCCAAGCCCGACGCACTGCTTCAGTGGTTTGGACGGGCTGGATTGTCAGCCCTGTTCTTCTCGGCCGGAATGGAGCTTGATCTCGAGCCCGTAAAGGGACGTCCCTGGAACTCGCGTTCGCCGGCTGGTTGTTATCGCTGTTTGTGGCGCTGGTTGCAGGCCTTCTACTACACGTATTGCCGCTCGTTCATGCCCCGATAATAGTTGTTCTGGTGCTGACTACGACTGCCGTCGGAACATCTATGCCGAAGTTGCGTGACGCAGGACTGCTCGAGACGCAGTTCGGAAATCTGGTCCTTGCAGCAGGCGCGATGGGTGAGTTCGGACCAGTGGTTGTGGTCTCGCTGGCTTATACGCGTCAGTACAGCACGTGGTGGGAAATCATCCTGATGCTAGCTTTCGCGGGGATCGCAATCGGAGCGGCGGTCATTGCGCTTAGGTACAACCACCGAAGATATTGGCGTTGTTCAGCCGCACGCTGCATTCAAGCACGCAACTCCCGATCTGTTTTTCCGTCTTGTTGCTTTCAGTCTTTGTCGTTCTGTCAGAGGCGATCGGCCTTGAGGCGGTGTTGAGAGCTTTTTCCGCGGGCATGATAGTCGGCCTCGGCAGTCGGGGAGAGTCAGGCAATCTGTTTCGTGAAAAGATGGATGCCATAGGATTCGGCGTTTTCGTTCCGTTTTTTTGTGGTCAGCGGCATGAACCTGGATGTGGGCGCTCTGGCTCATAGCCCGGAAGTCATGGCGTTCCGGTATTTCTGGGCTGCTTCATTGTTGTGCGCGGCACGCCGGTGCTCCTGTACCGGAGGGACCTGGCCACAAAGGAGCGATGGCCTTTCGTACTTCACTCTGCGACTGCCCTTCCAATGGTCGTTGCAATCTCCGAGATTGGTGTCCGAACGGGCAGTATGAACGCAAGTACTGCGGCGGCGCTGGTTGGAGCTGGAATGATCTCGGTCCTTTTATTTCCAGCGATCGCAGAAGCGCTGCTTTCTGAGATTCAGCAGAAGCGGCCGGCTAAGCAGCGCTCATAAAATCTAAAGATGAAAAAGGGATCGCAAATTTCTGTGATCGGATCAGTGCTCTCGTTATTCTCGCGCGAGATCCGCGGAACGCCGCATTTAAAAGCTTCGTCGCATCGCGCGAAATTGCCCGGTTTCCAGCTTCCATCGAACGCGAACTTGCTGCGAACGCATCGTTTCCGCCAGTGCTGCCAACCGCTCGGCGCGATCGGCGGTGACCTCGGTGAGTGTCGGTGATTGCTTGATACTCGGCCCGCAGGAGGACATCAGAATAAGCGCGAGCGCCGTATCGTGACGAGTCTTCACAGCACAGCGATCAGTCCATGCCGAGATTCGACCAACGTTCGCACCTTGCAAACGCGGGTATAGCTCCGCGAGCAACGGCCAGAGCCGGAGGGCGAGCTGCCGTTTGCGAGCATCGGCAGGCGCCGATTCGCACGTGATGTTCTGGCAGGATCGGATCGCGCTTATCTGGAAACGAATCGGCGACGCTTGCCATCTTAACCGAAAAGGCTGACGATCTTATCCGAGCCGCCGGATTTCGTCTCTAACGACTCAACGCCGGATACTAGAAATTCGCTCCTCGGTCTTTCTCTTTCTTTTTCGAAGGCATCGCTCGGCCGGGTTGAGCGCTCACAGCGACAGCTAGTCCTTTGGCCTCGCGCAGGCGAGGTTGAAACGAATGAATCAAAGTCGCGCGACAATTCAATCCAATATCATGGAGGTGGCGATGCGGGTGATTGTGGCGATGCTTGCCCTGATCGGAGCGACGACGGCCGGATGCCTACAGGTACCACCGCAACCGCCCCTGCCACCGACGACAATGAGTAGTTGGGGACCCAATGGTGGCTTCACGCTTTCGTCCGGGGTGTCGACCTGCGGCGGTCATGCGACGCTTAGCGCCGGACACACATCGATTACCGATCCGTGTTTCACGGGCGTCGATAACGTCGTGATGTGCACGGATACTTCGAACGCCAACGCCGTTCAGTGCAGCTCCAGCTCCGGCTATCTTGCGATCTCCGGCTTCGGAAACGACACGATCTCATACGCGCGAGTCAGATAGCAGGCAGATCGGCGGGATGGTATCCGAACTTGGGTTGGTCTGTCGTCGCCATCTGAGTGTCGAATCTGCTGTCCCGAGCAGGTGTCGGAGGCTATCCGATCAGGCGACATCCAGTCGATCGACGGTGACGACGGTTTCATGACCCTGTTCATTTGAGATAGTCCGCACTGTTGGTGCATTATCGTGTTCGTAGGTGATGGCCGAGGTGATGAAAAAATCTGGTGGCAATGGTTTTTCAATCGGGCTTGGGCTCACCAACGAGTGCAATCTCGCCTGTGCTCATTGCTATCGCGATACCGGTCGAATCGATCGTCTGTCGCTCGAGGACGTTCGCCACGTTTGCGAAAATGTGCCGATTCGATCGGTGAACCTCGGGACCGGTGAGAATGGACTTCATCCGGAGTTTCACGCGATCCTCCAGTACCTGCGCGAGCGCGGCACCACGATCGCGCTGACTTCAAATGGCTACTCGGCGGCGGTGCTGAGCGATGATGAGCTGCGCGCTTTCGCTGATCTCGAGTTTTCGCTGGACTTCGCAACCGAGCTTGAGCAGGACTCCTGGCGCGGTGCGGGAAACTGGCAGCTTGTGCTCGATCAGACGGCGCGAGTTCTGGGTCTAGGAGTCTCGGTCACGATTATCGCCGTTATGATGCGGACGAACTATGACAAGCTTCACGAGATCGGGGCGGTTGCGGCACGGCACGGGGCAAATTTCCGGGTAAATGTTTATCAGCCAGTCAAAACGGATGCCTTCTCACTCAATTATGATCAGTTCTGGACTGGCTTTCAGATGCTGCTGGAATCCCGCCCACTAGCCGTATGCAATGAACCCATCGTGCGCGCGATTCTTGGATTCGACGCAGTGTCGGGCGGATGCGGAAAGGGCACTATCCGTGTCACGCCTAAGGGCGAAGTGCTCCCTTGCGTCTATTGGCCGAAGCGGAATGTTGGCTTGGCCGAACTCGAAAAACGGGGAGCCGCGATTGTCGACTCACCGGCTTTCCGCGAGCTGGATCAAATTCCGCAGTTCTGTGGGAATTGTCGCTTTGTCGAGTCGTGCCGCGGCGGCTGTCCGAGTCGCCGGCTGCTGCGAGGAGGATTAGACCTGCCCGACGAGTTTTGCCCGTTCGTTGCGGGAAAACCTCTGCCTACATTCGCCAGCCGCGCCGGAAGCTTGCGACAATTCTCGAAGGCTGGGAGCGCGTGCACCACCGTGTTCGGCGCGCAAGAGCGTGAGGAGCGCAAATCTTGAGGAACTCCAAACTGCCCACCCTCGATGCGACCCTCACCCTCGTAATACTCAGGCTTACGCTCGGCGCATTATTCGTGTCGACGTTTTTCGAGAACCTTCACAAGGACCTGTACACCGCCAAAGGCTATGCGGGATTGATCCACTACTACATCCAATATGGTCACGCGCCGGCAGTCTGGAAGCAGGTGATGGGATTTACCGCCGCCCACGCCGCGCTAGCCGGTCCTCTACAGGGAGTTCTTGAAGCGAGCCTCGGAGTGGCGCTCGTCCTCGGTTTCCTTTCCCGACCTGCCGCGCTCGTCGCATTTGGATTGCTGACTGGGCTGTGGGTTTCGGAGTGGGGACTTAGCTGGATATGGGAACTGCTGATTCCAATGGCCGTGGCTGCCGCGCTGACTCTTGGACCGTCGGGTGAGCGCGCTGCAGTCGACGTCGCGCTCGCACGGCGCTGGCCGCAGCTTCCGATCTGAATCTGTGCGCGTCTCGGTAGTCATCCCTACGTACAATGAAGCCCAATCCATCGGCCTCGTCCTGGCCGATATTCCGGCGGGAATGGTCGAACAAGTGATTGTCGTCGACAGCGATTCAACCGACGGAACCGCGCAGATTGCGCGCCAGATGGGGGCCGAGGTTCTGCATGAGCCGCGGCGTGGCTATGGTCGCGCCTGTCTAACCGGCCTTGCTGCAGTCAACGCTCCAGACGTCGTCGTGTTCCTGGACGGCGACTACAGCGATCGTCCGGCGGAGTTGTCGCGTCTGCTGGAGCCACTGCGGCGAGGCACCGCGGATATCGTCATCGGCTCACGGCTGGCGGGCGACCGAGTAGCAGGGGCGATGCCTTGGCATGCCGTGTTCGGCAATCGTCTGGCGGCTCGCCTGATCGCTTTATTCAACGGAGTCCGCCTTACCGATCTCGGGCCGTTCCGAGCAGCCCGCTATCAAGCGCTGCTTGCGCTCGGGCTACGGGAATCCACATATGGATGGCCGGTCGAGATGATCGTGAAAGGCGCGCGGCGTGGACTTCGAATTACCGAAGTGCCGGTCAGCTATCATCCTCGGATCGGCTCGTCGAAGATAAGCGGTACCTTGCGCGGCAGCATTGGCGCGGCTTCGGGTATCCTCGGCGCGATCTTCAAGTATCAGCTCTTTGACAACACCTCGACGCGCGAGGGGAACGTTTGAAACGGGCGGGTCAAGTGATTGGTGAACGTGCCCTGATCATAATGGCGAAGGCTCCTCGCGTCGGCCAGGTAAAAACTCGACTCGCCGCTAGTCTGCCTGCCGAAGCCGTCGTCGAACTTTATAGATGTCTGATTGAAGATACTTTGGATCTTGCTCGCTCCATATCGACTGACGCACTTGCCATAGTTTGCCCGACTTCAGATGTCGCCGATCTCGCCAGCTGGCTGCCGGCGATCGAAATCGTTGGGCAACAAGGCGAAGGTCTTGCCGCCGGCCTCGCCTCGGCCTTTCGCACCTTTGTCGACAGGGGATACCGCCGGGTGGTCGCTCTCGATGGCGATAGCCCTCAACTGCCGCCGGAGACGCTCGATAAGGCTTTTCAGCTCCTCGATCGGGCGGACGTGGTACTGGGTCCGACGACAGACGGCGGTTACTACCTCGTAGGTAGTACGACTGCGCAACCCGAGTTGTTTGATACGCAACGGATGGGAACCGGCAGCGCTCTTCATTCGTTGATGGCAACTGCGCAAGGCCTGGGTCTCCGCGTGGCTCCCACCGAAACGAGTTATGACGTGGATGAGGCTGAGGATCTGGCGCGTTTGGCTCGCGAGCTTCGTTTATTTCCTCATCGCGCCCAGCGGACGGCCGCGTGGCTCGCTCGTCGGCCGGAGCTGCGCGGGTGGTAAAGGATGAGAGCGTAACGCCGCCCTCGGTCATCGACTGGGGTTTAGTCATCGCAGTTTGCATGCTCGGGATTTCCTTCTTCGATTCAAGAACACACGCCCGCGTATTCGTAGTATGCACTGCGTTGGCAGCGATCGCATATCTGCGGACCGTATGGCTCCTTGGCCGGTTTGCGGGGAGAAGCAATCGAGGACTCGCCCTATGCCTTCTGCTGGCAGCCGCATGGCGACTTCCCCTTCTGCTCAGCCCGCCAACCCTTTCAACCGATGTCTATAGGTATGTGTGGGATGGCAGAATCCAGCGGCTTGGCTACGATCCTTACCTGGTTGTACCAAGTGACAGTGCTGTCCGGCATTTGCACACGGCTGAGACTATGCTGATGAACCATCCGGATTTCCCGACGCCGTATCCGGCCGTTGCGGAACTTTTTTTTCGCGCCGTCGCAACGGTGGATGACTCAGCGCGCGCGATGAAATCAGCCGCCTTTCTATGCGATGGTGC